>Ga0209572_1000263_pt1 | contig 99388 bp, 90 predicted proteins | sample EBPBio232012_DNA_FD_185867 | JGI IMG/M metagenome (GOLD analysis project Ga0209572, IMG submission 185867) | Wastewater treatment Type I Accumulibacter community from EBPR Bioreactor in Madison, WI, USA - Reactor 1_1/23/2012_ DNA (SPAdes)... | ecosystem: Engineered > Bioreactor > EBPR >...
GAGAAAGAAATCGAATAATTATTAATTTTAAACAGCTGAAACAACCTTTATGAGGCCCAAAAAAGTGGTTAACTAAGACTGGTCAGTTTGCACCGGAAAAGGGTGGTCAATATCACCGGATTATCCAGACTATTCAAAGAAAACCGGCAAAGACCAATCAGTCTCCAGGCAGCAGATTGATACAGAAATTGAAAAGAACCAGCAACGCATCCAGAATGCCCAGCAATTGATGCTGGACGGGCAATTAGAGCCATCGGATTACAGGGAGATAAAGAACCGGTTTGAAAGGGTAGTCATTGAGCTTGAAAAAAAGATGCGGGAAATCTCCTCACTGGATTTTAACCTGAGTGAGTATATGACCTCTGCGCTTGAAATAGTGGAAAATCTGCCGAAATACTTCACCAAAGCGGATTTGAAGGCAAAACAACAGCTTATTGGTTCGATATGCCCGGAAAAATTGATTTTTGAAAATAAAGCGTATCGAACCAACCGTATAAATGAGGTGCTTGCCCTAATATGCAGTGCAGACAAGGGTTTCAGCAGCTCCAAAAAAAAATTGGCTCCCGTTTTTGGGAGCCAATCCAATGAAGTGCCCAAGACTGGATTCGAACCAGCACAACCTTTCGGTCACTACCACCTCAAAGTAGCGTGTCTACCAATTTCACCACCTGGGCAAGAAAATAAGAACTAAAAAAATACCACCTCAAAGTAGCGTGTCTACCTCCCGACTCATTCGGGATCACCACCTGGGCAACGCTGAGGGCTGCAAATATACAAGGATTATTTTTTCAGAACAATTCTGAATGTGGTTCCTTTTCCGGTTTCGGAGTGTTTTACGAAGATTTCGCCTTTATGATAGTGCTGGATGATCCGGCGGGAAAGACTGAGGCCCAGTCCCCAGCCTCTTTTCTTGGTAGTAAAACCGGGTTTAAAGACCCGGTCAATATGCTGTTTGCTGATACCCTTCCCGGTATCGGTTACATCAATATAAATATGCCGCTGATCGGTGTCAATTTCCGTAGTAATACTGCCTTTCCCTTCCATCGCATCGAGGGCGTTTTTGAGCAGATTTTCAATTACCCAGTCAAACAGAGGCGGGGATACCTGTCCAATCACTTCAGCATGCCCATGTGTATTGACTGAAAAGCTGATCCGGCCGGCGGCCCTTTTCCGCATATAATCCACCATATTATTAACCTGCGTAACCAGGTTACGGGGTTCCAGCTGGGGGGTACTGCCGATTTTACCAAAACGGTCAGACACCAGCCTTAACCTGTCCACATCTTTCTCGAGTTCATGTGCGATTTTCTCGCTGGCCGGATTTTCTTTTAGCATTTCCACCCAGCCCTCGAGTGAAGAAACCGGCGTACCCAGCTGATGGGCGGTTTCTTTGGCCATCCCCGCCCATACCTGGTTTTGTACGGACCGGTAGCTGCTTCTAAGCGACAGGAGGGTGATCATGATAAATAAGGCGACTATACCGAGTTGGACAATCGGATAATAACGGACTTCATCCAGCAGGCTGGACTCTCCGTAATAATACCGGTTGCGGATGGCCGGATTTTTAGGATCAGACCATTCAATCATGTTTCGTTGTGACCGGAACGCATTCATCTGGCCGACCACATACCCGGGATTACCGGCGGCTTTGGCCGAATCAAGATTTACAAATTGAATAATACTGTCCTTCTCCGTGGTTTCGATGATGGGTATGACTTTATTTTCGGTAATAATCCGGGTGGCAAACGTAATATCGGCATCAATAGGCGCATTGATCAGGAATTTGCCGGCATCAATCCATTGTTCCACTTTCTGCCGTTCTTCCCGTGCAATTTTTCGTGCGAGGTACTGGGAATAGAAAATGGTGCCGCTGACAATGACGATGGCCAGCAGCGCCAGCAAGGTGCGCCAGTTAATAAATTGCCTGAACATGTTTCGAATTTAGCGAGGATAAACCGGCTTCCCGTATTTTTGAAAAAAAATATTTCATCCATTGCCACAAGAACCTGCCGTCGCCATAGTTATCCTGAACTGGAATGGACAACATTACCTGGAAAAATTCCTGCCCTTTGTCCTGGCAACGCGGTATTCGAATATGGAAGTGATTGTGGCCGATAATGCTTCCACTGATTCCTCCGTTACTTTTTTACAGGAAACCTATCCGCAGATCCGCTGTATCCGGTTTACCAGCAACTATGGATTTGCCAAAGGTTATAATGAAGCATTGAAACAGGTGGAAGCGGATTATTATGTATTGCTGAATTCTGATGTGGAAGTACAGCCGGACTGGATCAGTCCGCTGGTGGAGTTGCTGGAAGGAGATAAAGCCATAGCAGCCTGTCAGCCCAAAATACTGGCCTATAATAACCGTACTCATTTTGAATATGCCGGTGCTGCCGGTGGCTGGCTCGATAAGTACGGTTATCCATTTGCCAGGGGAAGGATCTTTGATATTACCGAAGAAGATAAAGGGCAATACGACCAGACAGCCCCGGTTTTCTGGGCCAGCGGAGCTGCCTTGTTTATTCGGGCCCGGATCTTTCATGAAGCCGGTGGCTTTGATGAATACTTTTTTGCCCATCAGGAAGAAATTGATCTTTGCTGGCGCATACAACTGGCAGGGTATAAAATTTTTGCCTGTCCGGCCTCAGTGGTCTACCATGTTGGTGGCGGTACTTTACCCAAGGGAAATTCATTAAAGACCTACCTGAATTTCCGGAATAACCGGATCATGCTTTCCAAGAACCTGCCTTTCAGGCGTAAGCTATGGATTGTTCCTGTGCGGAATTTGCTGGATGCATTATCAGCCTGGAAGGGGTTGCTATCCGGCGATGGCGGCTATTTTATTGCCATCATCCGTTCGCACCTGGCTTATTCAAAGTGGTGGTTATTCTACCAGCATAAAAGTGTTTTTCCTGCTAAAAAGGAGGGAGTGCTTTCCGGTTATTCCAAAAAGAATATGATCTGGCAGCATTTTGTACGTAAACGGAAGCATTTTGATGAAATTATCGGCACAGACAAATGATTTTTTGCACTGAAACCCTATTTTTGCAACACAAAATTTAAGTATGACCCATAATCAGGAATACCACGAAGAACTCAAAAAAGTACAGGGCTCCGATTTTACCCATAACTGGGTATCCTCCTCCGGTTTTCTTTTTTACCTGCAGGTGGCCTGTATTGTAGCATTTCTGTTTGGCGCGTGCAGTATGCTGTACACCAAACGTTTCAGCAAAACGGAAGTACCTGTACAGGAAAGTTCCCTGTATACTCCGAAGTACAAATAATTTTTGCAAAAAGTTTTTTTAAAAAAGGGATAAGCCTTATTTTTGCAACCCGCTGTTGAAAAGCAGTGAATTAGAAAGAGAAAAAGTTCTTTAAGATACTCCACCTTCGCTTAGGCTACGGTGGATAAAAGCGGAAGTAGCTCATTTGGTAGAGCACGACCTTGCCAAGGTCGGGGTGGCCGGTTCGAGCCCGGTCTTCCGCTCAAAGTCCTCTCTTGATCAAGAGGGGATTTTTTTTTCAGCCGCTGTTTTCAGCGAATGGGATGCCCTGGTGGTGGAATTGGTAGACACGCAGGACTTAAAATCCTGTGGCCAGCAATGGCCGTATCGGTTCAAGTCCGATCCGGGGCACGATTTGAAAGCGACTTCTACGGGAGTCGCTTTTCTTTTATATAGATGGAGGGTTACCAACATAGCACTCCTGCGGAGTAAGAAATGCATCCGGTTATCAAAAATGTAGGGGTAAGGCAGCAAGCGCCCCAGGCGTTAAACTATGTGAACTCCCTCGGAAAACAATCAACTCCCGCCATTAAAATAGGGGTCATTGTATTCTATGTCTTCCTATGATCCTATGTCTCTATTGTGTGAAACCCGCTTAACCAACAAAGCACTCCTGCGGGTGAGAATTGCAACCGGTCTTCAGAAACTATACGAGTACTCAATCCGCCCCGTGATCTGTTTATCCTTATTAAACAACACTTCCTTGGTCTTTAAACCATTATTGTCATAGATATATCTCCAGATCAGGTAGCCAAGGCTGGCGCTGGAGGTAGTAGTGGTCTTCTGGGCAATGCGTCCCTGCTCATCATATTCATGCATGATATCGGGCAGTAATTTTTTAAGCCGGGTATTATAGCGTACTATATCCAGCAATCGGTGCTGGTCGTCGTAATAATAATAGAGATAACCGGTTTCGGTACCCTTGCGGTAACTGCGTTCTTCCCCGGTATTGCCGTTTTCATCTGTCACAAACCGGATCTCCAGGCTATCCGTACTTTTCTCTGCTCCGGTACTGCTGATCACACGCCACATTTTTTCCGGCTGACCGGCCTGATTGTAAAACCAGGTATGTGTTTCGGTATGGTTAAACGCATTTGCTGAATCCAGCAGTTTATTTTCCACTTTACTGATCCGCCCCGCCGCATCATAGCTATAGTAGGTAATACCCTGCAGGTCGGCCGCGGAATCAGTAATGCTGATCAGTCGCCCGGTTTCATCAAATCGGGAAAGTGTAACTGTTTTACGCAGACTCCGGATGGAGGAGACCCGGAGCATCCGGCCATCTTCCTTGATTTCCTGCACTTCGGCGAAATCGGTGGCTCTTACTCCCTTGTTATCGTACCCGTTTGCAGAAACCATCCTGACTTTATTGGCCTTATACGTTTTCATTTGTTCACTGCTTTCGCGGCTGCCAAGAATATCATTGTAGTAATATTGGGCAGCCGCCGGCAACAGCACAAAGAGAAGGGCAGGAAGGAGCAGGAATTTCATTTGCATAATGCGTTTTAAACCGGGTAAAGGTACCTTAATTGTACAGTAACGAAAAAGAAAGCCCGCTTGTATTTTTTGTACTTATTTTTAAGCAAAATTTATCAGTGGCAAACCGGCCCTTCCGGACTAAGGAGGCCGTTTGATCACGGCCCGCCGTAATGGCCTTTTTAGCATCTACAATCAGTTTATATGAGTCCAACTGCTGAAGCCGCATTTACCCGCCTTGTCAATATAATGAATGACCTGAGGGAGAAATGTCCCTGGGACAGAAAACAAACCATACAGTCGCTGCGGCAGATGACGATAGAAGAGACCTATGAACTGGCCGACGCGATTACTGAGAATGACTGGCCCGGTATCCGGGAAGAGTTGGGTGACCTTTTACTGCATATTGTCTTTTATGCCAAAATCGGTACCGAGCAAAATCAGTTTGGGCTGACTGAGATGATTGATGGTATTTGTGATAAACTGGTAGCCCGTCATCCCCATATTTACGGTGATGTGCAAGTGAATGATGAAGAGGATGTAAAACGAAACTGGGAGAAGCTGAAACTGAAAGAAGGTAAGAAGTCAGTATTGAGTGGTGTGCCAACCTCGCTTCCGGCCACAGTAAAAGCCATGCGGTTGCAGGAGAAAGCGAAGCAAGTGGGATTTGAATGGGAGAATAAAGAACAGGTCTGGGAAAAAGTGGAAGAAGAGATCGGTGAGCTGAAAGAGGCATTGGAAAGCGGCAGCCTGGATAAAACAGAGGAGGAATTCGGGGATCTTATTTTCTCCCTGATTAATTATGCACGGTTTTTGCAGCTGGATGCCGAAAATGCCCTGGAACGCACCAATAAGAAGTTCATCCACCGGTTTACCAGTATGGAACAACAGGCCCTTCAGACAGGAAAGCCACTCAGTGAAATGAGCCTGACTGAAATGGATGCCATCTGGAATGCCATCAAAAAACAGCGAACAGAGTAAGTGAAGCCCGCCACCAAGCATATAACCTGGGGAAAGTATATCATCCTGGCATTGGCCCTGGTATTGTTCGCGCTTTCCTTTTTTTTTAATACCCTGTACACCAACCGGACTTCCGTAGCCCGTGAAGCGGGGCTTGCAGAGAAATATATTCAGTCTCAACAACGAAATTTTAACTCCTTTCTTTCCGATAGTGTGCTGCTTCGTAAACTGGCAACCCGGACAGAGAATTACGCAGAACTGGAACAGTTTACCGGACGTGATTATGGAATTTTTCTCTACGATATCAATGCATTCGGGGAGGTAAAACTGCTCCGTTGGAGTGATCAGCTGGTGGTGCCTCCTTATGAGATGTTTACAGCAGCGGACGGCGAGTATTTTGCCAAATTGTCGAATGGCTGGTATTTTATCATCAAACAATCTATCCGTGAATCTGCGGCAGACCTGGCATTTGCGATGATACCGGTATCCTCTGAATTTTTCATTGAGACGGATTACCTGCCACAACAGTTCAGCTTTGGCAGAGAAGCGGAAAAAAGAGTCCGGCTGAGTGAATCGATTACCGAATTTCCGGTAAAAGCGGCCAGTGGTAAAGTCCTTTTTTACCTGGAAAAGAAAACCGCCATTGCGGTTGCTTTTAATGATACACTGACGTTGTATCTGCGTTTTGGGGGCATTTTCTTTTTGTTGGTGTTTATTCATTTGTTTACGGATAGCATTTCCCGTCGTTACGGCCCCTGGAAAGCCATCAGTGCGTTGTTCATAATGCTGCTGCTGTTACGAACCGGAACTTACCTGTTTCCTGAACTGCTCAATCTGCGTCAGTTTGAGCTTTTTAATCCGGTTATTTACGGGTCGGACCCGGTGCAACGTTCATTGGGAGATCTGCTGATCAATTCCGCCTTATTATGCTGGCTGGTGTTATATGCCTGGTATAGCTTCAGAAATGTACGGGATCCGTTTGCAGCAGTAAAAAATTCGTTGCGTTGGATACCTGCCGTTATTTCATTGCTGCTTCTTATTTTCTCCAGTTTTTTGCTGGCCAATGTGGTGCGCAGTATGGTGGCTGACTCAAAGATTTCGTTTGATGTAACCAACTTTTTCAGCCTGGATCGTTATACCGTGGCGGGGTTTGTCGTGCTGGCGAGTCTGTCACTTTCCTACTATTATCTTTCCCAGTTATTATACCGTTTTATCTTTCCGCTTTTCGCGGGCCGGAATTACCTGATCTATTTTTCAATCGGCTTTGCGGGATTGGTATACCTGACAACCCGGTCCGGTAACCCGCAGGTACTTTTTTATCTGCCTGTTTTATGCTGGCTGCTGATGTATACCTGGCTGCTTCAATGGCAGGAATTCATCTTTACCCGGTTGCGGGTGAATATCGGTGGTATGCTGGCCTGGTTGTTTATTTTTTCCGTATCCATTGCGATTATCATGATGTCGGAAAACAAAAAAGTGGAATGGGAGAAGCGGAAAAGAATGGCGGATAAGATGGCGGTGCAGACGGATAAGTCAAGCGAAATGCTGATGAGTATTGCCATTCAGTATCTCGATAATGATTTTCTGCAGGAAAATTTTACCCGTTTCAGTGATCCGGAGAGCGGAAAGGAAATCAGGGACAGTATTGTAACGGATAATTACCGCGGTTACCTGAACCGGTATGATACCCGGTTGTATATCTATGATGAAGCCAATAAGCCGTTGTATAATGATGATGCCACCACCTACGAATCGCTGAATACCATATTGACAGTACAGTCCAAACCTACCCAGGTGGAGGGACTCTTTTATTATGAAACCTCACTGGATAAGTTCAATTATATAACGCGACGTGATATCCGGGATACCAATAACAGTCATATTGGTACATTCTTTATCGTGTCGAATCCGAAGAGTTTTTCCAATGAAGCATTGTTCCCGGAATTGTTCCGGCAATTTAAACAGATGGATCCGGAAAACTCACCTACATATTCCATCGCCGTTTATTCCAATGGCAAATTGATCTCCCCGCCAGGCAACTACGCATTCCCCATCTGGCTGAAACCGGAAGAGATGCCCCGTAACGAATTTCAGCAACGTACCAATGGTGTATACGATGAACTCTGGTACCGGTCGGGCAATGAAAAAGTGGTGGTGATTGCGCGGAAGAAAGAGGCCCTGATTCAGGCAATTACGTTGTTCTCCTATATTTTCTGTTCTTTTCTGTTTATCGTGGCGCTGGTCCAGTTACTGATTTTCCTGTTCAGGACACGGCTGAGCCGTTTCGGATTGCTGCAGTTGTTCCAGGTAACGATCCGTAAACAGATACACAATACGTTTATTTTTATCAGTGTTTTTTCTTTCCTGGTGATATTCGGCGCAACGGTGGCTTCTTTTATTAACCGGTATGAACAGAATAACAGCGATAAACTGAGCCGGACCATGAAAATCATGGTGAATGAAATGCAGAAAAAAATGGCTGATCATACCACTTTTGATGATGTGATCCGTATTTATGATTCAGTATCGAATACCGGGTTGCAGGGACTGGTGGATGAGGTATCGGATATTCACGGGGTGGATGTGAATGTATATGATTTATCGGGTAATCTGCAGGTGTCGTCTGAAGCCAATGTATATAACAAAGGGGTACTGAGTAAAATGATGGATCCGAAAGCCTATTACAACCTGGAGAAGATGCGCAAAGTGCTGTATCTCCAGAAAGAGAAGGTTGGTAATTTTTCATTTTACAGTATGTACAGTCCGGTACGTGATGCCGACGGGCAGGCATATGCATATATAAACATCCCGTATTTTACATCGCAGCCTGAACTCGAGAAAGAGATTTCCAATTTCCTGGTAACGATCATCAATCTGAATGCGTTTATATTTCTGATTGCCGGTTTGATCGCCCTCTTTATTACGAACAGGATCACGGATTCCTTCTCGCTGATCAGCGATAAGATGAAAGAAGTGAATCTCGGTAAAATGAATGAACCCATTCCCTGGCACCGGAATGACGAGATCGGCGACCTGGTACAGGAATATAACAAGATGGTGTCGAAGCTGAGTGACAGTGCGGTGGCACTTGCAAAAAGTGAACGGGAAGGTGCCTGGCGAGAGATGGCCAGGCAGGTGGCACATGAGATAAAGAATCCGCTGACGCCGATGAAACTAAGTATACAGTATCTGCAAAAAGCAATCAATAATAACCAGGAGAATGTAAAAGAGTTATCCGCCAGTGTGGCGAATACGCTGGTGGAGCAGATCGATCACTTGTCAAAGATCGCGGCTGATTTCTCGCAATTTGCCAATATAGGAAATACGAATTCAACTGTTTTTGACCTCCATGAAGTGATTTATTCACTCAAGGAATTATATGCGACCAATGAACAGGTTACCCTGAACTGGAAGGCCGTTCAGGGGCAGGTAATGGTAGAGGCGGATAAAACGCAGATGAACCGGTTATTCACGAATCTGCTGGCCAATGCCGTGGAAGCCTGTAACGGCAATAATCAGTGCAGGATAGAAGTAACCGAAAGCAGGTCGGAAAATCATATACTGGTTAGTGTCCGCGATAACGGAGAAGGAATACCCTCCGATGTACAGGAGCGTATATTTGTGCCCAATTTTACCACTAAAACATCCGGTACCGGACTTGGACTGGCCATGTGTAAAGGCATTGTTGAACAGGCAAAGGGCCGGATCTGGTTTGAAACCACGCAGGGGGCCGGAACAGTTTTTCATGTAGAATTACCTTTGTACGTGTCGTAAAACTTCCGCCGGTTTCAGTTGCAGTTATGTTTTTGTGACAGAAGATATACACATTCCCTGCGCTGGAATCATTCAGGAAACGGGTGGCATTTTATTTGCTAAGTATGCATGCAGCACCAGCAATTCTTCAGGGCTTCACCAGCCCGGTTAAGACACTGATAGTATGAAAGACCTGTTACGATTCCAGGTAAATCCAAATCCTGTACCCGCGAATGGTTGCTTTACCCTCATTTTTCCTCCCTTACATTTTCCTGCAGATATGTACCAGATTACCGATGAAGAAGGTCGCCTGATACGGCGGGGACGTATAACGGAACGAGATCGTGAACTGGCACTGAGTTCCGGTGGCATGCAGGATGGTGTTTATTGGATTATTGTAGGTGAAAACCGGGAGCGCTTCACCATATTATAAAAAACTTCAGGCATCTTTTTTTAAAAACAGGGGTAAACCCTGATATTTAAAAAATGGATTACACGAAAAGACAGCGCCTGAGGAATTAACGCTAACTTAGTTGTCTTTAATACGTTACATCAACCACCTGTATACGTCTGTGCTTCTATGTCCGATTTCAGGATTAAATACGAAAATCTTTTACGACTCGCATCTGATGGATGCATAATCTATGATCCATCCGGTGATATACTTGAATTTAATGAAGGTGCCTATCGGCACCTGGGTTATACACGGCAGGAGTTCGCGCAATTAAGGTTGCCGGATCTGTTTCTGCAAGATGATCTTATCAAAAGGCCACTCCGGTTTGAAGGTATGCAGCACGGACTGACCGTGGTGGACTTTCGCCGTATAAAAAGAAAGGATGGAAGTGCGTACCTTACTGAGTTACGTTCCGTTCTGTTGCCGGATGGTAAAATAATGGCGATGGCCAGGGATATGACGGAGCATACGAAAATCCGGAAGGAACTGAGTATGAAAGATCATGCCATTGAGAGTTCCATCAGTGCAATGGGAATCGGGGATCTCAATGGTATTATCATTTACGTAAATAAAGCCCTTTGCAAAATGTGGGGGGCTGCTGATGAGCATCAATTGATAGGGCGGGATGTGCGTGACATGTTTGAAGGCAATCAGATTTTACAAAACATGGAAGCGGTAAAATCAAGTGGCATCGAGTATAGTGAATGTTTGGGGAAAAAACTCGACGGAACATTATTTCCTGTGGCTTTTTCCGCCAATATTGTCACTGATCAGAAAAATAATCCTGTGTACCTGTTTGGTTCTTTCCTGGATATAACGGGACAGAAGGACGCGGATACTCAATTGAAAAAGCAATATGAACAGTTGCAGTTGCTGGCCCGGCTCTCGGATGCTGTAAGTAAAGCACGTCAGCTGGAGGATATTTATAATCTTGCTTTAGAAGGATTGCTGTCTACAATCCAGGCCGATCGTGCGGCCGTGTTGCTTTTTGACGAGAACGGTGTCATGCAGTTTAAGGCTTCGCATGGACTTTCCGGATCATACCGTGAAAAAGCCACCGGGCATTCGCCCTGGAAAAAGGGCGCCATTAACCCCGTACCCATTTATATAACACAAGTAAAGGATGAGCCGGATCTGGAAGCATTAAAGTATGTAATTGAAGAAGAGGGAATCGCCGCACTTGGGTTTATCCCGCTGATATATATGAACAGGTTGCTTGGCAAGTTCATGGTATATTTTAATGCACCGCATTCCTTCACGGAGGAAGAATCACAGTTATTACAGACAATTGCCCGCGAAGTGGCATTTGCCATAGGGGAAAAGGAAAGTCAGCTTATTTTACAAAAAAGCGAAGAGAAGTACAGGGATGTGGTGAATAATTCCAGGGACATTATTTTCAGGGCAGATATTACCGGAAAACTGACATTTCTCAACCCGGCCTGGCATGAAATCCTTGAATTGCCGGAGAATCAGTCATTAGGTAAAAGTATACTGGATTTTGTTTATGTGGATGATTGTGCTTCCTGCCGCACCAGGTTGGGAATGCTGATCAGCGGGGAGGAAGAATTTTGTCGTCATAAGTTCAGGTTGGTACGGAAAGACAAACAGCTCTGCTGGTTTGAGGTCAATGCCCGGATGGTTAAAGGGCCAGGCGAATCGGGCACTGGCATTATTGGGGTGCTGACGGATATTTCTGAACGAAAAAAATATGAACAGGCGCTGGAAGAAACGAATATTCAATTGCGCAATCTCTCTGCACACCTGCAGGATGTACGGGAAGAGGAGAGAGCGTACATTGCGCGGGAAATACATGATGAACTGGGCCAGCAATTGACCGTGCTGAAGATTGAGTTTTCCTGGCTGCAATCTCAATTGTCGCCAGAGAAAGCAGATGTATTGGCTGATAAATTTAATGAGATCGGACTTCACCTGGATGGTGCCGTAAATACAATCAGGGAGTTGTCGGCCAATTTAAGGCCCCTGATGCTGGATGACCTGGGATTGGTCGCCACGGTGAAATGGTACCTGGAAGATATTCAGCGACGGGTAAATATCCGGACGGAGTTCCGTTATGATGAGGATGATATTCCATTGCCGGAAAAAGTCCGGACTGCACTTTTTCGTATTATCCAGGAATCGGTAACGAATGTAATACGCCATTCAGGGGCCACCGTGATAATAGTTAGCCTTGTATATCAGCAGGGGAAAGTAAGGCTGGAAATCAGGGACAATGGAAAAGGTTTTGATACGGCCTATGTATCCGGAAAACGAACACTCGGGTTACTGGGTATGAAAGAAAGAACCAACCTGATGGGTGGTGCCTGTAAAGTGGAGAGCATACCGGGCCTGGGCACAACCGTATTTGTGGAAGTGCAAACCGCAACAGGTTTTTAAAAGACATTATATCCGGGTATTACCAGCCGAGCAGATCCACCAATCCTTTCATGGTGAAAATAACTCCAAGTGTGGTCAGTCCATACATCACCCATTTGATGTCTCCACCACTGTTATAGAGCATGATCGTGATCATACAACCTACAACCAGCAGGGCCACACCTATCCCGCAACAGGCAAAACCCGAACTTCTTTTACGGTTGATATGAAGCTGTTTCAGGTGCTGAAGGGCTTCCTGCAACAGATTGTCCGGAGCTCCTTTTTCCCTGAGCTGAAGAGTGATCTGGTCCATATTATAGCCTTCCTTTTGTAAGGAACTGGCCAGATGTAAAAAATCGTTGGTAATAGAGGTATTCATCGTTGGCAAGCTTTGAAGGAAATTACATTTATTTATGATATTTCCAAAAAGCTTTTTTAGTTACACCGGATCAGGGGAATTTTTTCATAAAACGCATACCGGTCAATACTGTGCTGATACCCTGCTTCATTTAACCAGTTTACCACGTCTGTACCCCGGTTAAGTCCGGATAGCGGTATAGCTATTTCTTTACCTGGTCCATTGGTTTGCCGGTATGGGGTAATTACACTAAGTATGTCCAGCAATTCCAGCGAGCCAGCTAGCAGACTGAAAACCTTTGACAGGGAGACCTGCATATTTTTATAGCCTACTTCCGTATTTTCCGCCGATAAAGAGTCGCTGAACAATTCATGCAATGCATTCATTCCGGCGATCGTAGGAAATTTGGGTACAATGTCGAAACGGTTTTCCACACGGATAGATTGCGGAAATTTTTTATCAAAATCTGCAGCAAAGCCAGCATCTCCGGCAGCCGGTGCGCCAAATGTAATTACATTAATGGAAGGGGTGGAGATTTTCCGTGTCAGGCATTCCTGCCACAGGTAGGAACCAAATACTGTTGCAAGGTTACCGCCAAGACTGTGGCCGGTAATCAACAGCGGTGCGCCGGTTTTCTGCAACGAATCCAGAAAGTCAATAAGCAGAATGCCGGATTTCTTATCTCTTGCGTTTTTCAGATTTTCAAGTCCTGTGAATGCCCCTTCGGAAACCCATGCCTTACTGCTGTCGTTGGTGTACGTCCACCTTCTCTGTGTGGCTACATGCAGATCCTGATAAATCCAGTTCTGGAATGCCGACCATGTAAAATTCATCAGTGAGCCGCGAATAGCCAATGCATAATCGCGTCCGTTTCCGGCAACAAATGCATGATTCCCGTTTACTTCAATCGCATCCCAATACAAGGTCCAGCCAGGCATAAAGCGTTGAAGAGAATCATCTATCCTGGGGCAGTAAGCCAGTTGGGATAGGAGACAGGCGGTGTCTTCCGTTAATCCGGAGGTAAAACTGTACAGGGGGACGGGTTTTCCCTTTTCCTTTGTTTGGGGAGAAGTACAGGAAAAATACAGCAGGGATGTGAAAAGTACGAACAGGTATTTTGTCATGTGTATCAATTGCTTATCGGTAATAAGGGGTGAGGCCCTGAGTGAAACCGGAAATTACCCGTATTTTCTGATTCCGGATTGTGGAATTTGATTAACGGATTTAAAGGGGGATTTTTAAAAGTGGAATTTTTTTCCATTTTCCGGAAAAAAGCCGGTTTGGCATAAGTGTAAACAATTGATTATCAGATACGTATTTTTTGGCACTGTAATAGTAATTTATCGGTACCCTAAAATCGTACTTTATGAAATCTATTTACGCAACACTTACCGTTCTTTCTCTTTTTATCTGTTCTTTCGTGAATGCCCAGAGTTTTTCCTGGAGCAATCATGGCAATGGCAATTTGACCAACTCTCAGAGTAATTCCGGAATTACCATGAGCACCACTATCAGTGGCTCAGGATTTGAAACCGGTTACCCCCGTTTCAGTACATCAGGTGGCGGCAATCTGACCACATCAGTTGACTGGAATAATAAGACTACAACAATTACCGTAACAGTTACATTTTCAAAACCTCTCACCGGACTTACTTTTTTACTTTTTGATGTGGATCAGAATACTGGCTGGGATGATAAAGTAACCGTGAATGGTAAAAACGGAAACAACCAGGGTGTGTACCCGACCATTACCGGTAATAGTTACACTACCGTTTCAGGCGACAACAACAATATACTTGAAGGAAAAGCCAATAACAGCAGTTTTACGAATGAACCCGCTACCGTGAGTTTTGGCCGGAATCCTGTAAAAGTACTTACAATTGTTTATGCTGTTGGCAGTGCCTCTCCTTCAAATCCTGTTTCCCAGACTATCGGTATTGGCAATATGGTTTATGAAAACGTATTACCCCTGGATCTGATTTCTTTTCAGGCCGGCAAGAAGAATAATGTAACTGAACTGAAATGGGAAGCTGAAAACCAGGAAGATTTCAGTCATTTTGAAATTGAGCGTTCTGCAAACGGTACAGAAGGTTTTGAAAATATCGCCACTGTATTTGGTTCAAATGATTTGCGTGGTACATACAGTTATACTGATGCCCGTGCAGCCCGTCTGATGCAAAAAGCTTTTTATCGTCTTAAAATGATCGACAAAGACGGTACTTATAAATACAGCGCCGTGGTCATGATTGCTTTTGAACTGGCTCCTGCAGTATTAGTCAGCCCGACTTTACTGACCGCCGGAGAAATGATCACTGTTAATATTGCCGGTAACAACCAGCAACAATATGAAGTTAAAATCTTTGATATGAGTGGTAAACTGATGGCACAACAGACAGGAAGTAACCGCCTGCAATTTGCCAGCAGCCAGCTTCGCAAAGGAATGTATATTGTAAGTGCTGCTTCAGCCGGACAAACCAGCACTACAAAAATTATGGTACAATAAGTAATTGGACCTGTACGACAAAAGGGAAAAGGGGCGTATCGTGAACGATACAGCCCCTTTTAATTTAGAGACGGTCAGAATCTGTTGCCTCTGCGGTTATTTCTTTCATACCGGTCATCATTGTCAAAGCGATTCCGTTTATTTTTTTCGTATTCCCGGATTTTGATATTCCCGGCGAAATCCACTTTAATCAGGATATCATCCCGGTCCATCCGGAAAGTAGCTTCATCTACCAGGCGTTCGGTACGGCCAAAGAAACCGCGTCTCATTTCATACACGCGTACGATATGATGCCCCCGGTTAAAGAACTCCGGCCGGATATTGATATCGTCGCCGAAATAGCTGCGGCCATCAATCACTACTTTATAGTTCTTGTTATTATTCAGCCTGATGACAGGACGATGATCCGCGGCAAAAAGGGAAGTGGCCAGTAAACTGACAACCATAAGTGTAAAAATCTTTTTCATAACATTTCAATTTAGAGGTCAGGTATCACCGGTTCCGGACAAACGGCGATACAATTTTTTTCTGTTGTCCGGTTACTACTACTAATTCAAAGCAGGTGCCAGTATGCCGGAAATGAGCAAAAGAAAAGTTAATACCGGTTTGGGAGAAACTGTACAGGCGTTGACTGTATAATAGCCCACTTTAAGCGCTTCACATTTCTGGCTGGTACAAACCAGAAGGGCTGACATTAATATAGCCATTAAACAACCTGTATTATCCTCATCAAAACCCTGAAAGGGTGGCATTATTATCTTAAAACTGTTGCCGCTTCTCTATGCAACCCCATTAGAAAAATAATCCGGATATGTATGTTATTACCGGAACCTGACGCAGTAAAATATCCCAATTAAAAACAACCCTGCCTGTGGATAAAAAGACACTATTTGATTACCCGGATGACTCCTGTGGCATAATTTTCGTTTAGATAAGTTCTGTGTAAGTAAACCTCAAAAATCAATGATTAGTATGAAAAACAGTACTTTCCGTTTCCTGCCTTTTCTGGCAGTGATCATAACATCAATCGTCGTATTATTTGCCTGTCAGAAAGAAGCCAAACTGGATGCCGTACCTGAGGGTAAGGCAAAATTATCGGTCTATCTGACAGACGGGCCGCTTGATTTTCAGCATGTTTGGGTGGATATTCAACAAATTGCTGTAAAAGTGGATACCTGTCGCCGGCACCATGATGATGATCATTGGGGACCCGGTTGTAACGATGACCATGACTCACTGAGCGGCCGTTGTGAATATTGGGACACGCTGGCGATCAATCCCGGAGTATATGATTTACTCGCCCTCCGGAACGGGGTGGATACCCTGCTGGCCAGCGGCTTTGTCATCAATGGTAAAATAGAGCGGATTAAATTTACCCTGGGCACTAATAACAGCCTGATGGTGGACAGCGTGACTCACCCGATCAACCTGATCAATAATCAGACATACGTTTTTGTGAATGTGGGTCGTGAACACCTGGATTCCATATCATCTAACAATTTCCAGCTTTACCTGGATTTTGACTTGTCCCGTTCCATCCGGTATACCGGTGGACAGTACTGGCTGAAACCCTACCTGAAACCTTTTGGCCGTCATAGTACCGGAGAAATTGAAGGCAAAGTGAGACCCGTCCATTCACATGGTCTGATTAAGGCCTACAGTGATACTGATACAGCCTACGCCAGACCCTGGGATCATGAGGGAGAATTTAAAATCCGCGGCTTGCGTCCGGGTACATACAGTTTATTTATAGATGGTATCAATGGATACAGGGATACCACCATAACCAATATTACCGTACAAAGAGGTGATGATACTAAGCTCGGCATTATCCGCCTGCAACAGTAACATTGAAAAGCCGTGATTTACAAAACCGGGCCAGCAGGCCTGGTTTTTTTTATTTAAGATGCTGATGAACCGGTTCACCGATGCAACTGCCGGATTCATGGAGACAAAGCCACTTCCGCAAATTCCGGATTGAACTTTCAACCACAGCTGCTGTCAGAGGATCATAAAAAAAAATCTATGAGAGCAGCTAACCGTTTTTATTTTCTACTCATTCCTGTGTTAACAGGCTTATTCATTGTATCCTGTAAAAAAAATGATGTCACTCCGGCGGATGACGGGAGCGGAAGTGGTTCGGATACCAGTTTTGTCACCAATACAAAAGATACCAGTTTCTCCAATGCGGTACTGATTAAATACAGTACATCCGGCGCCACCGTTACTAATCCCTTCGAATCTGCAGGTGTAACGGTTACGAATACCAATGGCAATGTGGTGATCACTTCAACGGTCACCAGTACGGAAATCAATTATGTACTTTCCGGATTGTCAATCGACGGATCCTTCAAAATTTACAGTGAGTATAAATTTAACCTGGTGCTCAATGGAGTGGCGTTGGCAAACACGGATGGTCCGGCGATTAATATACAATCGGGCAAAAAAGTGTCGGTGAATGTATTGAATGGCACGGCTAACAGGCTGATAGATGGCAGCACGTACGCCAGCAGTACGGAAGACCAGAAAGCGGCTTTTTTCAGTGAGGGTCAGCTGGTATTCAGCGGTACGGGCAGCCTGGCCATAACCGGCAATTATAAACACGGGATCTGCAGTGATGATTATATCTATATCACACAGGGAAATATCACCGTAGTCAATGCCGTATCCGATGGGATACATGCCAACGATTATTTTAAAATGGATGCCGGTAGTGTTAAGGTAACTTCTTCCGGTGATGGGATTGATTGTGAAGAAGGGTATGTGATCGTCAATGGTGGTTCCATTACCGTGCAAAGTGTGGATGACGGAATTACAGCATCCTATGATGGTACGGATGCATCCATTACACCTTATGTACAGTTAAACGGCGGCGTAATTGCTGTTACCACTACCGGAGAAAAGGGTAATGCCATAAAAAGTGAAAGCTATACCTCCGTCAACAGTACGGGTACAATTACGTTGAATGTGTCCGGAAAAGGGGCCAAGGGATTTAAAACGGGGGGAGATTTTACCCTGGTCAGCGGTACTGTAACCGCCACTACCACGGGTGCCGCTTTTTATGATACGGATGATGCGGATATTGCATCTCCGGCCGGGGTGAATTGTGATGGTAATTTTCTGATGACCGGCGGCATTTTTACCATCAGCTGTACGGGTGCGGCAGGTAAGGGGATAACAGCGGATGGCGCATGCACGATTTCGGATGGTCAGTTGAATATTGCCGTATCCGGCGCTGATCTGATTGCCAACGGGGATACCAGTGAAGCAAAAGGCATCAAGGCCGATGGTGCGGTATTAGTTAGTGGTGGTGTTATAAATATTTCGGCAACGGATGACGGTATTAAATCAACCGCTTCAATAGCCATCAATGGAGGACAGGTAACGATCAGCAAATCCATTGAAGGCATTGAGGCTCCGGTTATCAGTTTCGGTGGCGGTTCTACCAGTGTGGTTTCCTCCGATGATTGTGTGAATGCCACTTATGGCAATGGCAGTGAGACCAATGATGGCAGTCTTCTTAGTTTCCAGTCAGGCACTGTTTTACTCAGCAGCACAGGAGGCGATTGTATTGATGGCAACGGGAATGCGGTTATGACCGGTGGAACGGTAGTGGCGCAGGGACCTCCGTCTTCCCCGGAAGTTGCGATAGACATTAACGGCACATTTGTAATTTATGGTGGAGTATTGGTGGCTTCCGGTCCGAATGCGGGAAATATGATAGAAGCTACAAGCAGCTCTTCCGCTCAATATACAGTGCTGGTAAAAATTAACGGGAATGTGGCTGCAGGCGGTTTGTTCAATCTGCAGGATGCTTCGGGCAACAGCCTGGTTACCTATGCTCCAACCCGCAGCGCGTACTATTTTGTTTATTCATCTGCAGCCTTACAGGGCGGTGCAACGTATAAAGTGTATACAGGAGGTACTATCAGTGGCAGTACCAATACCGGGGGATTACATACCGGCGGCACTTATTCCGGCGGTACACAGAAAGGAAGTTTCACGGTGAGCAGTAAACTCACTACAGTATCACTTTAATAATGGTGGTTATGGTTTCATGGGGGGCTGTGCCGTAAGGTGCAGCCCTCCTTTATTCAATACTGATCCCGTACCTGGCGAGTAAGGCATAAACCGCCGGGGCAGCAAACTTTGCTTTGTTTATTTTATTCAGTTCCGGATCGATGGTATAATTGACTGCTTTTCGCAAATCCGCTTTCTCCAGGTTGCTGTTCTCGAATTTTGCATCGGCAAGGTTACAACCGGGGAAGCTGGCTTCCGGTAACTGTGTGTCCGTAAAATCCGCTTCTTTCAGACTGCATTCGGAAAAAACAGTTTTCTTCATTTTGCAGGTATAAAAGGAGGAGTAATCCAGTGTGCAGTGGTCAAAGCGAACGGTAAACAGGAAACTATTACAGTTGTCGAAGTGCAGCCCCAGCATTTTACAGTGCAGGAATTTTACATCATTGAATGTGGTTTGAATCAGTTTGGCCCCGCTCAGATTGCAATGGTCAAATACGCAATCCGTAAAATTAATACCCGACAAATCCACATTACTAAAATCAGCATGTACAAAGCGGCAGGCTTCGTAATCTGCCGCAGCAATGGATAAAGCAGCCAGTCTTTCAGGACCGAATTCCTGATCCGTAAATAGTTGCCTGGACATAAGAAAAGTGTTTAAGTAATGTTGTTACAGGGAAAAATGAATTGGTTGAATCCGGAAGGCTTTTACTTTCCTGCCATTTTGCTCGGCGGGTATCCAGCGGGGTGCGTCGGCAATCAGCCGGAGGGCTTCTTTATCCAGTGTATACTCCAGTGATTTTAGAATTCGCGGGTGTAAAATCCGTCCTTCCGTATCCACAATAAACAGGACTTTAACGGAGCCCCCGATACCCAGCTTAACCGCCCGTTCCGGAAAATCAACCGCTTTCTGCAAATACCGGATCCAGCTTTTTGAGCCGCCTTTGAAATCCGCTTCCTTATCACCCGGGAGCAGCCCCGTCGAAGTATCCTTTTTCCGCTCTGCCAGCACATCGGTAGTCCTGAGTAACTGGCCTTTATTGTATTCTTTTTTCAATACAACGGCGAGGGTGTCGTCATAGAATAACCAGGTACTGTCTTTCTTTCCGTTAAACGCATAGCCGGAAGAATCGATTTTCCCGTCATCTCCAAAAAAAGCGAGATAGCCATGCGGGGTATCGGCCTTTTCGTTTTTATACGTTTCCACCCGAATCAGCGGCCCTGTATAATGATATACCATCCGGTTCAGTATGGTGTCGTTCAGTTTTCTTTCCGCAACGAGGTAAACGGCATTGTCCGTTTTAGCGGCTGTCCATTTGTTGTCGTACAGATACAGTTTATCGTCTTTGTCTCTTTTTTGCGCGGACAAGGAAACAGTAAGGCATAATAAAATTATGAAGGGTATTATTTTCATGGTCTGCTGATTCTGTACTGTCAAATATAAATAAACTACCCGCTTTTTTCAGTTCAGCTCCTCCCTTCAGTTTCTTTTTTGTACTTGTTGTCTGCTGAGTTGATTATAACCAACCGAAAGTTCCGAGATGCCTTTTTTCTCGGATTGGTCAATTTTACCGTCGCGGTTTTTATCAATCCGGGTATATTTCCCGGACTGATCAGGAAGCCAGTAAACTTTTTCATTTAATACCGGACTTCACCCATACCATGCATGCGAAGAAAATGGCCCATCTCCTCATGATAGGTTTTTTGCTGGTGGTGTACTTTCTGTTCGCGTATATGATGTTGCAGCCATTCGAGACTGCTGGGGCTGACCGAATAAACTGCATAGCCTCTTTGCCAGGCAAAACGGGCCGGAATCATTTGTTGCCGGTTGATCCAGAGTGAACTGCTCCCTTTCACCTGTTTAATAATACCGGGAACGGTCCGGACTGCATTCTGCCGGAAAAGGCAGTGTACATGATCCGGCATTCCATTGATAATCCGGACAGTGCAACCGGCATCCTCCAGCTGGTTGGCGATAAACATGTGTACTGCTTTTTCAATAGAAGGCTGTATAAAGGGGGCTTTGTCTTTGGTGCTCCAGACCGCATGGATCCAGATGCAGGGTAATGTGTGTATCATACGATAAGTTTTGCCGGCTAAGCTACTCGTATGGCCTGAGCCCGGGAGGGGATTTTCACCGGAAAAAGGGGCTTTTTTTCGACGCGGAACCGGGCTTTCCGGCCCGATTTGGCCTGTCTTTTCCTCAGTAAATTGATGTACCTTTGCCCACTCTAAAAAGCCCGCCCAACGAGCTGGCGTAGAGACAAAAACTATGATGAAGAAAATCCGGAATTTTTGCATTATCGCCCATATTGACCATGGTAAATCGACCCTGGCCGACCGCCTGCTGCAAAGCACAAATACTATTACTGAGCGGGAGATGATGGATCAGGTATTGGACGATATGGACCTGGAAAGAGAGAAGGGGATTACCATTAAGAGCCATGCGATTCAGATTAATTATAAACATACAGACGGAGAGGAGTATATCCTGAACCTGATTGATACACCCGGTCACGTGGATTTCAGTTATGAAGTGAGCCGGGCACTGGCTGCCTGTGAAGGAGCCCTGCTGCTGGTGGATGCCACGCAGGGAATACAGGCGCAGACCATCAGCAATCTTTACCTGGCTATTGAGAATGACCTGGAGATTATTCCCGTTATCAACAAAATTGATATGGACGGGGCAATGATTGAGGAAGTGGAAGACCAGATTGTGGACCTGATCGGATGTAAACGTGAAGATATTCTGCATGCCAGCGGCCGTACCGGTCTGGGAGTGGAGAAAGTACTGGATGCTATTGTAACGCGTATTCCTTCACCGGTGGGTGATCCGGAAGCCCCGCTCCAGGCCCTGATCTTTGATTCTGTTTTCAATCCTTTCCGCGGCATTATCGTCTACTACCGAATCATGAACGGGTCGATTAACAAGGGGGATAAAGTAAAATTTGTGAGTACCGGGCAGGAGTATGGAGCCGACGAAGTGGGAATCCTGAAACTGAAGATGACGGAGAAAAACAAAGTCGGTACCGGTGATGTGGGGTATATCATTACCGGAATTAAAAATGCGAAGGAAGTAAAAGTGGGTGATACCATTACTGTCGCGAGCAATGAAAACCCCCAGCAGATCCAGGGATTTGAAGAAGTGAAGCCAATGGTATTCGCGGGGATATTCCCTGTAAATACGGATGAGTTTGAGGAGTTGCGGGATTGTATGGATAAGCTGCAGCTGAACGATGCTTCGCTCACCTACGAACTGGAAACCTCACAGGCTCTTGGTTTTGGCTTCCGTTGCGGATTCCTGGGAATGCTGCACATGGAAATTATCCAGGAGCGGCTGGAACGGGAATTCAATCAGACCGTGATTACCACGGTACCCAACGTTAGTTTTATTGCGTATACCACCAAGGGTGAAAAAGTAATTGTAAATAATCCGACAGAGTTCCCGGATCCGGTTAAAACGGATCATATTGACGAACCTTTTATCAAAGCGCAGATCATCACCAAACCCGATTATATCGGCAATATCATGACACTTTGCCTTGGCAAACGGGGTATTCTGATGAACCAGAGTTACCTCACGCCGACCCGTGTGGAGTTGTTGTTTGAAATGCCGTTGACGGAGATTGTGTTTGATTTTTATGATAAGCTGAAGTCACAGACCCGCGGCTATGCTTCGTTTGATTATCACCCGATCGGTTACCGGGAGAGTGATATTTGTAAAATGGATATCCTGCTTAATGGCGATAAAGTGGATGCCTTGTCCGCCCTGATTCACCGCAGCAGGGCCCAGGATTTTGGTCGTAAGCTTTGTGAGAAGTTAAAAGAATTACTGCCGCGTCAGCAGTTCCAGATAGCAATACAGGCGGCCATTGGTGCCAAAGTAGTTGCCCGTGAAAATATTTCGGCCATGCGCAAGGATGTAACCGCCAAGTGTTATGGTGGTGATATCAGCCGTAAACGGAAACTGCTCGAGAAACAGAAAGAAGGTAAAAAACGGATGAGACAGATCGGAAACGTGGAAGTGCCGCAGGAAGCATTTCTGGCGGTACTGAAGCTGGATGATTGAGAAAGAAGCCGGTTGTATTGTTTTGAAATATGTATAAAGAATATATGCAGAAAGTATCCGTCAGGATACTTTTTTTGTGAAAAGGACTTTCTTATTTTGTAGTTTCGGACATCACTATGAGTTCAGCAGCTTATTATGACAATTATATTAAGGAGCAGGCGCTATCCGGAATCAATGACCGGATACACGGACTTTTTAAACGGTTACTGAACCGTGGTCTTCATCCGGGTTCTTCCGTGCTGGAAATTGGTTGTGGTATCGGCACACTTACTTACCTGTTGGCCGGAAAAATCAAGCGGGGCGTTATTGAAGCTACGGATCTCAGTCCGGCTTCGGTGGCATTTGCGCAAAAACATATCGCTCAGTCCAATCTTGTTTTTTATCATGGTTCCATCCTGGAGGTTAATCCAAGGGCCGTCGCTTTCGATTATATCCTGTTATTTGATGTGCTTGAACATATACCTGCAGACAGTCACGGTAATTTGTTTAAGCGGATTGCCGGCTGGATGGATGCCGGCAGCGAAATACTCATCAATATTCCCAATCCGGGTTATATACTGTATGATCAGGCGCATCAGCCGGATCAGTTACAGGAACTGGATCAGCCGCTATATCTGGAAACGTTATTGCCTTTATTCAGTGAAGCCGGACTTGAGCTCCTGCAATTTGAAACGTACAGTGTTTGGGCTAAAGAAGATTACCAGTTTATCCTGTTAAGAAAAAAGAAAGAATTTAAAGAGGAATTGTTAGCGGAAAAAAGAACGTTGCCGGAGAAAATAATTACCCGTCTGAAACGGGAATGGCGAAAGCTCCGGTTCCCTTATCCCCCCAAAGGATCCTGCTGATAAGACAGGAACAGGGCTTCCCATTTTTTATAGACCACATCCGGTGTGAACGAGGCTGCGGTTGTTCGTGCATGGTCAGACATCTGCTGTATCAATGCCGGCTGATCCAGCAACTCCAGGATAGCATTGGCCAGTGGTTCAGGTTGTTCCGCTGTGGTCAGTAACCCATTGTAGCCGGACCGGATAATATGCCTGGGTCCTGTATCGCAATCAAAGGACAAACAGGGGAGGCCGTGGCTCATCGCTTCCAGCAGCACCAGCGGGAAGCATTCATTTCTGGATGTCATCACAAACAGACGGGCAGCGCGATATTCTTCACTCAATTCCTGTTTATCGGCTGGCTGATAAATCAGCTTCTCTTGTAATCCTTCTTTTTGAATAAATGCGAGGAGTTCCTCTTTTTGTTCACCATATCCGATCAGTTTCCAGCGCAGATCAGGTTTTTTTGAAAACACGATTTTGGCCGTGCTCATCAGCAGATCAATCCCTTTAATCCGGTTAAAACGGGTTACGGAGATTAATTCAATTGCCGGTTGAATACCCGTTGAAACGGCTCCAGGCGGATCTGTAAAATTGGGAATAACGACCGCGTTTTTATTAAGCGACCGGTAATAGGTTTGTTCATCCTGGTTGAGACAGATGACGGCATCCAGTTTCCGGTAAGCATATTGAAAAAGCAGTTCCCAGAAGCGGTTGCGTATTTGTGTACCGTAGTGATGATGCTCCCAGGAAATGATAGTAGTGAATTTTCCGGCCCCACAGAGTACAGCGGCGGTGGCGAAATGATATTCGGAACAGATCAGGTAGCCCGGGGCCAGTGACTGAAGTGTTTTTTTAAGTTGCCGCAGATGATTGATGAATCGAAGTTTCCGGCTGATTATATTGCCTTTTCCCGTAATGCCGAAATCCAGGTATTCCTGTACTACAGGGATGCCTTTGTCCACCGGGTAATAAGTACCAGGGTATTGATCAAGTACCAGCAGTGTTACCCGCCAGCCTTTCCTTGAAAACAAATTGGCCGTGGTGATCATCGCTTTTTCATACCCGCCGGGAACATGGAGGTAAGAGCAGGCGATGACGATATGATTTGATGAATTGGACAGTTTAGAATAATTTGAGGGCTAAATATAGTACAAGCCGGACATGAAAGTATTGATAATTACGGAAACACTGCTGGACGGAGGTTCCGAATTATTTGCCCTGCGGCTTACCCGGGCATTACGGCAGTATGGTATTGACGCGTCGTTGCTAAGCCTGAATAAACGATATGAGAATACAGTAATGACTGACAGTTTCAGGGATATTCCCATACAGCGGCTTTCCCTGCCTTTTTATCCCTTGTTACATTTGGCGGATAAATTATTATTGAAGCTGAAGATTGACTTTTCAATCCGTTATTTTTTACAATCGAAACAGCTGGGCCGGATACTGGGTAATTATGAGGTTGTACACTCGCACTATATTCAGGCTGATTATCTCCTGGCCCGGTTGAAATCCCGGTTTTCTTTTAAGCTGGTTGTAACTCAACATGGCGATTATACATCACAGTACAGCTATTTTAAAAAGGGGCAGTTACGATTCTGGCTTCATCTTGACAAAAAGCTTAACTACTTATCGGCACTGGTTGATCAGTGGGTAGTGATCGCGGCTGAACAATTCCGGTTTCTCCAGGAAGTGATGCAGGTGCCGGCTGACAGGATTCAGCAGATATATAATGGATTTCCTGTACCTGCGGATTTAATTGCACGTAAAGACAATGCACATCCGTTTACTATCGGTATGCTGGCCCGGGGTATCCCTGAAAAGGGCTGGGAAGACCTTATAGAAGTGTTCAGGCAGTTACCTGGAAATAACTGCCTGCTACTGGTTGGCTGGAGTGACTACCTGGCAGGATTAAAACAAAAGTACGGAGCCGATTCCCGGATACATTTTACAGGATTTAGTACGCAGCCGGTCGGGTGGCTGTCAAAAATGGATTGTTTTGTATTGCCAACAGTTTATGCAGGCGAGTCATTGCCGAATGCTATTGTGGAAGCTTTATATTGCGGACTACCCGTAATAGCCAGTGATATAGGTGAAATTGCTGCAATGATTACAGATCCGCAGACGGGACAAAAAGCGGGTTTGTTATTGCAGGTGAAGAATGGTAAGATTGACAGGAATGAATTATACGAACACCTGCTTTACCTGTTGTATCATCCTTCGCAATTGCATCAAATGGCACAAACGGCTACTGCGGCATTTGAGCGGTTTACTATGGAGCGTTGTGTGACACAGTATCGTGAATTGTATCGCCGTATTATAGACAAAAACTAAAAATGAAAATAGCCGGTTTTTTTAATAAACCTTTGAGTTGGGTTGGTTTGAAACTGACACGATTATCTGTAGTACAGCAACTTCAGCATGTACAGCCGGTTAATCATTCGGATATTGAAAAAGATATCCGCTTCATGTCAGTTTACCATCAGGTTGCCCCTTATACGTTGGTTAGTATTGAGCGTGCGTATGCGTTATATCAATCTGTCCGATACATTCTTGAGAATAATATTCCCGGTGATTTTGCCGAATGTGGTGTATGGAAAGGGGGCAGTTGTATGCAGATAGCATTGCAATTAAAACAAGCAGGTATCTCCGGGCGCAGTATCTGGATGTATGATACATTCAGCGGGATGACAAGGCCGGGGACTGAAGACGGAGAGGCGGAAAAAAAGGAATGGGCCGCCCGCGAAACGGAGTCAGGTAAAACAGACTGGTGTGTTGCCACTAAAGAAGAAGTGAAACAAAATATGCTATTGACCGGTTACCCGGAAGAATTGATCAGGTTGGTTGAAGGCCGGGTGGAGGATACAATACCCCGAACCTGTCCGGAGGCGCTTGCTCTTTTACGACTGGATACAGACTGGTATTCTTCGACCTTACATGAGTTGACAAATCTTTACCCTGTGTTGAATCAGGGTGGTATACTACTGATTGATGACTATGGCGCCTGGGAAGGGGCACGGAAAGCCACTGATGATTATTTTCAGGGAAAGCGGGATGTTTTTATGCAACGTATTGACTATACGGGGAGGCTGTTAATAAAGAGATAATTTATTTTAAGCATTCAGCTGTTAATGAAAATATCAGCCACCACTTCGGCATATTTTTTCAGCGAATATTCCTGTTCAACCAATTTTCGGCCATTCGCCCCGGCTGTTTTACAAAACCCGGGTTGATGCAAAAGGGTTTCAAGTGCGGTTGTCCATGTCGCATCTGTTTCAACTCCAAATCCAATTTCACTTTTTTTCAGCAAAGTTCTGTTCATCCCGACAGGTGATACCAGCACCGGAATGCCACAGGCCATATACTGCAACATTTTAAAACTGCATTTGCCCCTTGTATAGGCATTGTCTTCCAATGGCATCAGCCCTGCGGAAAATTCCTGAATTACCTGGTGTTCATTTGATGCCTCCCATTTTCGGAAAATAATCCGTTCCTGATCGAAAGGAAATCCAGCTGGTTTTGCTGAACTGACAATGATCAATCGGGCGGATTTATTTTTTTGAAGGAAGGATAATAGCACCTCACGGATTTTCTCAATATAACGGAGGTTGCCCGCAGAACCGATCCAGCCAAGGGTAAATGGAGATTTTTCGGCTGAAACAGCAGGGGTAAACAATTCCGTATCAACCGGTGTGGGAATGATGAACGTATTCTTGTTTTTCTTTGCTGCATAATCGGCCAGGTATTCATTGCCTGTAAAAACCCGTACGGATTTTTCCAGTACTGTATTCAGCTGAGATTCCCCTTCGTTAATCCAGATGGCGTCATCCATGTCAAAACAAAGCGGGGTTTTGTATTTTTTTTCAAAAAAATTATGAAAGGGCAGCAGCAGCCGGTTTTGCCAGATCAGGTCATAATGGTATTGCTGTAGTAATACGGGCCATCTACCCAGCTGTTTAAAACTATTAGCAATGCGCCATGCATTGATCCCGGTAAGGCGCTGGCAACTGTTCATCCATGCTACAGGATCATTGTCACGAAAAGGGCTGTAATAACGGGGGGTTAGCTGAATGCCTTTTTCAGCCAGTAAAGGTTTGTATTGTATTATTCTGAACCTGGAAGCCGGATCAGCGGGGGATGATATCAGTCCAAGTATTTTCATGTGTTGAAAATATTCCGGATAAATTTTAGCGGATATAATATAAAATGGCCAATTCTGTACGATGCTGTTTTCTTTAGCAAAGACAGTTCTTGTTTTACGCGGTCATCAGCACTCAGAGGATTACAAAAAGCGCCAGCCGATACAGGCGGTAATTCATTGTCTGACGCCAGACCGATTCTGTACATGGTATCCGGCTCATCCATTTGGTGTATCGCCCTGTAATCCCCCTTGTACATGTGGAATCCCTGCGAATCCACACTACTGATCAATGAGCCGTTAAATGTCTGCTGATTTACAATCACTGCATTTTTAAATACGGACAAGAGCAACTGGCTGAATTCCGGTGTGTATAATTCTTTTGCATGATAAGGATTCCGGTATCCGGTTTTGTCGCTGTAGTTTTTCTTGTCAGGTGTTGACAGGATAAGTAATCCGCCCGGCACAAGAATTCGTTTTATTTCCTGCATAAATAGTGCATGGTCTTCAATATGCTCAAGGGTTTCAAAACTGACAACCATGTCGGTTGACTGATCGGCCAGGGGAATAGCGGTCACGGAACCAGCCAGGAATTGCAGGTTGTCTTTTTTGTACCGGCCGGATGCTTCCTGAATAACAGTACGGTCAATATCAATACCCGTTACACTAGCTGCTTTGGCTGCCAGCAGGTAACTGCCATAGCCTTCACCACAGGCGATATCCACCACTTTTTTCCCGGTAACATAAGCCAGCGCAAGGGCATACCGGTGCAAATGTTCGTACATTACATTACCGGTAATATGAGTTTCCAGTCTTTCTCCTGTCCAGTTTTTTGTTTTACCCATATGCTCAGGATATTCTTTTTAAATAACCATTTACATTGAAGGTTGTATTGGGGCCAAAGAAATCACAGTATTCCCGATCGATGCTGAATTGCTTGTTTTTCAAAAGAAATTCTCTGATCGCTTTTTGTGGTCCGCCGTTAAATTCTTTTTCCCTGCCCATCTCCGTTACTATACCATCTTCCACCACCAGGTAAGAGCCGGGTGTGACAAAAGGAGCAAATTTCTCCATCGCCTTAAGGGTCTCGGCATATTGATGTGACCCGTCTTCAATAACCAGGATGCAGGGGTAGTTATGTAAGATGCTGGTATCATACGCTTCGTATCCCTCTTTAAAGATTCTAATCCGGTCATGTTGCCTGATCGCTTCATTTTCTTCATTGCCTGGCAGATCAATAGTATGCAATTGTCCATTTCCGGTTTCCTTCAGCAGATCAGCGAGGTACAGTGCTGAACCACCTTTGTTGGTTCCGATTTCGATAATCAGGTCGGGTTTAATTCTGAAAATCAGCATCTGGTATAAAACATAATCAAACGGGCATTTGATGGCCGGAATACCTTTATAGGAAACCTGATGATGTCCGGCTACTATTCCGTCTAATCCGAATTTTTTTTCTTTCGCAAACAACCGCATGTTACTCTTTGTTTATTGCTTCCCATTGAATCAGGGGGCGCACAATGCCTGGAAATTCTTCAGTGTATTGTCCCCGGGCTGTCAGTTTCGAAAAGTCAGTATAAATTTCAAAACTCAGCACATCGTGTACATGAATGAAAACGTCCACCGGGTTGGGTACAAATATAGCCGCGCTGATACTGAATATCCCTTCCGGTAATAAATGCCCCGGTATCCAGGCCGTGGCCGTATAATGCCCCTTTTTTCTTTTCTGCATAGCTCCCGCTGATGTCACATCATGCGAATTAAAAACATTAACCTGTTCCTGGTTAAACAGGTTGATGCCGTGTGTAAATACAACATCATCGGTCAATACTTCATAAGTCATGGATATGCCGATTTCTTCCGTTGTGTCGAAACGGGCACCGCCTGTTTCGTTCTTGTGATGTAACCAGATTTTCACCAGGCGGACAAGTTTATTATAGGAGTTTTTCCCTTCAGGCCATATCTGTTCGGCTACCGTATCGAGATGTCCGGCTACATATTGATTAATGATCTGTTCGGTGGGGCCGGAAGCAATGAGTTTTCCTTTTTCCAGGAGCAGCGTAGTGGTGCAGAATTTCCGGATGCTGTCCAGGTTATGGCTCACAAACAATATCGTCCTCCCGTCTTTCTTACTCACTTCTTCCATTTTGCCCAGGCATTTTTTCTGAAATTCCAGGTCGCCCACCGCCAGTACTTCGTCGATCAGCAGGATTTCGGGCTCAAGATGCGCGGCCACGGAGAAGGCTAACCGCAATTGCATGCCGCTGCTATAGTGCTTAAGCGGGCTGTCAATGAATTTCTCCACCCCGCTGAAATCAATAATCGCCTCCAGCTGCCGGTTGATCTCGGCTTTTTTTAAGCCGAGGATAGAGCCGTTGAGATAAATGTTTTCGCGACCCGTCAGTTCCGGATGAAAACCGGTACCAACTTCCAGTAAACTGCCCACACGACCCCGTATAAAGGCTTCACCGGTACTGGGTGGTGTGATGCGGCTGATTATTTTAAGCAATGTACTTTTCCCGGCACCATTGCGCCCGATGATGCCTACCCGCTCTCCCGGTTCAATGCGTAGGTTAATATCTTGTAATGCCCAGAATGTATTGACTTTGCTGGCAGCCGGATTGAACAGTTTCTTCAATGGCTGACTGATTACATCCCGCAACGCTATATATGGCGGAGCTTCTTGCAGCATGTATTGTTTGCCCAGGTTCTTTATTTCAATGGCGGGTTTCATCAGGCGATATCGGCAAAATAAGCTTCTGTTTTTCTGAAATAATAAATACCGGTCAGTAATATCAAAATAGTAGCCGCCAGTCCGGTTAGTACCAACGAATAGTTAACCGGCCCGCCCGTCAGTCCGGCCCGGAAGAGTTCTATTGCCCCGTTAACCGGATTCAGTGCCAGGAGATTGACCAGCCAGGGTTGCTTTACTACCGATAATGGATAAATTACCTGGGCGGAGAAAAACAAAACCTGTAACAGAAACGGTATGGTATACCTGAAATCACGGTATTTCACATTCAAGGCGGAGAGAAAAGTGCCGGCCCCGAATCCGGCCAGTAATACCAGTATGATGCCCGCCATGAAAAAAGGCAGACTATACCAGTGCAGGGGCTGTTTATAAACAAGGCAAAAGACAATAAATATCAGCAATCCCATCAGGAAATCAAAGAGGGAAACCAATACAGCTGAGCCAGGAATGATCATCCGGGGGAAATAGATTTTCCTGATAATACCGGCGTGCTGTATCATGCTTTCCCCCGCGTGTGAAACGGAAGAACTGAACAGATTCCAGAGTATGAGGCCGGATAATACAAAAAGGGGATAGTTCAACGGACCGGTATCCGTTTTCCATGTTTTAGAAAAAAGCAAGGTAAACAACAGCATCATACCCAGGGGCTGTAGTATGGCCCACAGAAAACCCAGGGTGGTTTGTTTATATTTTACCTTGATATCCCGCCAGGTAAAAAAATAAAACAATTCCCGGTATTGCCATATTTCCCGGATACCGGTGGAAAACCGGCCGGGTGGCGTAATATGGGTGAGGGGTTGCTCCATGGGTTGTAAAGATACCCATTGGAGAGGAAAACCAAAGCGGCGTTTACCCGGATCAGTTATCGTAGTTCATGGCAGGACGGTTCTCTTTCGTTTTATTTTTATCGGTTTTTTCCTGCAGCTTTTGTTCATTGCGTGTGCCACCGGGTCCCAGTAACGGATCTCCCACCGGAGCCTGTCCATCCTCCAGTTTCAGGGTAAAAACTTTGTCAATATGTACCCACTTCCCGTTTTCCCATTTGTAGCCTTCCTGGTCTCCGTCGGGTATCAGCGTCCAGGCCAGTTCCGGCTGATCGGATTCGGATACCAGGTGATCCACGAGTATCATGCCCAGTTCCTCAATATAATTGACCAGCACCCGGGTGTCTTTCTTGAATTCAAGAAAATACCGGTATTTCGGAGGTTTGGGTACGGAGTCTTTTTCATACGTGAAAAAAGGACCGCCAAATACCGGTTCATTTTTTTCATTAAAACTGAGTACTTCGATCCATTTGATACTGCTCTGTGCACTGTTATTATCAAAGCCGAACAGGGTATAATAGTTTTTGCCTTTGTGTTGTGTCTTTACCATGTTATAATACATGGCCCCGATCCAGTTGCTGCGGGTACGTATGGAATCCTGCGGTTTATCGGTAAATTCAGAGGCATCCCTCAATGGGATCAGTTTTAAGGAACCGTCCGCAGTACGGAACTGGATAGCACCCCGCTGCCGGGCATAATAATCGTTAAACGAAATATTCCAGGTGATAATCCGGAAGCTCGTATCCGGGGCATAGATTTTAGCAACACCACGTACAGAATCAAAGGGGAAAAAGAAGGAGTTTTTTACCTGTAAGGCTCTTACCAGGGTTTTTGTAAAGGCACTGTCGGCCAGCATGCGTTGCTGGGGCAAACTATCCGTGTTAAGATGGAAGGACAGTTTTTTCAGGCTGTCTTCCTTTGCCCTGAGCAATTTGAGATCAGCGGGATTGATTTTCTGGGCCATAGCCGCCAGGCTAAGTGCCACCAGGAATATTATACTGACGAATTGTTTCACTTGTAAACGGGTTTATAAGTGCTAAAGGTACAATTTGTACTGATGGAGCTAACGGGAATGAGGTTGCTTTAGTATCCGGCAATTCATAAAGCTTTTACAAATCCGTTCAGGTTATCAAAGATAAAGTCTATTTCGGGATGCGGCCATTCCTGCTGTGGCCGGGTGGATCGTACAAAGACTGTATACATGCCGGCATTTCGTCCAAAATGCATATCACTCAGGTTGTTGCCCACCATGATGGATTTTCGGAAATCAATTTCCGGAAAATTCAACCTGGCACGTACTGCCATTCCGGGATTCGGTTTTCGTTCCGGATGATCATTGTGCATGGATGTGCAGTAATAGATGGCATCAATCCGGCCACCGGCTTCTGCTATTTCATCCGTCATGTGCTGATGTATTTCATGCAGGGTTTTTTCCGTCATCAGCCCGCGGCCCACTCCCCGTTGATTGGTGACAATGATAATACGGTGAAATTTTTCAGCCAGTTTTTTAAACAGGGCCGGTGCGCCTTCAGTAAATACAAACTCGTCGGATCTGAATATATAACTGCCGTCTTTGTCAACATTGATCACCCCGTCCCGGTCAAGGAAAAGGGTCCATCTATGATCCACTTTACCAAGGTCAGGAGGCAGAGCGGCTATTTCTGTTTGCGCCCGGGAATAATCTTCCGGGATGCCGATATCAATAAAATAAGCATCCTGCACCAGCCCGTACATACGCCGGCTGTTATACAGGGCTTCGAGATAATTCTTTTCAAATGAAAATTTTGCCGGGAATTCTTCATCCAGGAATTTGTCTTTATCCAGCAGGTACACACCGGCATTGATCGTGCCTGAATCGTATTGTTTTTTTTCGTGAAAGGCTTTTACCAGGTGTTGTTCATCCAGTTCCACCACGCCATACCGGTCAAACTGGTACATGGCTTTTAATAATAAGGTGCATTCGGCCTGTTGCTGTTGGTGAAACAGAGCGGCAGCGTGCAAATCACCTTTAAAGAGCGTGTCTCCATTGACCACTACTACCTGTTTATGTTGCGCTTTGGTACAGGCCAGTTGTATTGCTCCGCCGGTGCCCAGTGGTTCCTCTTCGATCACGCACTGGTAACGCAGGGTGGGGAAATGTGCCTGCAGATAGTGCTCAATGATATCATGTTTGTAACCCAGTGAAAAAACGAAATCCTCTATGCCTTGTAAGCGCAGGTAATTAATCACGTGAAACAGAAATGGCCGTCCGGCAACCGGTGCCATGCATTTGGGCAGGTCGGGAACCGTATCCCGTAAACGGGTGCCCAGTCCGCCGGCCAGTATAATGGCTTCTTTGATCATGTATCAGTAATGTTTAGCCGAAATAATTTTCTTCCACCAGCTGACAGATGATATGCCCTACCGTGATATGGCTTTCCTGGATACGCGGTGTATCGGTAGAAGGCACGTTAATCAGGTAATCACTGAGCCCCTTCATTTTGCCGCCGGTACTGCCGGTGAAGCCCACGGTAATGACGCCTTTTTCCCGGGCTACTTCAAAAGCCATAACGATGTTTTTGGAATTGCCGGAGGTGGAAAGTCCGATTAAGATATCTCCCGGCAGGCCGATGCCGTCAATAAGTCTTGAGTAAATGACGTCATAACTGTAGTCGTTTGCCACTGCGGTCATATACGAGGTATTACAGTGCAGGGCTTCCGCTGGTAATGCTTTCCGGTCGGTATAAAAACGGCCGGAAAATTCAGCCGCCAGGTGTTGTGCATCGGCGGCACTGCCCCCGTTGCCACAAAAATAAACCCGCTTACCGTTTTTAAAGGCATTGGTCACCACGGTTACGATCTGTTCTATAGAGGATAAAAGTTCCTCCTGTTTTAGCATCTGCTGTTTGGTAGCAATGGATGCCTGAATGATCTGTTTGATTTTTTCCATAGTCTTACGCGTCTTAAATAGTCCAGGTTTTCAGTCCGTGTTCGGTGAACTGGTAATTCCGGTGCCGGCCGCCGAAATTGGCCAGGCTTTCGATTACTTTATATTTTGTATTTACCGGGCAATAAAAAATCATGAATCCTCCACCACCGGCGCCGGATATTTTACCGCCGGTAGCACCGGCTTTTCTGGCCGTTTCATAGATTTCTTCCATCAGGGGATTACTGATGCCTTCAGCCATTTGCCTTTTTTGCTGAAAGCCATAATCCAGGATTTCCCCGATTTCATGCAGCCTTCCTTTCAGCAGGGCTTCTTTCATCATCCGGGCCTGGTCCTTCAGGTGGTGCATGGCTTCAATGGATTTTTCTTTTTTATCCGTTACGTTCCGGCTTTGCTTTTTTATGATTTCCGCGGATTCGCGGCTGGTGGAGGTGTAATACAACAGCAGGTTGTTTTCCAGTTCAAACAGGTATTGCTGTTTGACCCGCAGCGGATTTACAATTACTTTATCCTCGCCATAAAATTCCATAAAGTTCACCCCGCCGAACGTTGCCGCATACTGATCCTGTTTACCTCCGGCCAGGTTCAGGTCCTTTCGTTCAATTTCAAACGCGTAGTGTGCCATATCATATTCACCCATCGGGAGTTTCAGCATTTCTGCAAATGCCCCGAGTATCGCCACTACCAGGGTAGAGGAAGTGCCCAGTCCGGAACCGGCCGGCGCATCCACATAGGTGGATAAACGGAAGCCCTGTTCCCTGACACCATAATCCATGGTGATCCGGTTATAAACGCCTTTTAGCAGATCCAGGTGTCCGTCAACAGGCAATTGTGGCGCCCAGTCAAATACCTGTTCTTCGTTCCGGTCGATTGCCTGGAGTATTATTTTATTTTCGTCCAGCAGCTCTATGGTGGCATTGGCATAGAGTGACAGGGTGGCGTTTAATATGGCACCACCATAAAGATCACTGTAAGGACTTACATCGGTGCCACCACCGGCCAGACCAATCCGTAAAGGCGCTTTACTTCTGTATATCATTGGCTAGTTGAGAAAGGCTGCTGACCATATTGGCCCAGCTGTACTTTTTTTTCTCTTCACGAAGATGAGGAATAAAATAATCTTCACCTAATTGGTAGAACTCCAGAATACCGGCGGCTATAGCCTCCGGCTGCGGGCTGGTTACCAGTCCTACGCGATGGTCGGGCACCAGTGCGGGGAGTCCGCCGACATTGGTTACCACCATGGGTTTTTCAAAGTGATAGGCGAGGGGCGTAACCCCGCTTTGCGTGGCATTGCGGTAGGGTTGTATGACGGCATCCGCCGCACAGAGATAGTATTTTACTTCACTGTCCGGAATAAAATCCGTACGCAGGTATAACTGCTCCCGGATACCCAGTTGATCAATCTGTGCCTGGTAATCTTTTTCAGCTTCATAATATTCACCGGCTACGAGTAACCGGATTCCGGATGATTTCAGCTCAGGCAGGGCCATGGCATCAAAAAGCAGGTCAAGGCCTTTGTATTTGCGGATAAATCCAAAGAACAGAACTATTTTTTCATGTGCAGGTAATCCCAGGTGCTGACGGGCTTCGGTTTTTGAAATAGCGGCGCCGAAATTATCATAGAGCGGATGCGCGACCAGTTGTGCCGGTTTGTTTTTTTCAAAGAGCCGGAGATCCTGCATTACTTTCTCGCTCATGGTAATAAAGGCATCGCAGCTTTTCAGGAAGTACCGGGTGAAAGGAGTATCGCCGGGTCTTTTTTCATGCGGGATCACATTATCAGCAATACAGATAATTTTCGTGTGTTTGTTTTTGCGCACGCGGCGCAGAATAGTACCCAGTGCAGGTCCCATCAGCGGCAGCCAGAAACGGACAATAACCAGGTCGGGGTTTTGTTTTTTCAGCCAGTTACCAGTACTGATCCAGTTCAGGGGATTGACGGAATTAATTTTTGTATCAATAATCAGTCCTTGCGGTGCCGGTTCATTAGTATACTGGGTGGTGCCGGGGAAAATAAAATCCGGGTACTGCAGGGAGAAGGAGAGCAGGCTGCACTGGTGTCCCTGTGTATTAAACTCAGCCGCCAGCCGTTGATTAAAAGTGGCCAGTCCTCCCCGCAATGGATGGGCGGGTCCTATAATTACCACCCGGGCCATCACAAGCCAGTTTTGGTTTCAATCAGGTACGTATTCCGGTTGGCGGAATTGCGTGAAATTAATTCACCGATAAATCCGGCCAGGAAGAGCTGCATACCGATAATTACGGATGTAAGGGCCAGGTAAAAACCCGGACGGTTGGTAAGGGCGAAATTGGGGTCAATTATTTTTGAAATAATCAGGTATAATGAAATGCCAATACCGAGCATAAAAAACAACGTGCCCCATAAACCAAAAAAGTGCATGGGTCGTTTGGAAAACTTACCGACAAAAGTGATGGACATCAGGTCGAGAAAACCGTTTACAAAACGTCTCCATCCAAACTTGGAAGTGCCGTATTTACGGGCACGGTGTTCCACCACCTTTTCTCCGATCTTTTTAAAACCGGCCCATTTGGCCAGCACGGGAATGTAGCGGTGCATTTCACCATAGATCTCCACGCCTTTTACCACTTTCTTTTTATACGCTTTCAACCCGCAATTAAAATCGTGCAGGTGTATGCCGGACATCGCGCGGGTAACCGCATTGAAGAATTTGGAGGGAATGTTTTTGGTCAGGGTGTTATCGTAGCGTTTCTTTTTCCAGCCACTCACCAGGTCATATCCGTCTTCCACAATCATTTTCCGGAGTCCGGGTATCTCGTCCGGACTGTCCTGGAGATCTGCATCCATTGTAATTACCACTTCTCCCGAAGCGGCCCGGAAGGCTTCATTCAGTCCCGCAGACTTGCCATAATTCCGTTGAAATTTGATGCCTTTTACCGCGGGGTTTTTGGCCCGTAAGCCTTCAATCACTTCCCAGGAATTATCACTGCTGCCATCATCTACAAAAATCACTTCATAACTGAAGTTGTTTTCAGCCATCACTTTTTCAATCCAGGCGGTCAGTTCCGGCAGGGATTCAGCTTCGTCAATCAGGGGTATGACAATGGACAGATCCATAGTTTATTTTCTTCTGGTGGTAATGGCAGCCGTTATGGCAGTCACAATGGCGCCGATGATCAAATATCCGAAAATAGATCTGTATACCAGCATGGTCAGATAGCCATTTTTAAAGGCATCCACCATTTCTTCTATTTCAACCGGTGTTTTTCCTTTTTCTTTTACCAGCATGTCTTTATAGAGAGCCGCACTCTGCGTAATAAATTCCGGGTGGAGTTTATTGAAAATAATGGTAAACAGCACCAGCACAAGGATCGTAATAATGAAACACCGGAGTCCGGGGGTGAAAGCATTCCAAAAGGTTATATGTCCTTCTGTGTTTCGTTGATTGCGAAGGATTGCCCAAACAATACCGCCGGCATAAAGCAGGTAAAGGATAAAGTGAGCCGGAGATTCTTCCGGCAGTTTCACTGTAAAAACGATCAGTATAAAAGCGATCATGAAAAGGCCGGTGATCAGGCCTATCAGTCCTGCGGAGAGTTTTTGTGTCATTTTTCGTTGAGGGTGATCATGTCACCGTTTATTGTTCCTGTAACTTTCCCGGTAAAGAGTTGTCCGATAAAAGGGGTATTGGTTGATTTTGAACGGATATGTTCTTTGGAAAAAGTCCATTGCTGGTCCGGTTGAAAAATAGTCAGCCGGGCATTGGCGCCAGCTACAATGGAGGCCGCTTCCAGGCCAAAAATCCGGCGGGGGTTGCTGGCCAGCAATTCAACGGTTCTTTCCGGGCTGATATCCGGCAGGGCCGTTTTCAATACGGCATAAGCAGTTTCCAGTCCGGCCATGCCGAATTTGGCATATTCAAATTCGATGATTTTACTGTCAAATTCATGTGGCAGGTGATGAGAAGCAAGACAGTCTATCGTACCGTCCAGTACAGCCTGACGGAGTGCGGTTCTGTCTTCCGGAGTCCGGAGAGGAGGGTTTACTTTCAGATGCGTGTTATAGGTAGTCATATCCTCATCACAAAAGAAGAGGTGGTAGGGCGCAACCGAGCAACTGACTTTAACCCCGCTTTCTTTTCCTTTTTTCACATAATCAGCCGACTTTTTGGTACTGATGCCGGTGAGATGCAGTTTTGAAGCGGCATAGCCGGCCAGGCTGATATCCCGTTCCACGATCAGTTCTTCGGCCATGGCTGGTTTACCCGGAAGACCAAGCTGAGTGGAAATAATTCCTTCATTGATCAGTCCCGGTGGATTTACCGATTTATCATCCGGCAATTGAATAATGGTGCCGTCAAACGCATTTACATATTGAAGGGCTTTAACCAGCAGTCCGGCGGATTGTACACAATTCAGGCCATCGCTGAAAGCCACGGCGCCGCTCCACTTCATGTCATACATTTCTGCCAGCTCTTTGCCTTCCGTGTTGCGGGTAATGGCGCCGATCGGATGAATGGATACGGGCAAGCCGGCTCCTTTATGCACCACATATTCCACGGCTGCCTTATTATGCAAAACGGGACTGGTATTAGGGATGATCATTACATCCGTATACCCGCCTGCAGCGGCTGCCCGGGCACCCGTTTCCAGACTTTCTTTGTATTCGTAGCCGGGATCGGCAAAATTGGCAAATACATCCACCCAGCCGGGCGACACACAAATGCCTGAATGATTGATTACCTGATCGGCCGGGTCTGAAAGGTCATTCCCAATACGGGCAATACGGCCATTCTCAATAAAAATATCGGTGGTTTGCCCGTGAAAGGGGGAGGAGGTATCAACAATCCGGGCTTGCTTAATGAGGATTTTCATTAAGGGGCAAAGTTAACGGATCGGTGTGGTACGGAAAAATCGGAATGCTGCAGGTGACAGATGCCGGGTGTCAGGTGCCGGGTGTCAGGAACAGCCCGTTCTAAGAATCTTCTTACTAAGTGAACCAACCCAATCTCGTTTTACGGAATGCTTTCGTACTTCGTATTTCGTACCTGGTTCGTAACAAAAAGCCCTCCGTCGCTAAAGCTTTGGAGGGCATGGTCGGGATGACTGGATTCGAACCAGCGACCCCTACGTCCCGAACGTAGTGCGCTACCGGGCTGCGCTACATCCCGAAATACAAACCGGGTTGCAAAAATAGTTAACCGTGGTGGAAATTCCATAAAAATGGATGTGAGATATGAGATGTGGGTTGTCTGGAGCTGGTTGTCAGGTGCCGGGTGCCAGTTATTGAAGGCAAATCGGGAGCACGGTACATATGTAAAATACTCCTCGGATTGAGATTTCAGTAAAATGTATTTCTAAGTTTGCCTCTTTTGCTATTGAATCTATGTGTGAGAGGTCGGGCGTAGGGATAAAAGAAAAACCCCGGCCAAAAAAGCCAGGGCTGTTCTTTGTTCGTCGGGACGACTAGATTCGAACTAGCGACCCCTTGCACCCCATGCAAGTGCGCTACCGGGCTGCGCTACGTCCCGAACAAATGGGGCTGCAAATGTAGGATTAAGTACCGAATTTCTGAAATCTATCCTTTTTTTTCCGGGCTTGATGTATCCTGTTTAAACCCAAAACCTAAACCCTAAACCCTCCTTATCTTTGCGGCCGGACAAATAACCAAGTGTATGCAGCAGATAGAAATGCTAAAATCAAAGATTCACCGGGTAAAGGTAACGGATGCGAACCTGGAGTATATAGGCAGTATTACCATTGATGAGGACCTGATGGACGCGGCGAATATTATCGAGTTTGAAAAAGTACAGGTGGTCAATAATAACAACGGGGAGCGTCTTGAAACCTATGTTATTAAAGGCGAAAGAGGGACAGGGATAATCTGCCTGAATGGAGCTGCCGCCCGTAAAGTACAGAAAGGAGATATCCTGATCATCGTCAGTTATATTCAGATAGATCTGGAATCAGCCAGGGCATTTAAACCGGCTATTATTTTCCCGGATCAGCATAACCGGCTCCCTTCCTGAAGCAGTGCAGGGGGTACTAACTTTAACTACTGGTTAGTGTTTGTAGGGGGTATTTTCAATTTCTTCAATCATTTCCATTGTCAGCGGCTTTGTGAAATAGTTGTATACGGAAGGATATGTCCTGGCTTTGATAAAGTCACGTTCATCCAGTGAAGAGGTCATCATAAATACTTTCACTTTACGGATAGAGGCTTCCGGAAAATCGTTTAGTTTTTCCAGGAAATCGAAGCCGTTCATAAACGGCATACGAATGTCCAGTAAAATATTTTCAGGCCAGTTTGCCGGCTCTTTTTCCAGTGTTTCTTCCATCCATTTCAACGCGGCGGTGGCGGAGTTGAATTCCATGACAGCCTGTTCCGGGCAGGAAAGGGAGAGAATGTCTTTGTTCAGTATTAGAAAAAACTCATCGTCATCAATCAGCAGATACTTTATCATGAGTGGTGTTTTTTTTATTGTTTATTACAACGGTAAATACTGTCCCTTCACCAGGTACTGACTCAACGGCAATTGTTCCGTCAATATTATTCAGGATTTCCTTACAGATATACAGACCCAATCCGGTGCCAGGGGCAGAATTGGACGCCCGGTAAAACATATCAAATATCCGGTCCTGGTGTGCTTTCTCGACACCTTCTCCGTTGTCTTCAAACCGGATCAGTGCCTGCCTGTTATCTGTCAGCACGTCGATACGGATATAAGATGCTTCTTCTCTTTTTTTCCGGTATTTGACCGCGTTGGAAATGATGTTTTTAAATAGTGTGTTGATCCGGTAAAGATCTGAATAAAAGGGGGTTGTTTGCCGGATTTGCAGATCCACTCTGACTTCATCTGTAGTTATATGCTTTACGTCATTGTAGATTTCCCGGATCAGGGGTTCGAAATGAATTTCATCGTTTCGAATTTCCAGCCTGGCATTTCTGGAATATTCCAGAATTTCTTTTATGGTATCATCCATCCGTGTGGCAGAGGCGGATATCATATGGATGTATTTATTCACCAAAACCGGAGACTCCTGGTTCAGGTTGATCAGTTGTACCAGTCCAAGGATTGCCAGAAGCGGGGAACGCAGATCATGCGACACACTGTACACGAAATTATCCAGTTCAGCATTTATCTTTTTCAGCTCTATATTGGTTTTCAGTATGGCTTGCTGATCCTGCCGCTGACGGGTGACATCGGTGAAAAATCCGGCCAGCATGGTCCGGCCTCCGAAACTGATCTTATTGGTATAAATATCCGCATAGAATACCTGATGATCTTTGTTGATACAGGGGATATTCAGCGCAATACTGATTTTGCCGGCGGCCATGTCCATAAACCGGGAAATGACCATTTCCACTGCTTCCGGCGGATGCAGGTCTTCCAGCGATTTGCTCAGAAATTCTTCTTCAGTATACCCGAATAGATTACAGGCGGATTTATTCACATACTGCAACCGTTGTATTTCGGGATCGGCTACAATGATGCCATTCGGTGTACCTTCAAAGATCATCCTGTATTTTTCTTCGCTTTCACTTAATGCTTTCAATGCATTTTTTCTTCTTTCTTCCACAGTCAGTGCAGCGGAGAGAATACGGATTAACTGAAAAATATTATCATTAACCGGAATGGACGCATCCAGAATAACTGCCAGCGTGCCGATCGGTTTCTTGTCAATGCGTAAAATTGCGGACAGGAGTGTTTTCCCGGTGAACCGGCGGATCCAGGCGGATAAATAGTTTGCCGTTTCCTCTTCCGTAATCTGCTGGCATACTATATCTCTGCCCGACTGATTGGTCAGTCTGAAACAGATATTTTCTCCGGCTTCTTTTTCAGTAAAACCGCTTTCTTCCAATCCGGCGGATGTATACAAAAGATCATTCTCAATTTTCTCATACACGCTGCCAATACCGTTCATAAGATGGGACGACAAATCCACAATTTTCTGAATATTCTTATCCGGATTGGTATCGAAGTCCAGGAAATTTTCTGCAATACTGACTATTCGTTTTTGTTCCTGTTCCAGTATCCGGTATTGCTCCCGGATGGTTTGTGTTTTGGACCGGTTGCTCTGATACCCCAGAACATGTTGTGAAAATACGATAAAGGGGGCCTCGCGATCTTTTCCAATTGGTTCGTAAAACATGCTTCCCTTTTCCGTTATACCACCCAGCAGGGTAACCGTAATATTCAATTGGGGGTCTGTGACCTGTATGGCTACAACCTGTTGTAAGGGCAGAATGGCTCTGATCTTATCCGACTCCCTGGCAGTGAAACTACGGAGAGTACCCGGGGGGAGATCGGTGAACAGCTGCATGCAATATAATTGCAATTTAAATTTCTGTTCCTCTGACAATGCGTACCCTTCAATATGGCGGCAGGCCGCGTCGCCTGTATTGGGGATGTCGATACAAACAAATGCCACTTCCACTTCAAAAATCTCAATCATTGATTCGGCGACCAGTTGTGCATACCCGGTTTCTGAATTGACAGAAAGCGCCATTGAGTTAAAATCCTGCAGATGGCGGTAGATCATAACTTCCCGGTCCAGCCGGTTCCGTGCATGGATCAGTTCCTGTTCAATAACGGAGAAACGGGTTACCCGTAACTGAAGTTCTTCATACTTTTTTCGTAGTTCCAACAACTCCAAAGGGTCCAAAGTCAGTTTATTTTTGTCTGCGTTCGACATGATTCAATTGTCAGCAGCATTATTTCCTGTAAATAGTGTATAAAGCAGTAGTGTAATTGTGATACGTGTTTTCTCCGCCCAGCCGGGCAAACTCTCCAAAACCGTACATGCCCAGCCAGGGAGGGCAAACCCCGTTTTGTGAAAAAGGGAACTGCATACGACTGACCAGTTCTTCTTTTAAAACCCGGTTGAAGAGGAATCGTCCACGGGCCAGGCAATCTGCATGGAAAACGGCAACGGGTTTTCTTCCACCCATTTTTGCATCCATTTCTTTTACCATCCGGTCCATTTCATTAAATATCCGCGGCTCATCCCGAACCGTAAGCCAAAGCCGGGTACCGACAGGGCAGGTGGTGGCATAAAGCATTGCTTCTCCCTCATGCCGGGTAACTACCCTGAGTATATGTTCATTCCCGTATTCATTTGCTGTTTCGGATGCTAGTTTTTCTGCAAGGGCGCCAACCGGAATCGTGTCCCCGCAGGTATGACTGGCATCGAGACCCAGCCGGCGGGTATATTCAGTCCAGGCTGGTTTGCCATCCAGTTCATAAATACAATGGCCTTCGGCTTTGGTAACAACCATCGGGTCGCCTATCGCCACAAAGCCGTGCGTAGCCTGGGTAATTACTTCCAGCGTGGGATCCGCAAATCCAACCAGAAATGCACCATGCTCATGTACATGGCCGTCATATGCCTGGTAACTGACGACTCCTTTCATATTATCAGATGAGGTGGCGCCAAAAATTGTGACGGCTTTACCGAATACCGATTCAATAGCGGCTATACAACGATCATTGGCAATGTCAATTCCTGAAGCCAGGAAATATATAAAGGATGTGTCCGGTTGCTGTTGATACAGGTCTTCCGCCATCGCTTTTGTTTTTTCAAAAGAGTTATGGCCAAAGATTCCGTCCGTACCGGCAACACTGAATTCCTTGCCTTTGATGGCCATAACGGCGATGTCCTTCATGGATTCACTTACCCCTTCCTTACCCACCACGCCACAGCAGGAGGCCGCCAGCACTTTTGCACGGGGTGCAAGTGTGCCGGCCGTTTCAATTAGTTCAGTAAAATCATGTCCGAGTGATGCATGAATAATCACCAGATCACAGTCGGAAGTGTCAGCTCCCAAGGCGGATTCCATACATTCTGTAATACCCCTGCGGCTGTTTACCATCCTGGTGCTGGCAGAAAAAAAAGTCAACATATCAGTCCTGTTTGTAATATAGAAGTAAATTACACAGAAGGACTGGCAAATTTCAGAACGGGCCAATTCACTATTTTAAAATAAGTGATAGCACTTAATCCGGTTTAAAGCCTGAATGAACCGGCAAATAAATTAAAAAGTCGATTTTTATACTAAATTATCAGCCGGCATGACACCTGAACGAAAAGAAAAACTGACACAAGTATTAACCGCCCGTCAACCCGATCTTACAGTTGTATTGGAGAATGTTTTTGATCCGCATAATATCTCAGCCGTTATGCGCACCTGTGATGCGGTGGGTGTGCAGGAAATTTATATTCTGAATAACCGGATTCCCCGACATAAAAAGTGGGGTGCCCGGAGTTCGTCCAGTGCGGCTAAATGGCTGACCGTGTTCCAATATGAAGATGTAAATGAGTGTTTGCAGGAGCTGCGAAAAAAATACAAACGGATTTATACCACTCATCTCAGCAGTGATGCCGCTGGCTTGCATCAGCTCAACCTGACCGAACCCGTAGCACTTGTCTTTGGTAATGAGCATAGCGGCGTTAGTGAGGAAATAAGGGCCCTGGCCGACGGAAATTTTATAATACCCCAGGTTGGTATTATCCGTTCACTGAATATCAGTGTAGCCTGTGCCGTTACCTTATACGAGGCATTCCGGCAAAAAAGCATCGCCGGCCATTACCAGCGAAACGATCTTGATCACCCGATGAAGCAAGGGGTGATGCAACATTGGGAACTGAACCCGGAACAGGATTAAAATCAGGCTCACCTTAAAGGATACTTTATTTTACATGCATAAAAAATACCTGGCCATACTGTTTTTCTTATTGCTTATACATACCTACGGGTATTGTCAGGAGATTCGTTCGGTAAAATTGCCTGAACTGGAAAAAATACTGACAGAAAACAGGCATCCTTTACTCCTCAATTTCTGGGCTACCTGGTGTGTACCTTGTGTGGAAGAAATTCCATACTTTATCAGCCAGGTAAATGAATACAGGAAGGATAGTCTGCAGTTGTTGCTGGTAAGCCTGGATAGTAAAGATCTTTTCCCTGAAACCATACAGTCATTTATCAGGAAAAGAAAATGGGCCGGCACTTTTATATGGCTGAATGAGACCAATGCGGATTATTTCTGTCCGGTAATTGACCGTAATTGGTCCGGTGCCATCCCCGCCAGCCTGTTCCTGAATCCCGTCAGCAACTACCGTTATTTTCACGAAGGTCAGCTGACCCCGGGCCGGTTACAGGAATTGCTGAAGGAGATGATCAGCACAGAAATACCGCCTCCGGCTGAGGTCCGGGAATAAAAATCATGGCTATACTTTTCTTCAGGCTCTTTCTTCGGCTTCCAGTTCCGCTTTGGCTTTTACAATAAGGTAAAGAAAATAGATGCCGGCACCCAGGCTGGTAAAACCCAGTATGATACCCATAATGCTCTGGTGATAGAATGCTTTGCCAAGGGCATAGCCTACCAGTACCATAAATCCGAGAATGATGATCCGGTTCAGATGTTGACGGGAAAGCATAAACAATGGTTTTAGTGTGAGGAAGTGGTTTCCGTTAGGATGCCCTGTTTTACAGTTTCCATAAAAAAAGCAAAAAAAAATCCCGCTGAACCCGGGATTTTTTCTAAAAAAGATCTTCAAGGCTATAAACGTTTGATCGTACAACCTACGGAACGGGACTGTTTAACCGCAATCTCCTTGTTTTCGGACAATTCGGTCAGGGCCTGTATCAGGTGTTTTCTGCCTACCGCCGTGGCATCTCCCGGATTGTCGTCAATAGCCCCGTGATACACCAGTTTACCTTCCTGGTTAAATAAAAAACATTCCGGTGTGCGGTTGGCGCCGAAGGCATCGGCAAGCGCCGCGTTCTTGTCCACCAGGTAAGGCCAGTTATAGGATTGCGCTTTGGCATAGGCTATCATTTCCTCCAACGAGTCATCCCCACCGCGGTTTGCCTCGTTGGAATTGAGCAAGGCTACGCCAATTTCTTTTTCCGCTGCCAGGATGCATACTTCCCGGGTGCGGGACTGGTTTTTTATTACATAGGGGCAGGTATTACAGGAAAACATGACCAGCAATCCGTTTTTCTGTTTAGCATCGCTTAATGAAATTTCCTTTCCGCTGATATCTTTCATTTTCAGATCGGGTTGTGGCAGGCCGGCGCCGAGAGGCAACGGGTCCTTACTGATTGGCAGAAAAGAAAAAAGCAACAGGGCCGGTAATACGGCCAGCAGGTTTTTTTCCATACAGAGGTGTTTAGTAGCTAAAGTTCGGATATCAGGCGGAAATGCCTTCTTCGCCCGCATCAGTTTCTTTCCGTTCATCCGCAATTTTCTTCAGGGAGGAGATACTCACATTCAGTTCAAAGCCGATCAGCAGTACCAATGAGTTAATGAAAATCAATGCCATAATGATCAGGATGGTGCTGATTGACCCATAAAGCTGGTTGTAATTCCCAAAATGGGATACCCACCAGGAAAAAGCGAAGGTCATCAGGATCATCAGGAAAGTAGCCAGGATAGAACCCGGGTTGATGAATTTCCATTTTTTATGCACGGAAGGAGCGTGGCGATAGATATAAGATATACTGGCAAAGAACAATAACAGCATTACTATAAACCGAAGATTATTAATCAGGCCAAGTAAAAATTCATTGGTTACGCCCAGCCATTGTAATACGGCAACCCGGGCAACCAGCAGTAATACAGAGCTGAATACAAAGAAGTAGAGAAACAGGGTTATTTTAATGGCCACTAACCGGGTCTGCAATCCTTTTCTTTTTTTAAAACCGATATAATTTTTATCAAAAGAACGCATGATGCCCATCATGGCATTGGAGGAAAAGAAAAGGGACAGCAAAAATCCCAATGAGAGTAATCCGTTGCGCGGGTTATTGATAAAATCCTTTAAAAAACCGATCAGTACCGCATTATCTTTTTCGCCGGGAATTACTTCACGGATCAGGCTGAACAGCTCTTCCTGAAATTCATGAGTAATGGGTAAAAACGGAATCAGGGTAAATAAAAAGATGATCGCCGGGGGGATGGCCATTACGAAGTTGAAGGAGATGGCCGAGGCCCTTTCCGTCATGCCGATTGTTTTTACCTGCCCGAAAAAAAATACAATTACATCATAGATGGCAATCCCGTTGAATCCGGGCAGCGAAGTGTTCTTGCTTTTCCGGATCAGGAAAGATACCGGTGGCGCGGTTTCAACCTGGTGCAGTATTTTTTTCAGCAGGGGCATTTATCGGGCTTGCCTTTTTTTGATGGAATCGGCCCGCCGGTTTTGTTCTGCATGAAACAGACGTACATATTTGCTGTGGTCCGTATAGTTGGATGTAAAGATGGTGCTGCCATCAAACTGGTAACTGGCCACAAAGAAAATATAATCGGTATCCGGGGCATTCAGTACCGCTTCAATTGATTCCACGGAAGGGGTGCAGATGGGGCCCGGGGGCAATCCTTTATGAAGGTAGGTATTATATGGCGACTCCAGTTTCAGGTGCGAATGCATAATCCGTCCGAGTTTGAAATTCCGGGTCACAAATTTTGCGGTTGGATCGGCTTCCAGTTTCATATCCCGGCGCAAACGGTTCAGGTATACACTGGCGATTTTATATTTATCATCCTTGCGAAGTGTTTCTTCTTCCACTATGGATGCCAGTATGGAGACTTCAGTTGGCGTCAGGTGCAGACTGTCGGCTTTTGCTTTTCGTTCGGGCGTCCAGAATTTTTTCCAGGCCGTATGAAACTGTAGCATGATTTTCCCGGGAGAGCTATTCCAGTTGATTTCATAGGTATACGGCATTACCAGGGTCATTACAGTATTGGTATCGGTATCAAAGGGACGAAGGGAATCATTGTTGTTCAGAAAACTGATCAGTTGCAGGGAGTCAACCAGGGTATCAAACTTGCGCCCCATTTTAGCCGCCAGTCCTTCCCGGGTTCTCTCTTTTACAATGGTCATTTTCACCGGCGTTTGTTTGCCTGATCGCAGCAGTCCCACCAGGTCAAATAAGCTCATTCCCGGTGCAAGTTCATATCGCCCGGCTTTTACTTTGTTGAAATTTCTCCAGCCGGCAATACGCCTGAACCATCCGTCATCGCTGATAAAACCGGAGTCCGTTAACCGATGGGTTAATTTATCCAGATCATCGCCTTCCCATATATATAATAGTTTCGCTTTGGAAGTTGATACAGCGGATCCGAAAACTTTATAGGCAGTATATCCGCCCGCCAGCAGGAGCAGGACAAGGCTTACGAGAATCAATCGCTTCTTCATAGAACATCAAAATAAATAAAAAACCCCGATCTGAATAGTAGCAGACCGGGGTTCCTTCAATAATGTTTTGTTTATTTTCCAGCCGGGGCAGGAGCGGGTGCAGGTGCCGGTGTGGTATTCATGGGTACTGTGTTCGTGTTAGCCGGAGCCGGTGTGGAAACCGGAACTGTGGCATTCGTAGCATCAGTAGCCCGGCCTGAACCGGAGGCGGCTGTGCGGGGAATAAAGAAAACGGACACCATACAGAGTACACCAATCAGTGCGCCGAAGATCCAGGTACCTTTTTCAAGTACATCCGTGGTTTGTTTTACACCCATTAACTGGTTGCTGAAACCACCTACACTACCGGCCAGTCCGCCACCTTTGGGGTTCTGTATCAGTACAATAAGTCCCAGTACTGCGGAAGCCAGAATAATCAGTATCACAAATAAAGTCGTCATATCAGAGTTTTTTCTTTAGTGCGTCTATTTTCGCTGCAAAATAAGGGCTTTTGGCGGGTTCGAGCAAACTTAATTTGCGGTATATCTCGGTGGCTTTTAAGGTATTTCCCTGCTTTTCCCAGACTTCGGCCATGGCTTCGGTAAGCACTTCACGCTCAGTAATGGATTCTCCGGCCATATGGGCTACTTTTTGTTCGGCTACCTGGCTTACGGCCTGACCAATCTCCGCAGGCTGCAGCCGGCGCATGGTTTTCAACCAGTCGGTAAAGCTTTTTAATTGTTTGCCCAGCTGATCAGTCGGTTTTTCCTCATCCCGGATCCGGATACCCTGCGACGCAAAATAATCCACCGTATGGTAGGGTTCAAATAATAGGTCTGCCGCCGGACCTTCCACCGGCCGCGGTGCTGGAATTTCTGATTGTAAAGCCATGTGCTGTGTTTCTTCTGCAACTATAACCGCTGAGTCGGCGGTTACAGGTTCTTCTGTTGTACTGAGTGCCGCTGGTATTGGGGCTATAATACCGGTATCGGGAGTTCCCGTCTCAGGTATCGTTTCTTCCCGACTTACCGTTTCCTCGCTTATTTCATTATCTGAATTATGAACCGGTTCTTTTTCTATTTCCGGAGCAGGAACGGATACCGTTTCCGGATTCACTGTTTTTTCCGGCATGCTTACCAGGGCCGAGCCGGTATCATATAGCAGCTGTTGTACCCAAAGCGGATTATGAAAATAGAGCAGTGTTTTCTGGTATTGTTCTTCAAAATCCGCCGGTGCTTCCGTCTGCATTTTTTTGGCCAGTAATAACTGGGCGGCTCCGAAATACGGATTGCTTTCTGCATAGGCTGTCAGTTCCGGCAGACTGCACTGATCCAGTGAGTCTTTTCGCAGCAGCGATTTTACCAGTTGATTGATACTGACATTCATGGGCGCAAGATACGTTAAATGACCCGTTCAGGCAGGGGAGAGCCCGCTTACCATTTAGAAAATAATTTATTGAAGATGTCATCTGTAAGTGTACGGATCATCTCATCGGCCAGGTTGTTTTCCGCCTGCTGAAATGTCTGATCTCCCTTAAATTCAAAACTGCGGCTGACTTCATGTTTTTCTGTTTTGTCCGCTTTCCGGTCGAGTAAGATAATTGATATACCCACGGTCAGCCGGTTATTCGCGGCCTGCTGCCCGGTAATAGCCGAAGTACTGAAGGAATACTGTGTTACAGTACCGCTGATTTCCCAATCGGCATTGTCATTGTTGGTCTGGGATAGTTTGGTCTGCGACAGAATTTTTTGTCTCAGTTTATCCGATAAACGGGGACTCAGTTGCGGATTTACATAGGAAGCCCGGTTTTCAATCAGGTTGACTTTTACTGTTTTTATGGAGTCGGGAATGGACGCGTCCGTAAACCGGTAAATACCACAACTGCTGTTGCTGAATAAAGCGGCCAGACTCAACAGAAGTATGGCGGTAAAAGCGAAAATAGGTTGTATACGTTTCATCATTCTTCGATATCGTATTCTTTTAATTTCCGGTACAGGGTACGTTCACTGATTCCCAGGTCAAGGGCGGCGTCTTTGCGTTTGCCTTTGTGTTTTTTCAGGGCTTTGATGATCAGTTCTTTTTCCTTGTCCATGATGTTCAGACTTTCTTCCACTTCCACATGTTCATGTATATCATTATTCATCAGCACCGGTTGTCCATTATTGCTTACGGCGGGTTGCACCGAGACCGGCAAGTGGATAGGAGCGTGTAGCTCCGTTGAAGCCGGGCGGTGCTCGCTCAGTTCATTGAAGAACTGCTGGTTCTGTGCTACCAGTTCCGGATGTTGTAATACATCAAAGAACATCCGCTTCAGTTCCGTCACGTCTTTTTTCATATCAAAAAAGAGCTTGTAGAGAATATCCCGTTCATTGGCAAATTCCGGATTCGCGCCTCCCTGCGTGGAAAGTACCGGTAATCTGTTGCTGGAATAAGGCTGCAGAAAACGGCCGAGTTGTTTGGCGTTGATCTGTTTGTCCTCACTCAATACAGAAATCTGTTCTGCAATATTCTTCAATTCCCGCACATTCCCGGGCCAGGGATAGTTTATTAACAGTTGTTTTGCTTCCTCGTCCAGTTGTACCGATGAGGTCTTGTATTTGTTAGCAAAATCTGCTGCGAATTTGCGGAACAGAATATGGATATCTTCCGGGCGGTCATGCAGGGCCGGTACGCGGATGGGCACGGTACTGAGACGGTAATACAGGTCTTCCCGGAATTTTCCATTCTGTACCTGTTGCAATAATTCCCGGTTGGTTGCCGCGATTACCCGTACATCCGTTTTTTGTACTTTGGAAGAACCCACCCGGATAAATTCACCGGTCTCCAACACACGGAGCAGACGGGCCTGTGTACCCAAGGGCAGTTCACCGATTTCGTCCAGAAAAATAGTGCCCCCGTTTACTGTTTCAAAATATCCCTTACGGGCATCCACGGCACCGGTAAAAGATCCTTTTTCATGACCGAATAATTCGGAATCAATAGTGCCCTCCGGAATAGCTCCGCAGTTAACAGCGATAAAGGGATTGTGCTTGCGTGCGGAAAGAGTATGTATAATCTGTGAGAATACTTCTTTACCCACACCGCTTTCCCCGTTAATCAGCACGGTAAGATCGGTATTGGCCACCTGTACGGCCACCTGCAGTGCATAATTCAACGCGGGTGAATTACCGATGATGCCAAACCTGTTTTTTATACTTTGAATATCCATATTGCGCCCCATCAGGGGGAATAAAAATTAAATAATCCGGCCCAGCAAAGTGGCCTGTGTGCAACCGGTCACTTCCACCGTTACATAGTCGCCTTTTTGCCGGACGGTATTGTCTTTGGGAAATACGATCACTTTGTTCTGGGAATTACGGCCCATCCAGTCCTGCTCACTGCGTTTACTGTCGCCTTCAATCAGCACGGTACAGGTTTTACCGATATCCCGTTGATTGCTTTCAAGTGACAGCCGTCCCTGGAGATCCACGATTTCCTGCAGTCTTCTTTTCTTTACATCCAGCGGAATATCGTCCGTATACCGGCGCTGTGCCAGTGTACCGGGCCGTTCACTGTAAAAGAACATATAACTCATATCATACCTGCTGTATGCCATTACAGCCAGCGTGTCCTGATGATCGGCTTCTTCCTCGGTACAGAAGCCGGCTATGATATCGGATGAAATACCACAATCGGGCAGCAACTCCCGGATACGGTCTACTTTGGCCAGGTACCATTCCCGGGTATAGGTCCGGTTCATAAGTTGCAGTACACGGGTGGAGCCACTCTGTACCGGCAAGTGGATGTACTTACAGATATTTTCATGTGCCGCCATTACTTCCAGTACTTCATCCGTTATGTCTTTCGGATGTGAAGTGGAAAAACGAACCCTGAGCAGGGGGGAAATCTCCGCTACCGCTTTCATTAAAGCTGCGAAAGTGATGGTTTTACCGCTGTGCTCGTCCACGAAATAATAGCTGTCGACATTTTGTCCCAGCAAGGTTACTTCCCGGTAGCCATTTTCAAAAAGATCGCGGCACTCCTGTATAATACTGGCCGCGTCACGGCTTCTTTCCCGGCCTCTTGTAAACGGTACCACGCAAAACGAACACATATTGTTACATCCACGCATGATGCTTACAAAAGCGCTTACACCATTACTGTCCAGCCTGACCGGTGATATATCCGCATAGGTTTCATCCCTGCTTAATAATACGTTTACAGCTTTCTGTCCCGTTTCCGCTTCTGCCACCAAGGCCGGTAATGCCCTGTAGGCATCCGGACCTACTACCAGGTCTACCAGTTTTTCTTCTTCCAGGAATTGTGCTTTCAGCCGTTCGGCCATACAACCCAACACGCCCACTAATAATCCTTTCCTGGACTGCTTCAGCTTTCTGAATTCAGTCAGTCTTTTCCGCACTGTTTGTTCCGCTTTTTCGCGGATGGAACAGGTATTGATAAAGATCAGATCCGCTTCATCGAGATTCCGGGTGGCACCAAAGCCTTCCTGGTTTAAAATCGAGGCCACCACTTCACTGTCTGCAAAGTTCATCTGGCAGCCATAGCTTTCTATATAGAACCTTTTTTTATAGTGGTTCGGGTCCTGGGCAAACGGGGCAAATGCTTCCCCCTGCCTTTTTTCATCCTGTATTTTTTCGGTCATCAACTCCATTAATCCGTCCAATTTTGAACTGCAAATATACCTAAATCCCGGGAGATCGTGACAGTCTGTCATAATACCCGGAGTCGTTGATAAACAAATATTTGCAATATTAATCAGATGAAAATCACAGTTCTTTCGTGCAGGTTGTTACTATATTTGACGTCTAAATCTTCATGTTGGCCAGACCACTGTATATCTTCCTTTTACTTTTTAGCTGTCTGCAGCTCAGGGCGCAGGATAAATCCATTGCCGGGATGATTACCGGTAACGTAATGGATTCCAGGAATAAGGCACTGGAAGGGGCCACCGTCAGGTTGATTTCTTTTAAGGATACCTTGCTAAGCCGCACCATACTTACCGATAAAGCGGGCGCCTTCACTTTCAGCGGGATTTCATTTGGCTATTACAAACTCAGCATCAGTTTTGTCGGACTTCAGCCACTAACCCTGGACAGTATTTACTTCCGGACCGAACGGTTTGATTTTAATATGGCGGATATTATCCTGAAGCCCAAATCTACCGAGATGATGGAAGATGTGGTGATTTACGCGGAGAAGCCACTCATTCAATCAAAAGACGGCAATATTACTTTCAATGCCGGCGAGTCGGCGCTTGCCGCCGGGAGTACGGTTAGTGAATTACTGACCCAGGTGCCGCTGGTGACCAAAGACCCAGATGGTAAAGTATCCGTCCGGGGAAAAGAGCCCAAGATACTTATCGATGATAAACCGGTTACACTGAACATGCAGCAACTGCAGGATCTGCTTGAATCCATGCCCGGCAGTTCCGTGGAGAAAATTGAAGTAATGACCAACCCGCCCCCGCAATATGCGAATGAACAGGGCGGGGTGATTAATATCGTTACCCGGAAAGGGCGGGTAGGGAAGAGTGGACGTATTTCACTTTCCGGCGGCACGCGCGGGGAGTTTTCACTCAACGGCAGTTTTAATTACCGGAAAAACGGACTGGCCATAAACCTGAATGTAGGATCCGGGTATAATAAGTACGGGGGCAATGGGTATTCCATCCGGAATAATATTTATGCCGACTCGTCCAACTTTTTCAACACGCACAGCAGCAATAACAACCTGAGTTTCCGGCCCAATCTGCGGTTCAATATGGATTATGATTTCAATAAAAAGCACTCCGTAAACCTGGTGCTGAATTATAATCAGAGCGATGTGGATAACAGCAGCAGTACTGAATACAAAAATATCAACCGCTTTGGCGAACTCTGGAAACTGAGCCGCCGTGAAATTGAGAGCAGCAGCAAAGGGTATAGCCCCGGTACCAGTTTAACCTATACCTACCGGGGCAAACCGGGAGAATTATTACGGGTGATTAACAGTTATAATTTCTCTTACAACGATAATTACCGGGATTTTTTCCAGCAGTTTTATAATCCGGATTATACATCCACCGGCCTGGATTCGATGCAACGGCAGAATCATGTAACCCGTGTAAACGGGCATAGTATCAACGTGAACTATGACCGGATGCTGGGGAATAAAAAAACATTCATCTCCCTCGGCAGCATTTACAGCCGGTCCAATAACCACGCGGTTATAGATGCCAGTTATAAGAAGAAACCGGAAGGTACCATGGAGAAACTGGACCTGCTCAGCAATGATTTCTGGTTTCATCAGACGGTGGGGACCCTACGTGCTTCAGTACGGCAGCTGCTTGGAAAGGATTTCAGCATTACAGCCGGATCAACCGTAGAACGTACGGATATCTTGTTTGAACTGCTGAAGGAAAACCGGGATGTCAGGAATCACTACTATACGTTTTTACCTTTTGGCAATATCAATAAAACCTGGCGGGAAAAGCTCAGTCTCACGTTTGCTTACCGCCGGAGTATCCGCAGGCCGGGTATTGGCGAGCTGAATCCGACGATTGATTATTCAGATCCCTATAACGTGCGGTTTGGTAATGCGGCACTGGAAGCGTCAACGGCGCATAATTTTGATTTTATTATTGGCCGTACAAAGACCAAATACTTTGTCAATCTCGGATTCGGGTATAACCGGGTGGAAGATATTTTCAGCCAGGTCCGCACCTTGTTACCCGATGGCAAAACCCAGATAACCTGGGAAAATATCAGTGGCCGGCAGGAATATGAAATGAGTACCTGGAACGGACTGACTCTGTCCAGAAAACTGCGGGTTAATTTCAGCAGCAGTTATACTTACAATAAATACAGCGTCTTTGATAAAACAGTCCGCCGGTTCAGGGATGGCGGATCGTTTACTTCCAATATGAATTTTATATATAACCCGACTGAATTATGGAGTTTCAACGGGGGCTTCAATGTCAACCGGTTCTCATCTCCGCAGGGCTTTGCCCGCTGGAATACCAGTATGAACATGGGACTGATGCGGCGTTTTTTCAACAAGCGGATGACGATTACCCTGAGTACAGTGGATCCGTTTACCAATCAGCAACGACGCACATTTACCTATGGTACCAACTTTAATCTCGAGAGTTACAGCCTGACCCGGACGAAGAACTACCGGTTTACGGTTGGGTATAATTTCAGCAATGCACCGAAGAAGAAAGTGAAAGCAGTCAGGAGTTGACAGGTGTGAGTCATTAGCCGACTGTGGTTAGTTTTTTTTCCAGTATAATGGCTTCTTTCAGTTTTCCTTTAGGTACGGGTACGGAAATTACAGCCGCCTCTTTACCACTTTTATAATAGATTTCGAGGATATTCAGTTTACCCACGCTAAAGATTTCCACGGCAATCAGTTTCCGGTTTGCCGACCGGAAGGAACGGGCACGCGCATTCACATATACGGTGGCAGCGCTAATTTTTACCTGGGCAAAGCGTTCCTGTCTGAACGGATTCAAAAAATAAAGAATATGTGAAATGGAACCCCGTCTGAGTAATAGCCAACGGGCAAAACGATTCCATTCTCCGGGCTCATATTTCCATTGTGCCAGCCAGTTGTCATTTTTTAAAGTTTGTTCCATGGGCTAATAATTGGTTGTAATTTAGCGGCATGAACCTGGATTTCATATACCTGCTGGACGGTAATTTTCATCCGTCCTCCCGGGTCTGGATTTATCAATCCAGCCGGCTTTTTTCATTGGGAGAGGCCCTTGAAATTGAGAAAGCACTGCAGGATTTTACCGGCAGCTGGCAGACACATGGCACACCCGTGAAGGGGGCGGCATACCTGTTTTTCGGACAGTTTATAATCCTGATAGCGGATGAAACAGCCTCCGGTGTCAGTGGCTGCAGTACCGACACGTCTGTGCGGCTGATGAAAGAGCTGGAGCAACGGTTCGGTGTAAGTCTTTTTGATCGTCTTTCGCTTGCTTTTGTAGTAAAAGATAAAGTGGAATTGCTACCGCTTTCCCAATTGGCTTATGCATCGGCAAATGGCTTTATAAACGGCGATACACTGTATTTTAATAACCTGGTACAGACAAAACAGGAACTGGAAAACAACTGGATAATACCAGTAAAAGAAAGCTGGCTGGCGAAAAAAGTTGAATTTCCAGCTACTGTATCTTAATTTTATTGAACTACACAGAGTAAACACTCCTTCGCAAATGCTTCGGAGTGTAAAAACATTTCTTCGCTATAGCTTTGGAGGGTAAAACACTTCTACGCTAAAGCTGCGGAGTGTAAAAGCGGAAGTAGCTCACCTGGTAGAGCGACAGCTTCCCAAGCTGTAGGTAGCCGGTTCGAGTCCGGTCTTCCGCTCATAATTAACGACTCCCGACTCCTAACTTCCGACTCCTAACTTTCCCCCCGGGTGCATTCAATTGAAGTTTCCTCCTGCGTCGGAATGACTCGGCGGAGGGGGGTAGAAAGTAAGATTTCTCGCTGCGCTCGAAATGCGAGCAGGCGTAATCATCCACAATTATTTCGAGCGTAGCGAGAAATCTTACCACTACTCAAAAAAATAACCGTGTCATTCCGAACGAAGTGAGGAACCTTTACAACTTATTCGATGTTTAACTACCTAGCTTCCGTTACTTCCTATGTATCCGACTCCCGACTCCTACTCACTGTTTTCCGGAAGGGTTACCGGACAACAGTGACTATTGACAATTGTCTATTGGCATCACACCATACTTTCCGCCACCATCTCAGCTATATCCAATACCTGCACACTTTCTTCTTTTTCGGCCAGCTTTATCCCATCCGTCATCATGGTATTACAGAAAGGACAAGCAGCAGCGATGAATCCGGCACCGGTTGCAATCGCTTCATTACTGCGGTCGATATTGATACGGCTGGTTCCTTTTTCTTCTTCCTTAAACATCTGGGCACCGCCCGCGCCACAACAAAGGCCATTTGTTTTGCAACGTTTCATCTCCACCAGTTCCGCATCCAGAACTTCCAATACTTTTCGGGGAGCTTCATAAATATTATTCGCACGGCCCAGGTAGCAGCTGTCGTGATAGGTTATTTTCTTTCCCTTAAAAATGCCTCCTTCTTTCAGTTTGATTTTCCCTTCATCTATCAGTTGTTGTAAAAGGGTGGTATGATGGATTACTTCATAGTTGCCGCCTAATACCGGGTACTCATTCTTCAGCGTATTAAAACAGTGCGGGCAGGTGGTGACTATTTTTTTTATGCCGTAGTTGTTGAGCAACTGGATATTCTGATACGCCATCATCTGGAACATGAATTCGTTGCCGGCACGGCGTACCGGATCGCCGGTACACATTTCTTCCTTGCCGAGTATCGCAAAATTCAATCCGACTTTCTGCAGAATCTGCGCAAATGCTTTGGTGATTTTCTGTGCACGCTGGTCAAAACTGCCGGCACAGCCCACCCAGAATAAAATGTCGGGTTGCTGTCCGTTGGCAACTAATTCGGCAACTGTAGGGATCTTCATGGAACCAATCATTGTTTCAATCGCAAAATACGGATAAAATGCCCACAACTATCAGTCCGTTTTGTACTAAAATCCACCTCTTATGCAATATATTGCCAATATTATAATCTATGCTATAATTTTGACAGCTATATAGGATGAAAAAATTTTTTCAAAAACTGATCAATTGGGAACTCTGGAATTTTTACGTACTCTATCTTCCGATTTTCCCTTTCTGGATATGGAACTGCATTAAGAGCGGATCCGTATGGTACTTTAGTTCTTCCAACCCTACCATCACTTTTGGCGGTTTCGAAGGGGAAGGGAAAAAGGAGATGTATGAACAATTGCCGGAGCACCTGATTCCACGTACCATTTATATCCGTCCCGGCCTGCCATTCGAAGAGGTTCAACAACAGGTGGAAACTGCCGGATTTACATTCCCGTTTATTGTGAAGCCGGATATCGGTATGAAGGGTATTCTGTTCCGGAAAATTGATACAATGGCACAATTAGAGCAGTATCACGAGAATATACCGGTGGAATATATTGTACAGGCGCTGGTGGACTGGCCGGTGGAAGTGAGCGTTTTCTACTACCGGCATCCGGCCCAACAGAAAGGAACTGTCAGTGGCTTTATCCATAAAGAATTACTGCATGTTGTGGGTGACGGGCAATCAACATTACAACAATTGGTGGAAACGCATCCGCGCGCTAAGTTCCGGCTCGAGGAGATGAAACACCGGCACGGACACCGCTTTGCCGACGTGATTCCTGCGCAGGAGATATTTTATCTTTCGTATGCCGGTAATCACAACCGGGGTGCCCAGTTTACCAATCTGCACAGGGAAATCAATGAAAAGATGCATGAACTATTCGATGACCTGAGCCATAAGACCCGTTTTTATTATGGACGATACGATATTAAAACCACGTCCATTGAAGACCTGAAGCAGGGAAAGAATATCAGTATCCTGGAGTTTAATGGTTGCGGGGCCGAGCCCAATCATATATACGATTGCGGCATGCCCCTCTGGAAAGCCTATGGCACATTGCTAACTCACTGGAAAGCCCTGTACCAGATCAGCCGCTATAATCACAAAAACGGAACACCTTACTGGAGCTTTAAAAAAGGAAAGGATTTTCTGAAGGAGTCAAACAGACATTTCAGATTATTGAAGGAGTATGATTAAGTGGCGGGTTGCTGACTGACTACTAACTACTAACTACTAACTTTACAACATGCCCCCGCTTTTTAAAATATTCCTTACCGGCATGCTGGTCAGTTTTCTCGGTTCACTGCCACTGGGTACGCTGAATATTGCCGCAATGCAGATCTCCATATCCAACGGGGTAGTAGCGGCCATGCTTTTTTCGGTGGGTTCTCTTATCGCTGAGATTATCTATGTGCGGATTTCACTGGTGGCGATGGACTGGGTACGAAAACAGGAAAAGATTCTGAAAGCACTGGAATGGGTGACCTTCCTGATTGTAGCTACCCTGGCGGCCTTTAGTTTTTATGCAGCCCTGCATCCTAAAGTGGAGAGTAATATAGTGCTGGACAGTCCGCTGCCCAAAATTGTTCTGGGTTTTATCATGAGTGCCGTTAACCCGGTACAGATTCCTTTCTGGTTTGGCTGGAGTACGGTACTCTTTTCCAAAAAAATATTGCTGCCCCGTAATGATCATTACAATATTTATATCATCGGAATCGGGCTGGGCACTTTCATGGGCAATGCCCTGTTTATATTTGGCGGATTGCTGATTGCCAACAGCATCAACAATAACCAGCATATCCTCAATTGGGTAATCGGTGGCATTTTTGCATTGACAGCCGTAATCCAGTTATGGAAAATTCTGCGGAAAAAAGACGCTGTACACAAACTGGAACATCCGGAGGAAGTCGCCAAACAGCTGGAAGAACAAATGGGGCGTTTGGGCATTGATGACGATAAAAGCCAATAATTTAAATACACCGTTATGTCTATTGCTATTGCCTTTATTGCCGAGCTGAAGCAGGAAGCGGCCATCACCCGAAAGATGCTGGAAAGAGTTCCCATGGATAAGCGCGACTGGAAGCCGCACGAAAAGTCAATGTCTGTTGGCCGCCTCGCCACACATATCGCAGAGACGATTCATTGGATCAGTGTTATTCTGGGACCTGACCGGTTCGATTTTGCTGCCAATCCTGCTCCCGTGCGTCATGTGGCTGCCGATAAGGCTGAATTGCTCAGTATTCTGGATAATAACCTGGAGCAGGCGATACTTTCACTAAGTGCTGCTGCAGCAGATGACTTTGAAAAAGACTGGATTATTATGCGGGGGGAACAGGAAATCATGCGCAGTTCCAAAAAAGCGGCTATACGTTCCTGGGGGATCAGTCATCAGGTTCATCACCGGGGACAATTATCCGTATTCCTGCGTTTGCTGGATGTACCGGTACCGGGCGTATATGGTCCCAGTGCGGATGAACGATAGAGGGATCAGAAACGATACCCGGCGGAAAGGGAAGGGATAAACCGCTTTCCCACATCTTCATTCAGTGAATTAAAGCCCTGGCTCATTTCAATGGTATAGCCGAAACCCAGTGAGGGGGCGGTGTAGATTCTTTTGGCAAAGACCAGGTGATAGCCGGCTTCCAGCATCGGGGTAATCATAATACTTTTCTGACGGGTTTTGCCTTCAAAATCTTCAAAGGAAAGCATCAGTCTGCCACCGCCAAACGGGTTACTTCCTTTCAGGTTATTGCCAAATGCCCGGCGATATCCGAAGTATACCCCGAATCCCGTGGAGACGGAGTAGGCTTTAGCCGATGCCAGCTGCCAGGTAATACCCGCGCTGAAACTATTCTTGTTATTAAAATTCTCTCCCCGTGCCGCCACTTTGGTTGTACCATAGCCCTTGCCATAGGATTTCAAGATCTCGCCACCCAACTCGAAAACCTGTTGAGAACGGGCTGTAAAGAAAACAAGCAAGAAAAGGACAAGTAAGAGTTTAGCTTTTTGCATATGAACAATAACGAATGGAGGGAGGAATTATTATAATTAGCTAATTTGCAAATTTGCTAATTAGCTAATTCTTCTTAATCTACAATAAACAACCTGCATCCATTAACGGTAGATGTCCGGTGAGCCTCATTATTATCACCAACAAAATAACACATCCCGGTGGTCAGTTTCATTATCCGCCCATCGGCCAGTTCAGTTTCCATTTCACCTTCCATGCATAAGATGATATGTCCTTTACTGCACCAATGATCGGCTTTATAGCCCGCACTGTACACTACCATGCGAACACGCACATCATTCATGCGTACTACCTGCCACCAGGCACTGCCTGTTTCACCTGCGTGTTCTTCGCGGGGCACAGAAGACCAGTCGAAGGTTTGGAAAGGGAAATGGGATAACTGCATGTACTTTTATTGTTAAATGAAAATTGAGCATTGAATATTGAGCGTTTCTCTTCCTAAAAAAGGCAATGTTCATTATTGTCGATCATTCAGCTCAATGGCCCATTTGTCTCTTTCCTCCGGACTAAACTTCCAGGGTGCGAAATTATTCTCCACATTACTGAACATGGCGGTCCATTCCTGGGGAGAATTACTTTCTTCCATGACCAGGTAGCGGCGGAGTTGAATGATTATATCCAGCGGACTGATGCTTACCGGACATTCCTGCACACAGGCATTACAGGTGGTGCAGGCCCGGAGTTCTTCTACGGAGATATAATCATGCAGTAATGATTTACCGTCTTCTTTGAATTCTTTATTGGCAGTAATATTCTTTCCTACAACTTCCAGGCGGTCACGGGTATCCATCATGATCTTACGGGGAGAGAGTAATTTGCCGGTCTGGTTGGCCGGACAAGCTGCCGAGCAACGGCCGCATTCGGTGCAACTATATGCATCCATCAGGTTTTTCCAGCTCAGATCCATCACATCTTTGGCGCCGAATTTCTGCGGTGCGGGTTGTTCACCTGCAGGAGCAAGTTCGGGTTGCATCGCGTATAACACTTCCTGCTGGATAGAAGGCATATTATCCATTTCCCCCAAAGGTTTCAGCCGTGCATAATAGGCATTCGGGAAGGCCAGCATAATGTGCAGGTGCTTGGAATAGGGGAGATAGTTCAGGAATGCGAAAATGCCCGCGATATGCAACCACCAGCAAGTACGTTCGATCGCGATCAGGCTGCCATCGCTGTATCCGTTCATCAGCGGGTGCAGGTACTGTGAAATAATAAAGAGGCCGGTGGGATGCGCCGCATAATGTTCGGCACCGCGCAGCTGGAGCAGTGTATCCGCCGCATTCATTTTTAAAAAAAGCGACATTAAAATGATCTCGGTAATCAGGATATAATTCGCGTCGCTCCGGGGCCAGCCATCGAGATCTTTACTGGCAAAACGTTTCAGTTTTATGATATTCCTGCGTACCAGGAAAATCAGGCAGGCTACTAATACTGTCAGGGCCAGTACTTCAAAGGCATTGATAAGAAAGGTATAGATTCCACCCAGCGGCGCGGCAAATAAACGGTGCTGACCGGTTATGCCATCGAGCACTATTTCCAGTACCTCGATATTGATAATGATAAAGCCCGCATAAACAAAAAAGTGCATTACGGCCACCAGCGGATTGCGGAACATTTTCTGTTGGCCGAAAGCCAGCAGCAACAGATTTTTCCAACGTTGAGCAGGATTGTCATTCAGCATTTCCGGCCGGCCCAGGTGGATATTACGGGCAATCTCTTTCGCCTTTTTAATAAATAAAATGACAGCCACAGCACTGAGCAGCAGAAAAAGTACCTGTTGGAGTAGTTGCATTGCAATTGATTTCGCTGCTAATTTAAGGGATACTCTTCAGTGTATGAACACCTGTTAGCCATTAATTTGAGAATAAAAACAAGTTGGGAAGCCCATGAAGCCTTTGTCCGGATTTCCGGATAAAAAAGTCCCGGAATTTTGAACGTTTAAACAGAAGTAACAAAATACTCCAGCTACACAAGTTTAACCGGCACATCCCTGATCAGCACATTGTCACATCGTCACATCTGCATTTCGACACATCTGCAAATCATCAAAAATGTACCGCATGCAACGTAAACCTCCCGTTACCATATTCTATTGATGGTGCCGGAAATTTAAAGGCACTGAGTATTGTGAAAAGGAGGCGTAGTCCTTTTTTATTTGTCCTGATTTTTGTAAGATCGATATCCGGGGCGATAAACCATTGCCTGTATCGCCGGATATCCGGCCGGCTGAAAATGATATTGCCGTTGTCATCCTTTCCAATATTTTCGGTGCCACCAAACAATCCCTCCGTTCCATATCCGAATGCGACGGAAAGCCAGTCCGGCAGCCGGCTGTTTTTAAAAAATGGTTTCAGATTTACACTGGCCCAGTAGGTCTGTCCGTTATAATCCTTTAAAAACCGTTCTGCCAGTGTTCTTCCGAACAATTCATCACTCCGGTGATTCAGTTCTGGGTCGTCATATCTTTTACGGTGAAAGGAAAATTTAAATTTGATCCGTTGTTCATCCCAGGCCAGTTCCTGTGCCACCATGGCACCACTGCCCAGGATATTGGCACTGAAGTCTGCCCAGCTCCAGCCCCATTCCGAACTGAAACCATCCAGTACTTCAATTACGGTCTGGTATATGGCCCCGCTCATGCCGCCGATCCATATCCGCTTTTTCCGTTCCATTCCGGTCCATCGCCAGAGTTCCATACTGGCCCGGCTTTCCGTATAAGCACTGTAGAAATGCCCCACTTTATCTGTCTGTTTCCATTCCGGCCAGTCATTAAAAGTGTGAAATTTTCCCTGCGGATAATTTTTATACCAGGCATTGTAAAGTCCAATCATAGCCGTGCTGTATCCAACCACATTAGCCGTGCCTACAATCCAGGTACGTCTTTTAATAACAGACGCAGGAATATACACCGGATTCCGGGTCAGGATTAGTGGGGATGTCAGCCCGGGTGTATCAGGCTGAACGGATTTATCAGGCAGACTGTCCGGGCGGTAATAACTGCTGTCCTGTGCATACAGGGATGACCCGTGGGCCAATACCAGCAGACCGGTAAAGGCCGGCAGCAACAGCTTTCGGGTGATAAACTGCATAATAAGAGAGAGAGCAGGACTCATCCGGCAAAAATACGTGATACCCTTTCTTTTCGGATTTATAAACCTTAAAATTCAATAACTTTCCATTTTAAAACAAACCTTATAACGATATGGACGCCACAATACAAGCGAAGGTCGACAACTGGCTCAGCGGAAACTTTGATGCCGCTACGAAAGATGAAATCAGAAAGCTCCAGGCAGAACAACCCAATGAACTTGCCGATGCGTTTTACCGCAATCTTGAATTTGGAACCGGTGGTCTCCGTGGCCTGATGGGGGTGGGTACCAACCGGATGAATAAATACACGGTAGGTATGGCCACCCAGGGTTATGCCAACTACCTGAATCAGTGTTTTAAAGGAGAGGTGAGCGTTGCCATTGCACACGACAGCCGCAACAACAGCCGCTTCTTTGCCGAAACAACCGCCAATGTATTTGCGGCCAACGGTATTAAAGTATACCTGTTTGAAGCCTTGCGCCCAACGCCGGAATTATCCTATGCCATCCGAACCCTGAAATGCAAGGGCGGGGTTGTATGTACCGCTTCACATAATCCGAAAGAGTATAACGGGTATAAAGCTTATTGGGATGACGGATCGCAGCTGGTACCTCCGCATGATAAAAATGTAATTAAGGAAGTGGACAAAATACTCTCGGTGGATGATGTGAAATGGACCGGGGGCGAAGCCAATATTACCCTGATCGGGAAGGAAATGGATGAACAATATATGGAGATGGTAAAGGAGCTGAGTGTATATCCCGAAGTAATAGCCAAACACAAGGAGCTTAAAATCGTTTATACCCCGATACATGGTACCGGAATTACACTGATGCCTCAGGTATTGAAAAAATTCGGTTTTGAGAATGTACATATTGTAAAAGAGCAGGAAGTGCCGGATGGCAATTTCCCAACGGTGAATTATCCCAATCCGGAAGAGAGTGAAGCGATGAGTTATGGCCTGAAACTGGCGGAATCGCTGGATGCCGATATACTTTGCGGTACGGATCCTGATGCAGACCGGTTAGCCATCGGGGTGAAAGACTCGCATGGTAAATGGGTACTGATGAACGGAAACCAGACAGCCGTACTCGCATTCAATTACCTGATTGAAGCCCGTAAAACAAAAGGCATTGCCCTGCCCAATGACATGGTGATTACCACCATTGTGACCACACCGATGATTGATTCCATAGCGAAAGGAAACGGGCTTGCCTGTTATCGCGTACTGACCGGATTCAAATGGATTGCCGACCTGATCCGGCAGAAGGAAGGGAAGGAGAATTATATCATCGGGGGAGAGGAGAGTTTTGGCCTGATGATCGGTGATAAGATACGTGATAAAGACGGGATCAGTGCCGTGGCCCTGCTTTGCGAAATGGCCGCGTATGAAAAAGAGAAAGGCCGCAGTCTCTACGAAAAAATGATCGACCTCTATGTGCAGTACGGGTATTATAAAGAACACCTGATCTCCATTACCAAAAAAGGGATGGATGGACAGGCACAGATCGCCGCCATGATGGAAGCATACCGCAATAATCCCCCGAAGACCATCAACGGTTCACCGGTGGTACAGTTGCTCGATTACGAACTCAGTAAAGGCGCCAATCCGCAAAATGGCGACAGCTGGACTATCGACCTGCCCAAGTCAAACGTATTGCAATTCATCCTGGAAGACGGCAGCATCATTTCCGCACGTCCCAGTGGTACGGAGCCCAAAATCAAGTTTTATTTCAGTGTCAATGCAAAGCTCAACAGCACAGCTGAATTCGATCAGGTCAATGCGGACATGGATGCGAAGATCAAGGCGGTGATTGCGGATATGAAATTATAGTCGTAGTCTTGGTTCGTCATACTTCGGCAAGCTCAGCATGACAACAGGGGGCGTATTGCTTCAGCATGCTTCGATATGCTTCGGTATGTTCAGCATGACAACGGACTGCTCATGTCATGGTGAGCTTGTCGAACCATGACAAATGGTGATTAACCCGATTTCCATTTTCTTATTGTATTTTTGGTCCGCTTATGAGACCAACAGAAGATACTTACCGGCACAAGGGCTTACGCAAAAAACTGACTGATGTAGTACGGGGCAAAGGCATTACCAATGAAGATGTGTTGAATGCCATCAATACGATTCCCCGGCACTTTTTTCTCGATTCTGCTTTTGATGAACTTGCTTACGAAGACCGGGCCTTTCCGATCGGGGAAGGACAAACCATCTCTCAGCCTTATACGGTAGCCTACCAGAGCCAGTTGCTCGAACTGAAAAAGTTTGACAAAGTACTGGAGATTGGAACGGGCAGTGCCTACCAGGCCGTGGTCCTGGCCGAACTCGGCGCACAGGTCTATACGATCGAAAGACAGAAAAAACTCTTCGACGCCAATAAACTTTTTCCGCTCCTGAAAAAATATCCCACGATTAAATTCTTTTACGGGGATGGGTATGAAGGTCTCCCGACTTTTGCCCCCTTTGACAAAGTCATCATCACTGCCGCCGCACCCGATGTGCCTCCCAAACTCATCGAACAGCTGAAAGTAGGAGGAATGATGGTGATACCGGTAGGTGCGGGTGATGTGCAGCTCATGAAGCGTATAACTAAACTCGAAGGCGGGGCGCTGAAGGAAGAGGTGTTTGACCGGTTTTCTTTTGTGCCGATGATTGAGGGAAAGAACAGCTAGTCTTTTGTCGTAAGTCATTAGTCGTTAGTAGGTGCTAAGCATCTTTTCTCTGTATCCGTGTAGAGAAGCAGGGCTGACCATAAAATCTGACAAATTACTTTAGTATTCTTTGTATTCACTTACGACTTAAGACTAACGACTACTTCACATGTACCGAATCTGCAATCAACCGCGTCGAATTTAAAAACAGCGCCTTTACCCGCTCGCCCTGCTCTATACTCTCTTTTTTATCGGGGTGAAAATACCAGTAATTATAAGTGGTAAACTCTTTTATTCCATTCAGTAGTTCGTCTATTTTCCGGATCATTTCCAGGTCGGCCGGGGCAATCGTTCCCATATAAAAGTGCAGGGTGATCTGAGGGCTGCTCCGCTGGTAAATGGATTGGCTGATCTCGTAGAAATTATTGTAAATATAATCGAGTATGGGCTGGTAAAAGGCAGCCGGGTTATCGGCGGCTGAATTACCGCTGATTTCAAACAGTAAATGCGGGAAATCGATGATAATCTGCGGGGTGTTTTCGGTTGCTTTTTTACTGTACATGCAAAGGGGTTAAAAAATAAATTTACGGTAAAGTGGTAAATGACAGAAGTTAAATCTGTAAGCATACAGGTCTGGATAGCTTCTGGATTCATTCAATCTGACATATGACATTAAGCGTATCATGCGCTTTAACCACGAGCAATGTCCGGAAATGTATGCGGTCTTTCCCGGCTAATACCCCGTTTCTTTCGGTAACTTAATTTTTTACGAATTTTTGGAATAGAACGAATGGCATATCAATCTTGTTTTTTAGCTTTATGCGGAAACAAAACCAACCAGCCATGCGGAATCTCATTTTTTTCATGCACACTTCTCTCGACGGGTTTGTAGCCGGACCAAATGGTGAAATGGACTGGATACGTTTTGACGATGAGTTATTTGACTTTGTGGCCACTATGACGGACAAAGCGGATACGGCCCTTTACGGACGGGTTACGTATGAGATGATGCAGGGATACTGGCCAACGGCAGGTGATAAACCCAATGCAACGAAACATGATAAAGAGCATGCGGCCTGGTACAAGCAGGTTTCTAAAATTGTAGTATCCCGGACGTTAAGCGGGGAGGGGCTGGAAAACACCACCGTAATCAGCGACCAGCTTGCCAGTAAAATCAATGCCATTAAAAACAAGGAAGGGAAGGATATCCTGATTTTTGGGAGTCCCCGTGCTTCTCATTCCTTACTGGGACTGGGATTAATTGATGCGTTCTGGATTTTTGTCAATCCGGTTTTACTCGGACAAGGAATGCCGTTGTTTCAAAATGTGACAGACAAGATAAATCTGACGCTCGTGGAATCAAAACTATTTTCCTGCGGGGTGATAGCCTTGCATTATGTAAAAAAAGTGGAGCCCTGAGCAAAAACGGGCAGCTCATTATTCTGTCAGCAATGAAATCAGCAACAATGCGACTGTTCCACAGCTATATTACTATCTGTTTCCTCTTAACTTCTTCTATTTTCTGTTCCGCGCAACAATCAGGCAATATCGATGTACGGCGCGGTGTTTCCCCTTTTTTTTCAGGTTCTGTCCGTTCTCAACTGGATAGTTCATACAAGTTGTTGCCAGCAGGTGAAATAGATTTTAACGGGCATATTGAAACGAACTTCTCCCTGCAACCGGATACAGCGAAGCCCTATATACTGGAAGGGGTTTCTTTTAAATCTGTGTTACTGACTTATGTGGCCGATACACTGATTCGTATCACACTCTCCAACTTGTATTTACCCAGGCATTCTCCGGACTTCCGGAAGAAGGCCAGATCTGACTACCGGCGGCTTGCATTTGTATTTACAACGCAGTGGAAGAGATCCGGTAGTCCCAGGATCTTTACACAGTCACCCGACAAAATAATAATTTCTCGGGGGTTACAATGGGATACTGAGCGGACCCGGACAAAACTGGCCCTGTATGAAGACAAGGGGCAGCGGCAGCCACTTTCCGATATTTCGGTTACCTGGGAGTTACAGGGCTATGATTAAAAGCGGCTGTCGTCTTTCATCTCACTCTTTTACAAAAGCAACCGCCCGGTTTCCTGCAACGGAAAAGAAATACAAGCCCGGGGAGTACGGGCTGATATCAACCTTCCCATCTCCGGTTCTCATAACTGCTTTATGGATCAGGAGGCCGGCGCTATTGAATATCCGGTATTCCTGACCCGGGTTCAGGCCGCTTACTGTCAGCAATCGGGAAGCCGGATTGGGTTGTACCGACAATTGTTTGGTGCAGGCTGCTCCCTGAAGAGAAACTAAATTGCTATAACTGATTTTTTGATTTGCTTCTGTTGTTTTAAGCCGGTAGAAGGTGTGGCCGGTATGAACAGGCAAGGCCACTTTATAGGTATTTACAGATACAGAATTTTTCGGAACTTGCTGATGAACGGGCAGAAAGCGGTAACCGTCAGTACTTTCTTCTATTTCGTACAAGCGTATCGCGTATTCATCAGTCGTTTGCCATTGAATGCTGGCGGTACAATCCAGCTGTTTTACTGAAAAGTCAAGCAGGCGAAGCGGTAACAGGATAGCGTCATTCACAAAATTGGAACTGGTGCCGGTCAAAGCAAAGTTATTAAGTGTGCCGCTGTTGCCATTTCCGGTCGCATCCGCTACGCTGAAAATACCTGTATTGTTTCCATTGGGAATGCCATCATTCAGGTGATAAAGCGCGATCAGACCCGGTGCTGCATTGAAATTGATATGCATATTGTCAATAATCTCCTGTTGTGTTCTGGCTACATTCCAGACCCGTAGTTCATCAATTGTACCTTCGTAGCGGAAATCCCAGTTGCCGCCACGGTAACTAACCCCCATCTGAAAATCGTAACCGGTTGTGTTATAGGTTGTATTACGTGAACCCCTGATAATGCCGTCCACATATACCACTGTAGTGGTTCCGTTGTGTGTGACCGCGAGGTGGTGCCAGTTGCCGTCGTTGAAGTTATAACCGGTTGCCAGGTCATTCCCTTCCCCGATTATATAAACACCGTTGTACAGGTGCAAGGTGAATTTCTGATTAAAGGCGAATGTTCCATAGTTAAATATGCTCATATCATTCCTCGAAGTACTGTATTTGATCCAGGTTTCGATTGTCCGGGGATTGTTGCCCTGTGGCAGACTGCTATTGGTACCGGTCACCCAGTCATTATCACCGGCAAAATTCAAGGCAATCTGCTGCGCGTAGACGTTTACGGAAATGAGTACAAGTAAGGGGAGAAGTTGCTTTTTCATAGTTGTGGAGATTGGTGGTATAGAATGCACAACAAATTATAACACCTGGGTCATTACCGGGATTTTATTTCTGCTCAATAAGGAGTTACATGTATATCGCCTAAGAGATTTATTTTATTATTTCCCTTCGTGGTCTCGCAGAAGAAAGTTGAAAAAAGTACAGATTCTCTGCTTCTGTTCAATAGTAGTCTCTCGCCCCGGACCCCGGGAGGCCGGCAATAAGCGGGGCGGAACGCCCTGCAGAGCAAGTAATTGGTCATTCCGCATGTCGCCACCGGCGACAACATACCCGGCAGGAGTGCAACTCCGCCGGTTCAGATGTCAGGTATCGGGTGCGAAGTGTCAGAAGCCTACTAAGAAATGGAGTTTTCCAATCAGGCTTAATCTCGATATCTGACCACCTAATCGCCTAAACCTCTCAACAAATAAAGGCCACAACCTAAAAAATTGTTAATGCCCGCCTGCCTCCGTTTTTTTCCTGCCGGTTATCCGGAACTTTAAGGAACCAAACTGCGGAATATGAAAAAACTCTACATCGTAATCCTGTTCTGCTCATTATTCATAATCACCGGATGCAGCAAGGACTTTCTCAAATCTTATGATCGCCGGATCGTCGGCACCTGGAAAATAACGGATGTAAAAAGAAATGGTCTTGGTGGCAGTACGGATAATCTTCCTTTCCAGGCCGGCACATTTTCATTTAACAGCGATGGCACGCTCACCTATGAGAATCCGGCTGGCGAAAGCTTCCAGGGTACCTGGAATATCGAAAACAAACCCTATAACGATGTGTATTATCAGAGCCTGGAAATCACCGCGATTAATTTTACCACCCAGCAGGTGATTGGTGAATATTATGATGATATGGATTTCACCGGCACTGACCGTTTTAAAACACAGATCAATCAGGGGTTGCATACTTATGTGACGAAGTTTGAGAGGTGAATGGGAATGGTGATTGGTGAATGGTGAATGGGGAATGTGGAATGGAAAAGCCTGAAGGGCTGAAATTCTTATAGAAACAAAACAGATACAGTTAACGGCATCAGAACCCTGAAAATGGGGAATGGGGAATGGTGAATGGTAAATGGAGAGTGGAATGTGGAATGTGGAATGTGGAAAGTGGGAATTGGGGAAGCCTGAAGGGCTGACATTATTATAGAATCAAAAAAGAAACATTAAACGGCATCAGAACCCTGAAAGGGTGATATTATAAAAAGGCGGACGAAATCATTCTTAGAAGGTTTTGGAATCCGTTCCCTCCGGGGTTTCGCCAGAAGAAAGTTGAAAAAATCACCTGTTCACGATATTCTCTCAATAGCAGTCACTCGTTGCGGACCCCGGAGGCCGGCGAACGCAATGCATCTTAGAGGGTTTCGTTCCCTCCGGGTGAAGAAAGGGAAATTGAAAAAATAAAAAAAAGAAAAGGACGGTATCCAAGTCTTATAGAGTTTAACTTAACTCTTTTTGAGAACACTTTTATTGGGTTAAAAATTTTGAACCAAACATTAATGAAAATAATAGATAAATTATTTATATTAAATCCAGATTTCGTCTTTTTAGTTGTACCTTCTTTTACTGAAATTTTGTTTTCAAATTTGAAAAAGCAATCGGATAGTGATTCGTACAGATATGCCCATACTGCAGGTGTGTCTTGATACTTCCAGGCATGAAATTCAACTTTTATATACTCAGTGCTATTTTCATTTTCACGAACACATAGTTTTTTCCATAACTCATGCCATAAAAATGTTTTCCCACGCCCCCATTCGCCAAATATGCCAAACATATTACCTTTTTCATCTTTTAATTCTCTCAATAAACTTGCAATTTCTGTTGCAAGTTCTGTGACCTGTATCGTCGGGATAAAATTATCTGATATGGAAAATGCGGAAGCCGACTCGATAAATACAGGCGTATTGTTTTTGTCATTCTTGGGAATAACTTCGATTTCGCAATTTATTTCAAATGGAATTTCGTCAGCCCATGTAGATAATTTAAAAAAGCGGTACTCCCCAATAGGAAAACTTTCTTTTTCCGATATTCCATTTGAGAATAAGGAGAATTCAACTTTATCAAAAGATTTATGTAGGCTTATTTGTACAGGCGCGGATGGAAAATAGCTATTGTTGATTTTGGGTAAATTTGCAAAATCAGTGATAAAGTACGAGGTAAGTGATATTGTTCTTTCCGATCCCCATTTTTCTTTAACTTTATTCCCAACATTGATTTCTATGTATCTTAAATTTTTGTCTGTGTATCTTCCAGCGGTTGGGTCAAGTCTGAAATCTTTCGTTTTAGAAATGATTACTCCAAATCTCCAGTATCTGGTTTCTATGCTTGGGAGTAATTTAATTCTATAATTATTTTTATCTAAATCAAATTCGCTTGATTCAAATACACTGTCATTGTATTCTGTTAAACCATTGTTTTTAAAAACGTAAACACCCCTTTCCATGTTTCCAGTTTTATTTTTGTAAATACTCGTCAACTATACTTCTTAAAATTCTCCGCCTGCTCAAATATCTCCTTAAACACTTCATCCTTTGGTACCGGCGGATACCCGTGTTCGGCCAGGGTAAGAATCAGGTCTACTTTGAGTTCGGCTTTGATATCATCCCGCTGCGCCCAGTCGGTAAAACGGGCCTTGTCGTCTACAATCGCCTTTACGGCCTGGGATAAAGTGATGAGTTTGTCTTCGGGATAGTCGAACTGGTATTTTGTAGCAATAGCTTTGAGTATATCGTAGAAGGCTTTCTCCTCGAAATCGATACCTAGGTCCATGAAAGAATTTCGCTCTTTCTGGAGTTCGCGGAACAAGTTGGCGAACTGTTCGGCCACGTCGTCGAGGACGTCGCTCTGCAGGACCTGGAAATCCTTGCGCTCGTTGTAGAGGTCGACAAGCTTTTTCATCTTTTGGGAGAAATCCATACCCTTGATCCGGTTGGTGCGCTTGAACTCCTCGATGGCTTTGGCGAGTAACTGCTGGAGCAGTTTGATCTTGGTATTAGGCAGTTTGATCTTATCAATCTTGGCCATATAGGCTTCGCTGAAGATATCGGCATTGTTCTTCGGGTCGTTCTTGTCGAGCTTGAAGACTTCTTCCACGCCGTCGCTGATCAGGGCCTCCCGGATCATGATCCGCACCCGGTCATTCATCTGGACAGTGTCGGGGGCTTCGCCCTTGGTGAGTTTGTGGATGATGGCTTTGATGGCCATATAGAAGTGTATATAATCCCGTTCTTCTTCACTGATATGCTCACTGGAGGTACAGAGATCGTAAGCGGCTTTGAGTTTTTTGGCCAGACCAACAAAACGCTTCTCCATTTCTTCCGTGAGCTGGACATATTCTGCAGCCCGGTTCAGGCATTCCAGCTTCTGTAAAGGTGATCCTTCAAAATACGGGCTGAGGTTGAAGCTGTGGAAAAATGCAGCGAGTAGAGAGAGTTGGTCTTTGACCAGGATCACCGCTTTCTCCGTGTCTTCAAAATCCTCCGGATGTACTTTGCTGTATTTGGCCAAGGCAATATTCATGTTGCTCTTGATGCCGATATAATCCACTACCAGACCGGTTTCCTTGCCCTCATATACTCTGTTTACCCGGGAAATGGTCTGTATGAGGGAATGTTGCTGCAGGGGCTTGTCAATATAAATCGTATCAAGGAAGGGCACATCAAATCCCGTGAGCCACATATCCACCACAATGGCAATCTTAAAATTGGACTTAACCTCCTTGAACTGCCGGTCGAGTTCCTTCCGGTCGTCCTTGGTACCGAGCAAATCATAGAGTGCTTTCTCGTCGTCCTTATCCCTCGTCATCACCAGCTTGATCCGCTCAATGGGCTTGAGTTTCTTTTCCTCTTCTTCGGACAGTTCAGCCCCTTCCTCACAGGGCTTTATTTCGGCCCAAGCCGGGCGGAGGGCAATAATTTCTTTGTACAGCGCCCAGGCAATGGGGCGGCTGCTGGCAACAAACATGGCCTTCCCTTTTACAGTAGCTCCTTCCTCGATTCGCTTTTCGTAATGTTCCACAAAGTCTTTGGCCAGTAGTTTCAGCCGGTCGGGGTCTCCAAGTATTACTTCCATCCGGGCCACGGCCCGTTTGCTTTCTTCGATCTGGTATTCATTGGCGCCATCTTCCGCGCATTGCTTATAGTATTCCTCGATCTGTTTCAGTTTCTCTTCATTCAGCAGCACTTTGGCGGCCCGGCCTTCATACACTATACGGACGGTGATCTGGTCTTCCACAGACTCCTTCATGGTATAGGCATCCACCACTTCCCCGAATACATCGAGCGTGGCATCGATAGGGGTGCCGGTAAAGCCCACATAAGTGGCATTGGGCAGACTGTCGTGCAGGTATTTGGCAAACCCGTAGCGCCGCTCCACGCCCTTGTCCGTGATCTTCAGTTTCTGCTCCAGGTTTACCTGGGAGCGGTGGGCTTCGTCGGATATACAGATCACATTACTGCGCTCGGTAAGTAGTTCGGTGCTGTCGGTAAACTTATGGATGGTGGTGAGAAAGACCCCGCCGCTTTTACGGCCTTGTAACAGGGTTTTTAGTTCGGCCCGGGTCTCTACACTGATCACATGCTCATCACCGAGGAATGTTTTGGCATTGGTGAACTGTCCGCTGAGCTGATCATCCAGGTCGGTGCGGTCGGTAATGAGTACAATCGTGGGACTGGAAAAGTACGGGCTCTTCATGAGCAAACGGGCCAGGTAAAGCATGGTAAAGCTCTTGCCGCAGCCGGTGGCCCCGAAATAGGTACCGCCCTTACCATTCCCCAAGGGCCGCATATTCTGTTTGACGGAATAAAAGAGTTTATTGGCCGCATAGAACTGGGGGTAGCGGCAAAGGATCTTGATGTCCTCTTTACTGGTATCCGGGAAATAGATAAAGTTCCGGATCACATTCAGCAGCCGTTGTTTGTTGAACAGGCCCCGGGTAAGGGTAAAGAGGGAGGAAATGCCATCGGCCGGATCATCCTCATCCTTTACTTTGCGCCAGGCATAGTAGAAATCGTAGGGGGCGAATAGGGAACCGGTTTTATTGTTCACTCCGTCGCTGATCACACAAAAAGCATTGTATTTAAACAGCTCCGGAATATCCCGCCTGTAGCGGATGGTCAGCTGGTCAAAAGCATTTTTAATAGTACAGTTTTCCTGTACAGCGGTTTTAAACTCGAATACTACCAGGGGCAGACCGTTGATATATAAAATGCCATCGGGAATGCGGCGTTCATAGCCCTGGATCTCCAGCTGGGTAACGAAGCGGTAAATATTCTGATCCGGTGCCCTGTAGCCGGGTATATCCTCCGCAGCGAGGCTCAGTTCCTGTAAGGAGGCTTCCTGAACCGTTTCTACGGTCCGGTAGTCCAGCAACTGGATATAAAGATCTTTCCGGCTTCGGTCTTCCCTTTTCAGCACAAAACCATCGGCCACCAGTTGCAGGATAGCTTTATTGCTCTCATACAAAGCCGAAGCAGGGTAAAGGCTTAACTGCCGGATGATGCTATTGATCTCGCTGATCGTGATGTCTTCATGCCCGTACCGGTTGAGCAGGTATTGTTTCAAATCCTCCTTCAGCAACACCTCCTGCATTTCTTTATGCAGCAACAAGCCGCTGGCATGCGGAATCTGTTCGGCTTCTATCAGCTCGGTGACAGCTCGTTCGAGGGTTTCTTCGGTGAATTTCATATATACTGTTACTTATTTAGGAGTTAATCTTGGTGTGTTTGAATCTGGCTTTCTTGTAGGCTCAGCAATTTTAACTAATAATGGCATTGGGAAATCCACACCTATAAGGAGAGCTTCTCCTTCACCAAGTATTGGTAGAAACGATAGCACACTTCTATTAGCTGAGGAAGCTGCACTTTCTATTGCTTTTTTATCAAGTTCATTTATTAGTCGGTGAACAAAAAAGGTACCCATTTGGCTTAATGTTCCAACAGGAATATCTCTTGGCATTTGTGTAGCAAGGCATAGAAATAGCCCATATTTTCTACACTCTTTTGCGATCAAGTCAAAAGCATCCAGTGTTTGACTTTCAAAAAATTCATCTTTTATGTTTTTGTTTAGAAACTGATGGGCTTCGTCTACTATAAGTATTACTGGTGCTGTCTTGAATTTATCTTTTCTCGCGTGATTAAGTAAAAATGCAGCAATGGAATTAGCAATTATTTCTTTAACTGAAAACGATGATGGTATATTTTCAAAGCTAATTCTTAATACCTGTTCTTCTGATTGGCTAATAAACTCTTCAAATTTATCAACAATTGAGGAACAGCCTGACGGCGCACCTTGAAAACCTAATAATTTATTGAAGATATCAGTATTAATAAGATCTGAAATTCTGTTTAATAGCGATGTTTGATAATCATATGTTTTTGCATCATAGCCACCCCACTTTTTAGGGTCAGATATTCTGTCTGTATATCCAGAAGGGTATACACACTCTTCTCTAATTTGTTCTATTAAAAAATTAATATTAAAATCACATGAATTGTCTTCTATTTCTTTAATTTGCTTTTGGTAAAAAGTGTTGAAACTAGCTTTTTCTTTTTCTGATTTAATTTTAGTATTTGCCTTAAAATCTGAATTTTGCGATTTAGCTATTCTAACCATTTTTAATGAACGAATTGCTTCAAGCAATATTGGCCTTTGAGATTGACCAGTAGGACGCAATAAGAAGAATAAATCAGAAATTGAAAGATTCTGATAAGGAAAAAAACAATTTATTCCTAAAAGCAAAGAATTGGAAGTGATTTTTGAATATTCACCGGTTGCATCTATCAAGATCACTTTATTCTTTGTCTTTGAAGTTGTTTCATCTATTAGTTTCGAGACTGTCCAACTTTTCCCCCCGCCTGTAGTACCTACTATAGCGCAATGACGACCAAAAATTGAATTTAAAGACACTTTGCAATATGCGTCATTAGATGTTAATTTGCCTAGATCCGCATATGCATTATCCAACTTGTCAGTCTTCTTGCCGAACTCCTTTACATAGTTTTCAATTTGCTCGTCAGAGCAGGAATAAACTTTTGCTCCAATTGTAGGATACTTTGATACAGTTTTTTCTGTTCGCGCTGGTTCAAAAACGCTAAAACTTAAAAGTAATTCAGCTTTCCCAGAAGGGTGAAAAGCAGTTTCTTCATGTTGAATTGCTTTTTCACTTATAGATTTTCTTTCTCCATCCGGTAATTCTATTTCAATAATACGAGCCAAAAAGCCATATTCAGGCCCTTCAATAACAATGAAATTACCAACATTTCCACCTGCATAATGCACTCCTCTGTGACTGAATTTTTCAAGTAAATATGAAGAGGGGAAATGAACTTTCACAAATTGTGGTGAAACCTCATTTATATAACCTAGAAAGTAGTTATGATCAAATGGATTCATTTTCTATTTGTTTAATTTCCCCAAGATATGTTTGATTAGAAGGGTATTTTTTTGTGAAACCATCAAAGGTGTCAAAAACTATAGAAACATTTCTTTTTACTTTTATCTTTTCCTCATCAATAAAGAAATCTTTTAAAGAAGAGGTTTCAATTCCCCCAGTATTATTATAGTTTACAATTAATAACTGAAAACTGGGATTTTGCTCAACTGCTTCGATAATAACATTTTGAATGTGTTTATCCTGAAACCCAAATCCAACTACAATCAATAAAGTATTATCTTTTCTTAAAGCTTGTTGAAATCTTGACATCATTTCAAAATAAGGTTGCTCATATGAGCTTTCATATTTCTCGCTTGCCGGGTAAATTATTAAAGGACTTTCTGGATTGTCATTTTGTAATATATTTCCAGCAGAGTTTCTATACCAATTCAGGGAGCCATGTAATTTATAGAATTGAAAAACTTTTGATACAAAGCTCTCTTCTTGTTTGATTCTGGTCTTTTCTCTATTTACTACATCAAGATCAAAGTACCTGCCAGAAAACCTTCTTGGTTGTGTGAATGAGAAGCCATCAATTAAAACAAATCCACCTTCGTTGGCTGCTGTTTCAAAAAGCAAATCATAATTTGTCGTAAATAATTGGACTCTGGGGTCACTAGGTTTTCTTGCAATAATTTTATTAAGAAAATCTTTATGGGGTGCTTTAGGATGAAGATTTAATTGACATGCTTTTGCAATTTTTAATTCTAATACATGCCGTAATCTAATATCACCTTTCAGTATTTCTCCATTTAACTTTTCAAAAAGAATTATATAAGAAAGAAGGCCCTCTATGTCTGTATTTTTATAAAATTCTTTTTTCTTAAATTCTTTAATAAATTCAGTAAATGCATCAATTTCAGTTATACAAAATTCCCAAAGACCATATCTTGTTTTACCACTTGTTTCTTTTCCACCATTGTCTAAAGAAGTACCAGCTGCAGATAAAACAACGAGATTTTTGAAATGCTTTTTAAGATAAGTGTCATAGAATGTTTTTTGCTTCTCTAAACAAATATCTATTGCTGACAATTTGTTATCAGGTAATTTTTCAAAAATCCTGCCGTTTACGAAACAATCTGTGTCTGAATAGGCTAGTGTGTATTCATTTTGAATTAAGAGATATTTTTTTTCTGATGGCACTGCTTCGTTTGATTTATCTTGTTTCATATTAGCCGATTACGATTTTTGACAATAAAACGTTCTTAAAATTTTCGAGCTCAATATTTATCTTTTCCCGAAGAAATATACTTTTAGCAATTGTAAATGAGATTAATTGATAGGAATTCAAAATGTTATCAAAGGGCCATAAAACTTTAAATTGTGAAACTTCTGGTACTGTTAACTGGCCTTGTGCAGATCCCGAGTCATCATATCTAAATTTCTTAATGGTATCATATAAATAACACAGGTTATTGGGACGCTTAGGAATTACAACAATTAATCTAACAATAGGAACGAATGGCTCAGTTCTCATTTCTGTGTATCCTATGATTGCACCCCTTGCAGAAACTGTAATACAGTTTTCATGAACTGTTGCTTTTGTAGTATAACCTAACAATCCTTTATTAGCAGAACTGTTTGAATAAACTGGTACATTGTAATTAATATTTTTATTTTCAGTAAATATATCAGGCTTATCACCCCCAGCTTTAATTGTTGAAATTGCCCCTATATTTAAATATTCCCACCCCAACGGCACCTCCTTCCCCAACTCCTCACACCATACCATTTCCCCACCACTACTCTTATACGGCCGCCCATTCTCATCCGGAAACTCAAAATCAACAAACCACTGCTTATAAATCGCCTGCGCCGTTTCTTCCAGTTTTTGAATCAGTTGGTTGTTGAGGTTGATACGGTTGGCAATGGTATTGTATTCTTTTACCAGTTCGCGTTGTTTGTCAGGATGCGGGATTGGTAATTGCATATCGCAAAAGTCCTCCCACTCCAAACTTCCTCTTACACCTCCAATTGCATAAAAGCAGGCTTCCCGATCGAATTCTGAGCGGGTCATCCACATCATCAGATATTCTGGTAAAAGTTCAGTGGGATCTATAACTTCAAAAACTGGGTAAGCAGGAGAGATTATTGCTTCATCAAAATCTTTTAGCAGGGCTACGGGCATTTTGCCATCTCTTCTTACCTGCATAGTACTGCAGGCAAACTGGTTTTTCCTGATTATTTTATAATTCGCCATATCTGTGCCAATAATATTGGCTACAGATGGGATAAATGCTTTTGAAATGGAGAGTCCCAAAAGGGTCTTGACTTTTAAATGTTCATTTCGCTCGTCAACCAGTCGGATATATTTGCCAATCCGTTTATAATTTGATTTCATACCCCAGCTCTTTAAAAACGGTCAGTAAATCATTTTTTGATTGATCTTCAGCCCGCAGGAGATCCTGGAACTCCTGTTGAAGGGATTTCATTTTTTCGTCAAAATCAATATTCTCATCCCGGTTTACAAACTCAATATATTTGCTGGGTACCAGGGAGAAATCCTTTTTCACAACTTCTTCAATGGAGGCACTGTAGCAGAATTCAGGTTCATTCGTATACTTCTTTTTGTAATCGGTTTGCTGCCAGTTGTGGTAGGTGCCGGTGATTTTCTCGATATCCTTTTCTGAAAACTGAACATACTTTTTTTCGAAGGGTACACCCATTTGCCGCAGATCCAGGAAAAGGATTTCGGAAGAACGGTTACGGTATTTTTTAATGACACCGTTTTGCTCAACCGTTCGGGCTTTTTTGTTTTTATTCAGTATCCAAAGGGTTACGCTGATGTTTGTAGTATAGAACATATCCTGTGGTAAAACCGCAATAGCTTCCACCAGATTATTCTCAATAAGTTTCTTCCGGATCTTATATTCATCCCCGCCGCCGCTCAGAGCCCCGTTAGCCAGGATAAAGCCGGCCACACCGTTTTCGGAAAGCTTGCTCACCATGTGCAGAATCCAGGCATAGTTGGCATTGCCGGTTGGGGGTACCGAATAGCCGCTCCAGCGGGGATCACTGGTCAGTTCATCCTCCGCCCGCCACTGTTTCTGGTTAAAGGGCGGATTGGCCATAATAAAGTCGGCCTTCAGGTCCTTGTGCTGGTCGCGGAAAAAGGTATTCTCCGGTATATCGCCCAGGTTAGCTGTAATACCCCGGATAGCCAGGTTCATCTTTGCCAGTTTGTAGGTAGTGGCCGTGTACTCCTGCCCGTAAATGGAGATATCCCGCTGATTGCCGTGGTGGCTTTCAATAAACTTGATGGATTGTACAAACATGCCCCCGGAGCCACAGGCCGGGTCGTAGATCTTGCCCTTATAGGGTTCCAGCATTTCGGTAATCAGGTGTACAATGCTCTTGGGGGTATAGAATTCGCCCTTGCCCTTGCCTTCTGCCAGGGCAAACTTGCTCAGAAAGTACTCGTACACCCGCCCTACAATATCCTGCTGCTTGTCCTGCAGGGTGTTGATATTATTGATCGTATCCAGCAGACTGGCCAGTTTGCTCACGTCCAGGTTCAGCCGGCTATAGTAGTTGTCCGGCAGGGCGCCTTTCAGGGCAGGGTTGTTTTTCTCCACGGTATATAGGGCCGTGTCGATCTTGAGGGCGATATCGTTCTGCTTGGCGTTTTCCACCAGGAATTTCCAGCGGGATTCCGGGGCCAGGTAAAACACGTTCTTCATGGTATAGAACTCCACCATATCCGTGTATTTGCCTTTTCCCTCGGCTTCCAGCTCTTTTTTCCGTTCTTCAAACTTATCGCTCGCGAATTTGAGGAAGATGAGTCCCAGCACCACGTGCTTATATTCCGATGATTCCACCGTGCCGCGTAGTTTATTGGCACTATCCCAGAGAATTTCCTCAATACTGACTTGTTTTTTGGGTTTGCTCGCTTTAGCCATTTTTGTTAGTTCTGGTAGATCCTGTCTTGGTTAAAAAATAAGGGCCTGCTGAATTATTGGGAGTATAATCAGAGCAGGCCTTGTAGTAAAGATAGTAAAAGGGGGCGATAATACAGGGTAATCTGAGGACATATTCAATGAGTGCTGCCAGATCCTTCAGGGCTTTTCCACCCACACTACTCCCATCCAACGCCCACCCATAGCCGACCCATGTTCCGCACCGGTCGAACATGGGTCGGCTATGTATCGAAGATGTATGGAAGCAAAGTAAATGACGCGTCGAAGCCGTATCGAACAATTCTCGAAGCGTTCCCGAACAATTCTCGAAGCGCTCTCGAACAACTCCCGAACAAATGAGGATGCAAAGAGGATGGCCTGTTTATAGGAATCTGATTGTGTGTAATTTATAACAGGGTCATCCTCAAGATGTGTGTTTTAATGTAAAGACGGTCTATATACCCGGATGTACTTTTTTATACCTTCTTATACCTTTTTATACCTGAATATACCCGGATGTACTTAATTGTACATAATGTGTCCTTTTTATACCTGTGATTTGGAAAACCGCTTTTTGCGCTGCTACATTTGTTCCGGCAGTTGATCAAATACTAGTTAACCCGGGTACTGCCGCTAATTTCTAAACAACAAATTTTATGAAACTTAAAAATTCAAAATTATGGCACGTCACGCACAAGGTATCCTCGGAGAGTTCTCCGGCAAAGTAGGTACCGTAATCGGCGGCAGCTGGAAAGGCATTCCCTACATGCGGGGCCGCTCCCTCCGCAAAAAAGGAAAAAAATCCACTGAAGCCCAAACACAGCAACAGGCCAAATTCAAATTGGCTATCGACTTTATCAGGGCAATGAATATCCTGCTGGAAACGAGCTACGAGCAAAGAGCCGGCAAGACCAACAAGAACCTGGCGCTTAAACAGCTGCTCGAACAATCTATCGGTGGCGTATACCCCGATCTGTTCATTGACTATGGCACCGTATACGTAGCCAAGGGAAGCTTGAAAAAGGCGGATAATCCCCTGGTGGTGGCAGGTGCACCGGGTAAACTGAACTTCAGCTGGACGGATACTTCCGGGCTGGGTAATGCCACATCAGATGATAAGGCAATCCTGGTGGCTTATTGTCCGCAAATGGGCGACTTCATGTTCAACGTGAATGCGGCAGCCCGTTCGCAAGGCAGCGACATCCTGGATGTTCGTTTCTTCACGGGCAAGGAAGTGCATACCTGGATCTCTTTCCGGTCTGCTAACGGCAAGCAAATTGCCGACAGCATCTATACAGGATCGCTGATGGTACCGTAAGCCAAGGCCGTTTCCATTACACACTGATCCCGGCCCGGTACGGACCGGAACAACCCCACTCCTTAAAAGGATGAATTGTTTAACGCATACGAATGGTATGCAGGGGCCTGCTTTTGCTTCTGCCGAAGGCCGGGACAGTGTTTGTATTGCGAACTACAGCGGATAATCTGATTCATCAAAAAATCAATTTTATGGAACTCATACTTCACAGACAATATCACGAAAAAGGCGTAAGCGGTACCCTGGAGTACAATGGAAAGCGGATCTGCGACTGTATTGAACCGCCCTGGCGCGATAATCAGCGTCAGATTTCCTGTATCCCCGAAGGGCGCTACCTTTTAACTCTGCGTTCGAGCATACGCTTTGGCTGGCACTTACTGGTTAATAATGTACCGGGACGCAACCTGATTCTGATCCATGCATTCAACAACGCGGTGCGGGAAAGCAGGGGCTGTATCGGACCGGTTAAAAAACTGACCGGACCCGGCCAGGGATTATATTCCCGGGACGCACTCTTTGGACTGATGCAGGTGGTATTGCCTCGTCTGCACGCTTGTAAACCCGTTTTCTTAATCATTAAATCAGAAAAAAATGAACATACTGCAAAGGGCTGCAAGGCCTACTCCTAAGTTTTTCCGCACACTGCGGAATATCGGACTCACTGTGGCCGCTATCGGTACCAGCATTATCGCGGCGCCGGTGGCCCTGCCCGCCGTGCTGGTGAAACTGGCCGGTTACCTCACGGTGGCGGGTACGGTAATGAGTGGTGTAAGCCAGGTGACGGTAACCAATGAAGGGGAAGAATGACACAGCCTTCATTGTTTTCCGGCACGGGCTACAGTACCGCTTTTGGCACGTTGATCAGTATTATTCCCTGCGTTAAGATGGGGGATGTATTGCAGTCGGCCGTGCTGGCCGCCATCGGTGCTTCCGTCAGTTTCCTGGTAACACTGGCCTGGAAATACCTGCTGCGTAAAACAAAGCGGTAAGCCGTTAACGGGTCCTCTCCCGGGAGGGCCCGTTATTCAAAGAAAGCCCTTTATAAGAATTTTTTTTGAAAACAAAGCTGGTAACGCTACTATTTTTTTATGAATGGCCGAAAATAAATTTGTTCCGCTAATCAGAAGTAAACTTAAAAATGGAAAAAAAAATCATGACAGATAACCGGGTGGTGCTGTACAGCAAAGACATCTGTACCATCACCGGCCGTAAATACCGGTACGCCCGTAAACTTTACCGGTCTATTCAGCAGTTCTTCAACAAACAACCGGATCAGTTTATCACCCTGGAGGAGTTCTGCAGTTTTACCGGCATCCGGGCGGAACTGGTACAACACATTTTGAAATACTGATTTTATTAATTTCATAATTTAACCATCATGAAACTTGCACTGACACTCTTCCTCATTTTCATGTTGCTGCAGACAGCAACCGTAATTCTAATATGGCCGGCCTGGAAAAGGGCAGCTAATAGCTACCGGCCCATGTTGATATTCCTGCTGGTCAATTTTTTATTCGAGCTGCTCCAGTTCTTTGTGCCCGGCAGGCCCTTTGTATATTTCAGTACATCCACGCTGCAATATTTGTTCACCTTGCTGATGTTAATCTGGCAGGCGGAGCAATGGCATGTGTTTGACAAGCGGCCCTGGCTGTATAAATTCTGCTTTGCCCTGGTTGTGGCCGGCTGGATTATGGAACTGTTTACCCGGCATCCGGAGCAGGGCAGTACCTCCTGGTATTATGTGATCAGTTCCCTTGGGATAGCCCTGATGGCGATTGAAATGCTCAACCGCAACATGCCCTGGAGCGGCATGCAATTTTCCCGTAATCCCGTTTTCCTGTTTAGTGCCGGGCTGATCTTTTCATTTTCGCTATCGGGTATGATGGACCTGTTTACTGTCTCGCTGCTCAATAGTAACCGGGAGAACCTGACTGAAATGTACTATTTCTATATTTCACTCGGCATATTAACACAGGTATTGTACATCCGCTCGGTGAGCGTAATACCCAACAGAGAAATCCACGTGTTCAACTGATTGCCCAATTTATTTTTACTCTTCATCTTATAAACCTTTCTATATGAATATCAGCCAGGCACAAGTTATTTTCGTCATGACCGGCTCCATCCTGATTGTAGGTGGTCTGATTGCCTATTTTCTTTATTCAATGATGCGTCATATTATTAATTACCGCCGCCTGCAAGACGGATATAACCGCGCTAAACTGGAAGCACTTGAGCAGGAACGGCAGTTGGTTGCTGCCGACCTGCATGACGATATCGGCCCCATTCTTTCCGCAACTCTTTTTAAACTGGGAGAAATAGATCCGGTAACGGATCGGGAAAAGGACATGCTTCAGCAGTCATTTAATCATATTGACAGCATATTTGTCCGGATACGCACCGTTTCACGGATGCTGGTGCCACTGGCTATTGAAAGAAAGGGGCCGCTGTATGCATTGGAGGAGTTTGCCGATAAATACCTGGCCGGCAAGTCACTCAAAATGGAAATCAAACCGCATACCTGCCCCGGTCTGGGATCCTATGGTTCTCTGCATCTGTTCCGCATGTTGCAGGAAATCCTGCACAATACCCTGAAGCACGCCAAAGCCAGAAAGCTGATAGTGAAATCCTGGATAAATAAGAATGAACTATTTATCGAGACGATGGATGACGGCATAGGCTTTGAACCTTCCGCCATGCAGGAGAATCCGGGGCTGGGTTTGCAAAATCTGGTTATCCGGGCCCGGATGATCGGTGCAAGAATTCAGACAAGCAGTTGGAAGGGGAGGGGGACGAGGTATAATATCAGGGTGGGGTTGAATGAGGTAAAGGAGAGTGGAGAGTGGAAAGTGGAGAGCGGAGAGAGGGGAGAAGGGAATGAGAAAGCCTGAAAGGGTGACATTGTTATCAGAATAATCACGTGAAATTCAATTTGTATACAAAAAGCAAAAACAATGAGAATCCGAATATTGATGGCTGACGATCATGAGTTGTTCAGGGATGGATTTGCCGGCATGTTTGCCAGCAATCCGGATATCGAATTGCTGGACCAGGCTTCCAATGGGCAGGCCCTGCTGGCCATGGTGGATAAGTACAGGCCCGATGTGGTACTCACCGATATCCAGATGAGTCCGGTAAATGGAGTGGAAGTAACCCGGCAGATGGTGCGGCGTTATCCCGGTATAGCGGTAATAGCCCTGAGTATGTATGATGATGGCAGCCATATAATGGAAATGCTCCAGGCCGGAGCCTGTGGATATCTCGTAAAAAATGCCAGGAAGCAAACGGTGATAGACGCCATCAAAGCGGCGGCGGGCGGAAAAACTTATTATTGTCAGACGGCAACCAGCCATATTTCCGCGCTGATAGCCCGTGGCGAATACGATTCCAGTGGCAGACAGGAGGGCGAATTCACGGCCATCGAAATCCAGATCATCCAGCTCATCTGCAACGACTACGATAGTAAGGAGATTGCCGAAAAGATCAATATGAGTCTGGGCAATGTTAACCGTTACCGTCAGTTGATTTTGGAAAAAGCGGGTGTGAAGAGTTCAACAGCGCTTGTATTTTATGCGGTAAAGAATGGTTTGGTGAAGTGGTGAGCAGCGTGGAAGTACGCAACTTTCGGTGAAAACACCGTCGATTCCGGGAAAAAAAACATTTTCTGCCGTTTTTTTCCCATGGCTGTATTTCGGCTATACAATAGGTTTGTATCCAGTAAACGTAATTGGCTGATGTAAAAACCCGGAAAAAGAAATATAAGGGTTTTCATAACACCAACCAATAACCAGAAAATGGTATTTTTTATCTGGATTTTTTAACTCAGCTTCGTTTTTGCAAACCGTTTTAGTAGCCTTATCCTTAAATATGCCAAAGTTCATTGCCTTTCTACTCTATATTCTACTACTTACGCAGGCTGCATCCTCACAGGACTCTCTATCATCCGGTAACCTGGTTTCCAAAAAATACCTGGATGTCGTTTCTTCAACTTCAGGCAATCTTTCTAAAAAACTGGACAAGCAAGCTGAAAAGACACTGCGTCAGTTCCGCAAACAGGAAGATAAACTGATAAAGAAGTTATCCAAAGTTGATTCGGTGGCGGCGCAAAAGATGATGGCGGAAGCAAAAAGCCGGTACAAGGAACTGGAAGAACGAATGAAGGGATCCGCGTTAAAGCAATATATACCCCAGGTGGACAGCCTGTCCACTTCGCTGGCTTTTCTGAAAGCCAATCCGCAGTATTTAAAAGATGCACAGGAACTAAAGGAAAAGCTCACGGAAGCGGCTGGGAAAATGGATGAGTTGAAAGCCCAACTGCATAAAGCCGAAGAGATTAAGGCATTTCTGAAAGAGCGAAAAGAGTATCTGAAACAGCAGATGAGCAAACTGGGCATGTTCCGTGAGTTGAAGAAGATCAACAAACAGGTCTATTACTATGCACAGCAGGTAAATGAATATAAGCAAGCCTTAAAAGACCCCAAAAAAGCGGGTAGGAAAGCACTGGAGCTATTGGCCAGAAATGGAAAGTTCAGGGAATTCATGCGGAAGAACAGTCAACTGGCCAGTTTATTCCGTATGCCCGGTGATCCGGACAATCCCGGAACCGTAGCCAACCTCGCCGGTCTGCAAACCAGAGCGCAGGTAAACGCACTGATTCAACAGCAGATAACGGCCGGAGGCCCCAATGCCCAGGCGCAATTTCAGCAAAACCTGCAGTCCGCACAGGGACAACTTTCACAGTTGAAAGACAAAGTAATGAAGATGGGTGGCGGCAGCAGTGATATGGAGATGCCGGAAGGTTTTAAGCCAAACAATCAGAAAACGAAATCATTCTTTCAGCGGCTGGAATTTGGCACCAACTTCCAATCCCAGCGATCAAATGGCTGGCTTCCGGTCACCAGCGATCTTGGCTTCAGTCTAGGCTATAAGCTCAACGGAAAAAGTATTATCGGACTCGGCGCCAGCTACAAGCTGGGCTGGGGTCAGAATATCCAGCACATCCGCCTCAGTCACCAGGGGGTAGGAGCGAGGAGCTTTATTGACTGGAAGCTTAAAGGAGCGCTCTGGATCAGTGGCGGATTTGAGATGAATTACCGGACCGAGATCAGAAATATCGCTGAATTGAAGGACTATTCTGCCTGGCAGCGTAGCGGGCTGATCGGGGTGAGCCGGAAGATTCCGATAAAGACAAAGTTTTTTAAGAATACTAAAATGATGTTGCTGTGGGATTTTCTGAGTTATGATCAGGCGCCACGGACGCAGCCGGTGGTGTTCAGGGTGGGGTATAATTTTTAAAAATATATTTTCTATGAAGAGGTTATTGTTATTTTGTTTGTTTTGTTTTTTAAATCTGTTTGCTTTTTCGCAAAATACAGATTTTAAACTCCAGAACTATAAACCGGTTTCACCAAGTGCGTTTAGCTTTTTGAAGTATTCAGAAATGCCGGTAAGTCAGTTTGCTGGTCTGGCTGATATTTCAATACCATTGTATACTCTCGAGGAAGATGGGGTGCAGGTTCCTATAAAATTATCTTATCACTCAGGTGGAATCCGGGTTAGTCAGGAATCCAGTTGGGTTGGACTAGGCTGGGATTTGCAATTTGGAAGTATAGTGCAGGAGATAAATGACAGGGATGATTATGGTATTAGTACTGTACGGTTATTGCCTGATTGGAATGAAAGCCCGGTGCCGTCACTGTATTCCAAGAAATATTCGGATATGTCGTGGGGTACGCTTACACCTGGTTACAATGATATAGTTTCTGTTGAGCCTGCAAAAAAAAGATTTTCTTATAGAATTTACACTTCATATTTATTGTCAATATTCGATGAGGGCGTATTTTTCTCAAGCGGATTCACCGGTGCACACAATTATTATCTGCCACTAAATGGCAACAGAGATTATCAGCAGAATGCAACTGACTTGATAGATAACCCAAATTATGATTCTGAACCAGATATTTTTTCTGCAAATTTTATGGGTCATTCTATTAAGTTTTTGAAAGTTAATAGTTATGGCGAACTAAAGGTTCTAGGCAAGAAGGGATATAAGGTTACCAAAAATGGTGATGTGTTTAAAATTATTGTGCCTTCTGGTGAGGAGTATCATTTTGAACAATTTTCAACTACTGTATCCAATTCAATAACATATGGAGGGATTGGGGTAGCTGGTATGTCAAATTCAGAACCCTTACCATCCTCAAAAATGTGGATGTTGACTAAGATCATTACAGTAAACAAGCGGCAAATTACATTTACATATTCTCAAACAGCAAGTCTAGAAAACTTTCCAACGTTTTCTCAGAGATTTGCGACTGTTGCCAGCTCAGTTGTAAATTCTTTGGGAATAAACGAGTATGCAGAAGGCTTTACGCAGTTCCCAACAAGTGGAACTGGAGATACATACGGGTTCTCCAATGAATCAAAATTTCACCTAACAGGTATATATTCTTCAAATACTTCTGTGACGTTTGCAAGTTCTGACAGAAGTGATGTACTTGGGGGTAAAAAACTTGATGTAGTTAATGTGTCCAACGGAACGGAGAATATAAGAACTATACAATTAAGTTATTCATATTTTGATGCTACCAGTGTAGGCGGAGTCAAATATCATCCAACAAACGAATCAATCTTCGGAAACAGAACAGATTTACGCTTGAAATTATTGGCGGTAGAGGATAACGGTGGAGCAAGGCATGAATTTACATATGATCCTACTCCACTTCCTTCTAAAAATTCTCTGGCACAGGACTTCTGGGGATTTTATAATGGGCAGCTGTCAAATACATCATTAATACCAAATCCGGCAAGATTGACAACTTTACAATTGTGCGGAGCTACGAATCTTGCCGATAATGGAACTAATCATTCTGCCAACCTTCAATATGCGCAGGCAGGGGTGTTAAAATCGGTAAAGTATCCAACTGGCGGCAATGTTGATTTAGAATATGAGCTAAATACATTTGACAATTACTGGGTACCTGATTTTAATACAACCTCTAATCAGATGTCAACTGGTAATGGATTAAGGGTAAAGGCAATAAGTTATCAGGCTAATAAATTCACAAATTCTAAAAAAACAATCTTTAGTTATAGTGGCGGAAAATCTTTTAGTACGATAAAGTTATGCCGTTCTTACGGAATTAGTTCTTTATATCTGTCAATAACCGGATCAAATAATGGTTATGTAACAAGTAATCAGATTGTCGAATTGTGTGGTAAAGGGTTTTACTCGTCAAATTCACTAGGTTCTGGAGGATCGGTAGGTTATTCTCAGGTGACAAGGCAGGATGTTGACGAGAATGGCCTTTCGCAGGGGAAGGTTGTGACTATTTATAACATCAGACCTGACGACGAAAGCAGTAATGCCAGCGGCTCATCACAATTGAGTATAGCTTTGCCATCGGTTAAAGCGTCAAGTTCTACATACGGGAATTCATTTTCCGAATATCCCGAAAATGGCACTGTGCAATCAGAAGAAGTTTATAATAGTCAAAATAATTTGGTTAAAAGAGTGGTAAATACCTATGAAACAGAAATGTCAGATTTGTTTTATGGAGCCAGAACATTTGGATGTGCCAGTGAGTATATTGTTGCTGGGATTCAAACTAGGTCTTGGGTTAATATTCCCAGATCAATGATTGGATATTATCCAATTTTTGATATTGAAAGCAAATTGAGTTCAAGTGTTGTTACATCCAAAGACGACAACAATATAGAACAGACATCTACTGTGTATTATTCATACAGTATGTATAATCAACTTGCTATCAAAACAGAAACAATTAACAATGGAGGGACGGTTCAAAGCAAATTCAGCTATCCAGATCCATTTAGCTTCACTAATGGAGCTAATTATTTATACAATGCCAACAGACTAACAGAGCCAATACAGGCACAGAAGCTACAGGTATCGGCAAATGGGAAAGTGGCCCATCTGAGTGATAATTATAAACAATTCACTAGTGTCGGGGATAAGGTCCTTTTAAGTGGGTTGTTAATAAAAGACAATCCAGGAATAAATACTCAGGCTACTCAGATTACAATTGACCAATTTGACGGTTTTGGTAATGCTGTTCAGGTTGCCAAAAAAGGAGAGATTTCTTCTATGATCTGGGATTACAGCGGTCATTACCTGATTGCTGAAGCAAAGAATGCAATTTATTCACAAATCGCTTATTCTTCATTTGAAGCTGATGGGGTAGGGAACCTGACAATGACTTCCGATTTGCGGGATGCAAGTTTTGCATTTACAGGGCAAAAGTCATATAATATTTCAAATGGTTCTATATCTAAGACTGGGTTAACTCCCGGAGTAAGTACGGTGGTGTCTTATTGGAGCCGAAATGGCTCAATGGCGGTAAATAATGTTAACGCACAACCCGGCAAAACGGTAAATGGGTGGACATATTACCAGCATAGTGTTATTGTGCCGACTAGTGGTTTAATAACTATTTCCGGAACTGGTTTAATAGATGAACTAAGATTATACCCCAGAAATTCAATGATGGCTAGTTATGTATATAAGCCTCTGGTGGGTTTAACAAGTACTTGTGATCAGAATAATAGCTATCAGTTTTATGAGTATGACAATGCGGGAAGACTGGTAGTTGTGAGGGATGTCGATAGGAACGTCCTCAAGAAAATGTGTTATAACTATATGGGACAAGTGGAAAATTGCTTGACTGGATGTACAAGTTATACAGCAGATTGGCAGAATACAACGACCGGAGTTCGTTGTGCGCTTGTCAATGGTCAAAATTCAGGGTACCAGGAACAGGAGCAGAAAGACATGAACCCATGCAGCCCGACCTATAATCAACTGAGATGGGTTCAGTCAGGTTACAATACTGGACTTTGTCCACTGCCCCCTACGTGTACACCAGCGACCTGTGTTGGTGACAATAAAAAATGCATAAATGGTGCTTGTGAAACAGGTGTTCGGGTTAATCTTTTCTCTTTAAATAAACGAGGCGTCTGGTATTGCTATTATATATACAGATGGAGTGATGGATCGGAGAGTACAACATTTATCGAGACTACAGCATCTCCTTGTTTAATTGCAGAGTAAATTAAATTATTATATGCTTAAATTATCCATTTTATTGGCTGCTATCAGTACTAGTATCTATAGTTTGACTTTTGTTGATAGTAACGGTGCAACTGTAAGTTTTTCGCAGTTTAATAATAAGAAATTACTGATTGTCAATATTGCAACAGGTTCAGCGAGAGTAAGTCAACTGGCAGAACTCAATCAGTTATATATGTTACATAAAGACAGTTTAAATATTATAGCTTTTCCCAGCAATGATTTTGGAAATGAAAACCGGGACAACACTCAGATCAAAAGCTTTTGTCAGACTACCTATGAAGTTAATTTTACACTTGCTTCAAAATGTAGTGTTAAAGGACCCGGTAAAGTACCTGTGTATGACTGGTTATCCAGTGTTTCACAAAATGGGATTATGAATTGGGCGCCAACGAATGATTTTCAGAAGGTATTAATTGACAAGAATGGAGTTATAATAGGCGTTTTTGGATCTGAAATTAGCCCATTGGATAGTGTATTAGTTAATTTCATTACTGAACAATAGTTAATTGTATATAATTGTAAATAATACAGAATGAACAAGGTTTTATTTATTCTAATGATAGTTGTTTTAATACCAGTAGCGGGTATTTCACAGAATCCCAATATTAACAGCGTTAAGGTATGGACAGCAAGTGCACCACAGGTAGATGCCAACATTTTGATAACACGTCCAACAGTTGAAGTTAAAATGGGCACTTCTTTTACTGATGGGTTGGGCAGACCGTTACAACAAGTAAATAAGTCTGGGAGTCTTGAGACATCCACTGGTTTGAATGCCGATATTGTAACTCCTTTTGTTTATGATAATTACGGGAGGGAAAGTTATCAATACTCGCCTTACGTGTCTAGTGAGAATTCAGGATTGTTTAAATCTGATCCTGTTGCTAGCCATCATACTTTTATGCAAGGCCAATATGGAGAACAGGGTGAGAGTAATTATTTCACTAAGACTTTATTTGAGAGCTCCCCGCTTGAGAGACCAATTAAGATTATGGCTCCTGGTATAAGTTGGGCTGGCAGTAACAGGGGAATTGAAACAAAGTATTGGTTTAATACAACAGCTGATGATGTTAAAATCTGGGAGTTAGAGAGCTTATGGGTTACAACTTCACCTATTTCCGGTGGTCAGCAGTATGTAAATTATTATTGGAGTCAGATGCCTTCAAATGTTGTTTCCGTAGGAATAATGTACAAGGCATATCCTGGTGGCAATTGGAGCTCTAGTAATTTTGGCCCGGAGAGTCCAAGACAGATAACATTGCCAGTTGGGAATTATGAGTTTGCGATCCAAATTTATTATAATGATGGCACACCAAGCAGGATTTTATATGCTGGAGTCTCAACTGTTAGTTTACCAAAATCCACAGGGATTTATAGCCCTGGACAGTTAACAAAAACTGTTGTTGTTAATGAGAAAGGTCATCAAGTGGTTGAGTTCAAAGATATGCGGGGATTAGTTGTTTTGAAGAAAGTACAAATCGGTACTGATGCGCAGTATTCGGATAATGGGTTGGGTCAAGGTTATGAAGGATGGTTAAGTACATACTATATTTATGATGAGGCAGGTTTACTTCGTTATGTTATACAGCCAGAAGGAGTAAAAGCTCTAGTAGCCAATTTCTGGAATTTTACTACCCAGATTGCAGAATATCAATGTTTTAAATATGTATATGATACCAGAAACCGTTTAATATTTAAGAAAGTACCTGGCGCGGGTGATGTATATTATGTTTATGATGATAAAGACAGAATGGTGATGACACAAGACGCGAATATGAGAATTTCTGATCAATGGCTTGTGTCGAAGTATGATGAGTATAACAGAGTAGTTGAAACAGGAATTTGGGAGACTTCAATTACACACCAGGAGCATTTAAGTGCGGCAAGTACCAGTCTCAGTTATCCAACAATATCCGGGAACTATGATTTATTGTCAAAAAGCCACTATGACGATTATGATAATTTGCCTCTGGGATTAAACTCATATATAACAACCTGGAATACATATTTCAATAGTTCAACGGTCACAACATATCCTTATCCAGAAGCGCCGGTTTATTCCAATGCAACGGCAGGACTTCCCACTTGGACTCAGACAAAGGTGCTGGGAGGTAGTTCATTTATAAGTTCAGTGGTATATTATGATCCCAAAGGAAGAACAATTCAGACGCAATCAACTAACTTGACTGGTGGGCTGGATGTAGTTTCTACTCAGTATAATTGGTCAGGCCAGCCTTTAGTTGTTGTCCAGCGTCAGAAAGCAGGCGTGTCTAATATGACAGAGCATATAGTAGTTACAAAAATGAGTTATGATGACCTTGGGCGTGTGTCAAAGATCATAAAAGTGATTAATAGTACAATCAACAATTCAACAGTCCAAAAACCAGAAGTTACAATCCTTGAGAATGAGTATGATAAATTAGGACAATTACGGACTAAGAAAATCGGGCAGAAGGCTAATGGCACAGGAGGATATACAAATGAACCATTGGAGTCTTTGGTGTTTGATTATAATGTTCGTGGTTGGTTATTGGGTATGAATAGGGATTACCTTATGGACCAGGGCTCTTCAAACTATTTTGGGTTTGAACTTGGCTACGATAAGCTGACCAATAATGCGAATAGGAACTTTCAATTAAGTGATAATACACCGGAATACAATGGCAATATAAACGGTTTGCTCTGGAAAAGCAAAGGAGATCAAATCCGGCGGAAATATGATTTTGAGTATGACCCCGCAGGCAGATTAATGAAAGGAGACTTTGAGCAAAACGATTATGGAACGAGCTGGGGTAATGCTGCTGTTAATTTTGGAATGAAAATGGGTGATGGGATAGACCCTGCTAGTGCCTATGATGCTAATGGAAATATCCTACGAATGCAACAATGGGGGTTACAAATAACTGGAAGTAGTCAGATTGATAATTTAAAGTATACCTACTATGAAGGGTCTAACAGGCTTAAAAGTGTTGTCGACATTACAAATGATGCAAATACGAAATTGGGAGATTTTAGAACGGCTGATTCCCATCTACAGGCTAGTTTAAAAGCTGGTTTGACCTTGGCTAGTTCAACGTCAAGTTTTAACCAGATCCAGGATTACAATTATGATGAAAATGGAAACCTGAGTTATGATAATAATAAAGCGCTGAGCAGTATAATTTATAATCACCTGAATTTACCACAATCAATAACGATTAATAATGTAAACAATACTGTAAAAGGTACAATTAATTATGTTTATGATGCAAGTGGAATTAAGCACTCAAAAGCTACTACAGAATATAATTTGACAATTGTACACGAAAATCAGACATTTTCAGGGGTGGCTGTTACAACCACAACTAAATACATAAATGGATTTGTATATGAATCTAAAAGCTATTCAGTGCCTGAACTACAAGCTAGTATATTAGCATATACAGACAGATTTATGTTTACAGGACATGAGGAAGGCAGGGTTAGGGCAACTTATGGCGATAATTTTCAATTTACAGGTCTTCAATTCGATTATATGTTGAAGGATCATCTTGGAAACGTACGGATGGTTTTAACTGAGGAACAAAAATCAGATGATTATCTGGCAACAATGGAACCTGTTCGACTGGAAGTGGAGAATGCTTTGTTTACAAATATTGGTAATACAGTGTGCGACCTTCCGTCCGGATATCCCACAGATACTTATACAGACCCAAATGAAAAAGTAGCTAAAGTACGAGGCGAAGGACAAAAAGTTGGTCCAGGAGTCATGCTTAAAGTGATGGCGGGCGATAAATTTAATCTAAGAGTAAGCAGCTGGTATAAATTGAATGGCTCAGTTCCACAAGCCCCTACTGGTTTAATAAATGATTTATTGTTTATGCTAAGCCATGGTGTTCAGCAAGTTAGTGGGGGGCATCCCATTCAAACAGATTTACAGAACAGCGGGGTTTTAGCACCCGGTGTAAATCAATACCTTACGACGCAATCTGGATATATTACAAGCAGGCCTAAAGCATTTGTTAATTGGGTTTTATTTGATGAACAATTTAAGTTTGTTGAGGGTAGTAGTAACGCAGAACAAGTTGGCGGCGATCAGGAGTTTAAAATCATACATAGGGAAGATTTGCCTGTAATTAAAAGCGGATATTTGTATATTTATGTAAGCAATGAGACGCCAAATATTGATGTGTTCTTTGATAATTTGCAGGTAACGCATATAAGAGGCCCGATTTTAGAGGAGACGCATTATTATCCATTCGGGTTGACGATGAGTGGCATCAGCAGCAAGGCATTATCATTCGGAAGTCCTGAGAATAAATATAAATACAATGGAAAGGAAGAGCAAAGAAAAGAGTTCTCCGATGGTTCAGGATTAGAGTGGTTGGATTATGGGGCAAGGATGTATGATAACCAGATTGGGAGGTGGCATGTGATAGACCCCAAAGCAGAAGTAACTCGCAGATGGAGTCCTTACAACTATACTCTAAATAATCCCGTCAGGTTTGTTGACCCGGATGGAATGATTACAGTTGACCCTAATTTGGATAAGGACGATAGAAAGGCCTTAAAGCGGATGTTGAAGGAGACAAGAAATGCAATCAAAGGCATGGATAAAAACGATAAGAAGTTACAGGCAATGATGGCTCTTGGTGGTTTTAAGAGCAAGAAAGAAATTTTGAATGCCTTAAAAGATAACGGTAAGGGGCCAATGATGACAATAGGAACACTTACACAAAGTGATGGCAATGGGGGCTTACAGGGGCCGGGTGGTAGTCCTGCTGCATTTGGTCAGTTTGTACCCGGCCAGAGAGATGCATTAAACCCCGGAAATTCGACAGGCACTATAACAATAGACAGGAATGTCGTTACAGCGGTTCAGAATGCAATGGAAAGTGAAGCCTCAGGTATCGGAGTAGGGGCATTATCAACACCAGCAGGGTTTAAATATCCTGATGGTGGTCTATCAAATGCAATTTCAGGTGTGATGGGTTTTGCAAGTCGTGTTGTAGAGCATGAAGCCCTTATTCATTTTGGGGCTTTTGCAAATGGAGTAGTCCCCGGAAATGCACCTAATGATAATGTTAATATATCTATTTTTGGAATAGGTCTTTCTTTGGAACGAGGAGCTGTTTATGAAATGGCTGCGTATGGTAATGTAGGTAATCATACAAGTACTAATGCGGGCTGGGGAATTTTCAGCCAATACAATAGAGTACAGAACCAACCTACTGTTGAACCGGGACATACCCAAGACCGTCAGCGTAGAGCAGCTGAATTTAAACTTCAAAAAACAAATTAAGGGTAGTAACTATGAAAATGAACACCTTCAAAATATTGTCCCTTATTTCTGTTTGTATAACAGGAATAGAATGCTTTGCCCAATCAGATGATTATTATAACGAAAACTTAAGGCGAATTGAGGCTTACATTAATGGCCCAATAAAAGCAAATAGCTGTGAAGGCGGGATACTTTTTCCTTCAAAATATAAACCATCAAAAGTCAAGTCAGACCTACGGATAATGTCTTTTGTAAATAGTTTGTTTAATGCCAAAACAGTAAAGGCTGATATTGAAGATGGAATAAATACAGTTAGAAAAAAAGAAATACCTATAAAAACATCTGTGAATGGCCTTATTGAATCTAATGATATAACCATACTGGGAACTTATTTGAATTTGAATGTGAAAATTGATTTAATTGATAACATAATAGTTAGGTCTAAAGTAACTTTGAGAACAACCACTCACGGCAAATGTGGGTCTCATACTCACTTGCTCGATTTTAAAGTAATTAGAGATTTTTTTATAAGAGATGCAAAGATGTTGTTTAACGTAGGATATGATGAGATGGCGTCTGATACAATTTATTCAGATAACCTTGTGGCATTGGCTCAAAAGAGAAGTGATTATAAGTTTAGCATCCCCGGCTCAAGTACAGAAGAATGGATAAACAAGATTTTTGCAAAACAGTATCAGGTAGATAGTGCAGGTGCTTATGATTATACCAAAGCCCCGAGAAGCTTTGTAATGTTAATTAAGGAAAGCAGAATTGAGGTACTAAAAGACCTGCTTTATTCTCCCAATTATATTACCTCTGTCAATGCAATGGAAGCAATGCTATATCTTGAATCAATTGGGAAACTTCAGCTCTCCACAGAATTAAACAACCGAATTACACAAATAAAAAATGGTTCATTTACCATAATACAACAAGGTGCACCAGATGTGCTTTACAAAAGAGAGGGTTACAAGGAATTGCAGATGACAGATGAAAAAGCGATTAAGAAGTACAAACTATCAATGTAGTAAGGAAAAGCAGTAAAACGAAGCCCTCATAATAAATCATTCAATGATTATCCAACCACTCAACCGAGTGGTTTTTTTATGCCTAAAACTTAATGAATATGATATTAGAAACAACCAACCCACACTGCTTTACTTACAAAACTGATGAACTATTGATAGAACTCTTGGGAGGTGTGAGAATTGATACTTTAGACAGGATGAGAGTAACGATAAAAGTGACAGTGGTAAACAGGAAACATGCTGGTTACTTAGACAACCCAGAACTGGCAGGATTATCAGTCAGGCATAATCTGGATTTATACAACGACACACAGGTAGAAAAATTTGTAAGGCGAGTAGCAGAGAAACTTGAAACTGGCAGTATTGCACTTACAAAAGCCATTGCTGATATAACCAGTCAGTTGGAGCAGTACAGGCTTTCACAACTGGATAAGCAGGAAACAAGAAAAGAGAAGGCTTTGAGTAAGGAAGAACGTGAGACAGCAATCCAGTTTTTGGAGCAGAAAGATTTGCTGAATAGAACCAATAAACTGATAGGCCAGAGCGGAGTAATCGGAGAAGAAACAAACAGGCTATTAATGTACCTGATATTTACCAGCAGGAAAAGAGAACATCCTTTGCATATTATTTCATTGGGTAATAGCGGTATTGGTAAAACATACTTACAAGAAAAAGTTGGTGAGTTAATACCGGAGGTGGATAATCCGGTGATATTGACCACCCATTTCCGGTGCAAACTGACCAGTCTTAGTTAACCACTTTTTTAGGCCTCATAAAGGTTGCTTCAGCTGTTTAAAATTAGTAATTATTCGATTTCTTTCTCTTTCTTTTTGTCCATCTTGCGTCTGAGTGATTCCCCCTTGAGTTCGATTCGTTGTGCATTGTTCAGGATTCTGTCCAGGATGGCATCGGCTACGGTTGTTTCTCCG
>Ga0209572_1000266_pt1 | contig 98728 bp, 124 predicted proteins | sample EBPBio232012_DNA_FD_185867 | JGI IMG/M metagenome (GOLD analysis project Ga0209572, IMG submission 185867) | Wastewater treatment Type I Accumulibacter community from EBPR Bioreactor in Madison, WI, USA - Reactor 1_1/23/2012_ DNA (SPAdes)... | ecosystem: Engineered > Bioreactor > EBPR >...
TTCTTGAAAAGCCTCTGATTATGCGCACCTCCAAGTGCGTAGCGCCGAGCGAAAAGCTCGGCGCGGCGAGGGCTTGCAGGCGTCATGGCCCTCAGCGGGCCATAATCTGGAACGGGTCATACTCCGAGACGATCATGACCTCGTCGCCGTCGATTTCGTCGGCGGGGACGGCGCCATAGGATCCATCCCCTGCCTGGAAGACGACGATCGAAACCATGAGCGTGGCGGCGAGGGAGGCGGCGAAGGCGTGTGCATCTTTGCGGGACATCTGTTTGGGCTCCTGCTGGGAGGCGAGGGACCATCCCCCGCGCTGACAGGAACCCGCAGGCCCAAAGACGGGCTGACATCACCGGGTGCGTTCGGCTTGCCCGAATCCACCCGGCGGCACGGGCTTGCCCGTAGTCCGAGCCCTTGTGGCTTGATCTCGAAGACGGGCTTTGGGCCAAGGAAGGGACTGGCAAGCGGGGGATGGTGCCTTGACGCTAAGGAGCCTAATTGTCCCGCTGATGCTCACCCCGCCCGCCTTTCTGCCATGCTTATGGTCGGGGCCGTCTTCTTCGGGGATGGAGCTTTGTGCCCCGCGCATCGCTGGACAAGGTCGTGTTTAGGGGAGAGACCCGCCAGCAGCGGGCCCGTCAGGCTTTGCGAAGTCTCCGGCGGCGATACGCGCTGCCCCTGCCCCTTCGCTTCGAGTGCTGGAGTTCTGGCCTAGCTAGCTGGAGATATCGCCTTCGCCCAGTGCGGCAAGCCGAGCAGGCAGGTCCATCCTGACATGCAGAAAGTCGACGACGATCATCCTGTCAGGGCCAGCAATAAAGACCACATAGTGCTGGCCAGACCGCGCATAGCGCAGGTTTTCGGGCAACGACGGATCAACCAGACGGCGGCAATCCTTGGACGGCGCGGCGCCATCGGCCAGCGCCTGGCACTTCTCGATCAGGTCTTCGGCATAGGCGTCGGCTTGGCGCCGCCCGAAGGTCTCGACCGTCCAGATGGCAATATCCTTCAGCGCAGCTTCTGCCTGCCGCGTCAGCACCCATGGTTTGGCCATTAGGACGCGGACTTCTGCGCCGTTGCAAAGACCCGCCGGATTGCCTCTTCACCGGGTCCGCGCGCAAAAGTGCCTTCCCTGGCTTCCAGTACACCACGCGTCAGCCGCGCGCGCAGGTCGCGGAACTCGGCCTCTTCACGCTCCAGCAAGCGCAAACCGGCCCGCAATGCCTCAGAGGCGTTCTGGTATCGGCCCGAGGCAACCAGATCGTCGATCAGCTTTGATTGGGGTTCGGTCAGAACAACGTTGCGAGTAGCCATGCGAGAACTCCGTTTGATTGGCAATATATGCCAATGCCTCTCTTCTGTCGATAGAGACCCGGCCAAACTGCAGGATTGAAATGGCCGGGCCAAATCGCTGCTGCACCTCAAGCTGCGATGTTTGCCTCCCCTGCCCCTGCGCCGACAGCCTCACCGACGATTTCGAAACGGGCGTTGCGATAGCCCTCCCGCGCGATCCAGAGCTCGGCCGCCGTGATGGATTCCGCCAGATGCAGCAGCTCGGTATTCCCGCCGAAGTCCAGAAGCACGCGCACCTGCCCCGGCTTCAGTTCTTCGGCAACCTCAAAGATCAACCGGCTGTCCGCCGAGTGGCTGCGCATAATGGTGACGAGGATCACCCCGTCCGAGGAGAAGTTCCCCTCATGCAGCGTGAAGGAAGCTGGGGCCGTCCAGGTCGGATACGCTCGTGGCTGTTCCTTCTTCACAAGGCGGCCTACTCCGTTCGATCGTTCCCAAGCTGCCAGCTTCTTGGTGAAGCGCGAGGGCGGTTTGGGGCTGCCGTCGGAGTAGCGAATAAGCGCGCCCAATGGCGCGGTCTCGATAATGCTTGATGCAGACATGTTTCCTCATCCCGAATGCGAGCATTCGCATTCATCCTATTGATAATGTTGTGTTTAGTGGTGAATGAGGGCGGGTTTCCCCGCCCTCGGTGGCTTAGATCACTCTGCAGCCATCATCGGTGCGCTGTGGACCGACATGTCGGCCATCAGGAAGGCTGGAAGATCGATGGTTTCGCCATTGTCAGGCATTTCAGCGACCAGTTCAGCGGCATCTTGGACCGAAGCCCCCTGCCCTTCTGTCGCAGTCGCATCATCGGACGCGACCAAGTCCGCGCGGCGCAGAACCTCGGGCAACCAGCCGCAGCCCTTGAGGAGCCGCTCGGCCTCGGTGGCCATTTCGCCCTTCTTCAGATGGTCGAGAAGCTGCGCGGTCCCCTCCCCTTTCGCTTCGCGCACTGCCTCGAGGATCCGGGTCTTGGGCACACGGTTGAGATAGCCATCCAGCGTGGGTTCCCATCCCGCCTCGACCATGTCGAGATCCACAGCGCGAGCCAAGAGATCGGCATGCGACATGCGGCGGGTCAGGCCGCTGGCGGAGATGCCCGCACCGTAGGGGTTCACCTTCTCATGGAGCGCGTTGATCCCGAAGCTGAGGCAATGCGCCAGCAGCGCCAAACGGCTGCCCTGATCGAGAACGGACAGATAGTCCCAGAGCGCTGCATCATCGCCAAGAGGCAGATCGGCTTCCCAGGCTGCGTGACGCTCATCGACCAGCTTAGCCACGACACAGTCCTTCAGATCGGGCGCCTGCGCCGACATGTAGACATGACGCACGGAGGCTTCGAGACAGCTGCCCGAGGCTGAGGAGGTGCGGAAGGTATCCGTCACCAGCTTCAGGAGCAGAAGCGTCAGCGCTACGTCCGGCGAACGCCCGATGGCCTCGCGTAGCGCGAGGGTCCGGTGGGCAGTCAGTTCCATGACCAGCCGCTCGGGCAGCGGCTTCAGCGCGCCGTCGTCCTCATCTTCGGTCGGATCGGCACCAATCGGCTGACCACCCGAAGTGATGACGGTGCCCCCGGCGGAGGTCGCCGATGGTTTCCAGCTGGAAACACCGACATCACCCCCCTGCCCCATAGAATCCGCGCCATCACCATCTTGGACCGCGGTCTCCTCGCGCGGCTCATCTTCGGGCCGGACATAGCCGCGATAGACCGCGAGACTGCCATCCCGATCCAGCGTGACGAAGACGCCCGCGCGTGCAACCTCGGCCTGATCGTAGATCAGCGGCCGCAGTTCGAACGCTTCCATCGCCATCTCGAGTTGACCGAGCCGCACATCAATCTCTTCGGGGTATTCGTCCTGACCGGAGTATTCCTCTTCCAACGCACGATACTCGGCGAGGAGCGAAGCGTGGGCCACGCTTTCCCCGTCGGTCATCGGTGCCGGATCACCGGCCAGACGCCGGAGACCGTGGCTGTAGCCATAGGGCAGGTCGGACGCGACCTCGATCCACTTCCAGCCTTCGGAAACGAGCGCTTCGGCCTCAGCCTGAAGCTTCTCGGCGACCAGCCGGTCGAGCAGGGCAGGGTCCTCGAGCCAGCCGCCGTCATCGCCCTGGAAGAGATCGCGCAGGACGACACCGCCCGCCGCCTCATAGGCATCGACACCCACGAAGACCGCGCGCCGATCGGAGGCCCGCACAGAGGTTTCCGTCAACATGCGCCGGATCGCATAGGGCTCTTTGTTCCAGGAGTTTTTCACCGCATCCCAAACCTGCACCTGACGCGCATGGTCCGGGTTCACCGTGAACGCCATCAGTTGCTCGAGCGTCATGCCGTCCTCGGCATAGACCTCGAGCAGGGCAGGGGCCACGGAGGCGAGCTTCAGGCGCTGCTTGACGATCTGCGGCGTAACGAAGAAGGCCGCCGCGATCGCTTCCTCGCCCTGACCCTTCTCGCGCAGGGCCTGGAATGCGCGGAACTGGTCGAGCGGGTGCAGGGCGACGCGCTGCATGTTCTCCGCCAGCGAGTCGTCCTCGGCGAGAATCTCCGACGCGGCATCCCGCACGATGCAGGGGATCGGCGCGGTCTTCGCGAGTCGCTTCTGCTTCACCAGCAGTGACAGCGCCTGGAAACGGCGACCACCGGCCGGGATCTCGAACTTGCCGGTCTCGACGCCATCGGCATCGAGCACGGGCCGGACGTTCAAGCCCTGCAGGAGCCCGCGGCGGGCGATGTCCTCGGCCAACTCTTCAACCGAGACTCCTGCCTTGATGCGTCGGACGTTGGACTGGCTCAGCACCAGCTTGTCGAAGGGGATGTCCCGCGAGGGGGACAGGGTGATTTTCTGGGCAGCTTGCGCCATCAGACATTCTCCACGACGGGCGTCGGAAGCCACTCTCCCGATCTCACTCACCGTCACCCTTCACCATCACTCCTCTCACTTTCCGTCGTCTCGACGGATGTTACGCGATCTTAGGCAAAACATAGTTGCCTTTGATCTGCGCGTTATGTTCGCACTGGGGTAACGTGGCGGCCAAAATTAGGGATACACTTGGTCGCGGTTGCCACGTCCACCGCGGTGGACATCACACAGGCACGGATGTCGAGACTGACAGTGTGGCCAGAATCGCTAATGGTCTGAAGCTATCGGCCCTCTTTCCAAGCGTGATGCTGTGGAAATAGGCGGCGTAGTTTCGAACTCGCGTTCCAAGCTGCAAAAGGATGAAAATAGCAGTTGCTGTTCTCTTGGAACCCACTCGCTTGCTGGCTTCATGGAAGGTGCCCGGTTGAATGCCCATCATCGGAGCGAGGTTCTGTGCATGTCTTTCGATGTCGTCCCACGTTCGGAGCGCAGCTGGAGCGAACGCCGTGGCTTCTCGGCAGACAGTTGCCAGCGTTGGGACGGTGGGTAGCAGATCGTTCTCAGCGCATTCAGATTCTTTTTGTTTTTTTATAGACTTAGAAAGGTGACGGACAATTTGACCGTCATTGGCGGGCAGTTTTGTTGTAATCATAACGTCCACCACGGTGGACATTTGGCTAAGATGGTTCGTGACCTGATCCAGAAGGCAACGATATTCGGCGACTACCAGCTTGCGCCGCATCGTTCTGCGAGCAGTTTCTGAAAAAGCGCTTCCAGGTTCGATACTGTCGATATGAGCCAGACCTACGAGAATTTGTTTCCGCAGGAAGACCTGATCGCGGCGGGTCTCTTCTTGTTCTGCGGCAGCACGGAGGAATTCACCGGCTCGCTTCAACAGTGGCGAAAGCGAAAGGCCAAAGCTAATGACCTGACCATCACGCGAGCTGACGCGATAACGCTTGCGGTTTGGACTGTCATGGCGCGCGATCATTCCGAGGTCTACGAAACGGTCGATATGGCGACGGAGAGTCCGCTCGTCTACGCCTCCGATCCGTCGGCAAATTTCCAGGTTGGAAGCGAACACAGTGTCACCTTGGCCTGGCCGGAGGAAGCTGAGGAGGGCTTGCAAGGTCTGGATGTGCCCCGGCTTTAATCCGAATGCACTCCGTGCGTCGCGCAGAGCTCGAAAGACCGCCCAGATGTCGGGAGGCGTACAATTCTCATGCCGGTCGCGCTGTCTGGCGCCGGAGGACCTTTCGGAAACCTGAGTGAATACCATGCTTTCTTGAACGACGGCCACGTCGGCCCATAGCTTTCCCGGCCCCTCCCACGATTTCTCGCGCAAAAGGCAACAAAAATCATGTCCACCGAATCGGTGACTCTTGACCGGTATGTGGGAGATTGCTACATCATAGGTGCAAATCGATGATGGGCTCTCCGAGGGAAACCTTGGGGGGCTCTTTTCTTTTTGGCCTTCGCTACTCTCCTTCTGCTCGCGTTACATGTTTAAGGGCAGGGATCAGTCTTCCTGCCTTCGCTCATCCCGCCATTTCTGGAAGAGGTCACGAAGCGCTGCTTCGGCACGTTCCTCCAGCCAAAGGCCGAATTCTGGATTGTCCTTGCGGGTGACTTTAATCCCGATGGACTTGGCGTCGACGGAGAGGGTCGCAACAATGTTGCCACCCTCGTCCTTCACCGTGGAACTGCGCCCCTGGGCTGAGAGGTTTGTTGAACTCTTCGCAGCCCGCTGACAGGCATTGTACACAGCCTGGAATCTGTCGATGCCGGTAGCGTCTTGGGGCCGGGCGGCCAAGGCGGTTCGCGCAACCTCGGTGAGGGACACTTTCGAGGCTAAGGCTGCAAGATCACCCCACTGGCGCCGTCCGGTGCCATGAGCCGGGCCGATCAGTCTGATCAGCTCGTCGGGGAGTTGTTCGATCACCACCCGGTGATTGGAGATGCCCTGCCTGGTCAATCCAAGTGCGTCCTGAATGACGCCTGGCTTATACCCAGCTTCCTGCATCTCTTTGATGAATAGAGCTTTCTCAATAAATGACGGATCGAGGCGGAGGTTGTTCTCTTGTCCTTGGGCGATCAGCGAGGCGTCGTCGTCCAAGGTGCGGACGATTGCCTTAACCGGTCCGCCAATTTTTCTGATCGCTGCAAGTCGCCTGCGCCCGTAGACGACGCGGTAGCGATCCGGTTGGTCAGAGGGCCGAACCATAATCGGAACTTGCTGGCCATGCTTGCGGATGCTCTCGGTTAGCAAGTCGATGCCATCATCATCGAAGGCCAGTCGGTCCCGCAAGCCATCGACCTCGATTTGCTCAGGGTCAATATCTCGAATGGAGTTGGCAGTGATCTCTCGAAGGGATTCCCTCAGCCCGCCGACGGAACCGCCAAGTTTTGTCGGTTTCGCCGGGGCAGGGGAGGGGGGCACGTCCACAGCAGGTTGGTTGAAGATGTTTCGGCCCATCAGCGTCGACCCCATGCCATTTGAATCGTCTGTTCAAGCTCATCCGCGACGTTGTTCACGCTGCTTAGGGCTCGATCGATCGTCTTGCGGATCAACTGGCTTGGATCGACTTCATAGATCGTCTGCTGCGTCATTCCGGCGTCCGAAATTGCCGTGGACTTCAGCATAGGTTCCGTCATGACCTGGCCCGCCAGGATCGAACGCAGATACCCTGCCATTTGCGTCTGTGGACCATCGGAGGGTTCGTAGCGAGTGATCAGGAACTTGACGAAATCCCAAGCCACCTTTCGACCGATCGCCTCTTCGACCGTCTGCACGGTCTCAGAGGCAAGTTTCAGGAACTGGCTCATTGAGGCGATATCGAGCATCCCCGGGACCACAGTCACCAAAAGGCCCGTCGAGGCCGCAAGCGCTGTCAGGGTCAGGAAGCCAAGCTGCGGCGGGCAGTCGATCAGCACCAGGTCATAATCTGCGGCAACTTCGTCTAGCGCCAGTGCCAGCCTTTCTGCAAAAATAGGCTGAACGCGGCGCGCTAGGGCATTCGCCGTCTCAGTTTCATACTCGGACAGGAGCAAGCCAGCGGGCACCATGTCGAGGTTGTGGAAATAGGTCTTCTGAATGACCGATGGGAGCGGAACTTTGTTCTCGTAGCGCAGGGCGTCGTACACAGTACCGCTTTCGGCAAACTCCAGCTCCGGTCGGATGCCGAAAAAGGTGGTCAGGCTGGCCTGCGGGTCAAAATCCAGAGCCAGTACCCGATATCCACGAAGGGCGAACCTCTGTGCAAGATGGATCGTGGCTGTGGTCTTTGAACTGCCGCCTTTGAAATTGACGACTGAGATGACTTGCAGCCGATCACCGTCCCGGCGGCCCGGCAAATACGCGTCAGCATTCTTTCCTGTCCGTGCAAGGATGTCGCGTAGGGTGTCGATTTCTTCAGCAGAGTAGTAACGGTGGCCACGTCCGTCCGTGAAGACCTCGGGGAAGCTCCCATCCTTATGGCGGTTGCGCAGGTTCGACGGGCTAACACGCAGCAGTTCAGCGACCTCCGTGGAGCTGAATCGCCGCAGAGATTTGCGCTCCTCCGGCTGAAAGGCAGCCCGCATCTGCCGGTTTAGCGACTCTGCCAGGCTGTCCGCAAATGCACCGATGTCGGCTGTGCCGACCCCGCGATTGAGTTTCATGCCTCGTTCAGTCATTCACTGCCCTCAGGCCCTTATCAGGGCTCTTTCTGATTTTGACGGCATTAAGCCGATCTGACGCGCTTTGTCGTCAGAACCGAAATGACATGAACGAGTGAGTCCATCAAGAAGAATCTAGATGTGGTGGAAAAAGTTATGCACAGCGCTACCGAGCGTCAACCGGGTGCGCGTGTCCTGTGATCCACAAAAGATTGTGTAAGTGAGCGGTCAAGTTATTCACCATCGCTCGCCGTATCAGAACCGCCATCTCAGAGTTCATGGCGTCGTGGACAGTCTCGGATCGGCGGTTCGAAAGGTCTCCCAGATCACCTGAGTGTTGAAAGCAGCCCCAACTTCTCGGCGCGCTCGAGCAGCAACTTCACTGACGACGGTTGCCAGCTTGTCCGCCCGCGGGGCGTGCGCTCCCGCATTGCTTCCAGCCGATTGCAGATCGCCTGAAGCGTGATGTCGGGAGCTGCGCCCTTGATGGCGGCAACGATCGCGGGCAGGCGGTCGCCCGTTTCGCGGCGCCCGGAGCGGGCCAAGACCGTTTCAGGCAGGAAGCCATCGCGGACATAGGCGTTCACCGCGCGCAACAGGCGGCTATGCGTCCATCGCCGCGCTTCCGGCAGGGGGCCGTTGATGATGCGCAACACGTCCTCCCAGGCCAAGTCGGGGCGCAACCGGCGTACATGGGGCACCCAGTCTTGTGCCGTCTCGTTCAAGCGCTCTATGTAGCCATCCTGCCGTGCCAGCCGCACCTTTCGCAGAGCGGCAGGGTCTTTGGCGCGCAGTCCAGGGTTCCCGCCAACACGGCCTTTGGTTCGCGCGCTTGCAAGCCCGGCCTTTGTGCGCTCCCGGATCAACGCACGCTCGAACTCGGCCGCGGCGCCCAGCACTTGCAGCGTGAACTTGCCCTGCGGGGATGCGGTGTCGATCGGGTCCTCGATCGAGCGGAAGAACGCGCCCTTTGCCTCCAGCCGCTCGATCACCTCCAGCAGATGCGACAGCGACCGCGCCAGCCGGTCGATCCGGACGACCACCAGCGTGTCGCCTTTGGCGACGCGTTCCAGCACGCCCGCCAGCACCGGCCGCGCACGATTGCCGCCAGAAGCCTGCTCCTCATGGATCTCCGCGCAGCCTGCAGATTTCAGGGCCTGCGACTGGGGCAGGGGGGTCTGATCCTCGGTCGATACGCGGGCATAGCCGATGAGTGGCACGGGGCAGGGGGCACTTTTTACAATTGCGGATGTCATGACTAAACGACCGATTGGCGAAGGCAGTGGCGGCGGATCAGCTTTCTCATCCGAACTTAGCCATCTGAAGCTTGCGACATGGGTGCGCCTTGACATGTTCAAGCTAAGGCGCCATTTATCTAGCCAGATAGCTAGCTAGGTGATATGCCATGTGGACTGTTCAGGATGCAAAAAACAAGTTCAGCGCAGTCGTCGATGCGGCGTTGGCGGGAACGCCGCAAGCGGTCACGCGACGTGGCAAGCCTGCAGTGGTCATCCTGTCTGCGGATGAGTATCGCAGGCTGGTTGAAGGTGCCGTAAGGGCGCGCGAGAGCTTTGCAGAGCATCTGATGGCCTTTCCCGGCGGGGACGTCCCGCGCGCCGCGGCCGTCCCGCGTGACGTAAACTTCTGATGTACATTCTCGACACCAACGTCATCTCAGCCGTGCGTCGTCCAGACCGCGCGCCCCAAGTGGCAGCATGGCTGCGCGGAAAGGCTGAACAGGACCTTTTCCTGAGTGTCATCACCTTGGGCGAAGTCGAGCGCGGCATTCGGCAGCAGGAGATACGAGACCCCGCGTTTGCAAACGACCTTCGCAACTGGCTTGATAGGACCGTCTTATTGTTTTCGGACCGTCTTCTCGCTTTTGAGGCCGAGGATGCGCGCATCTGGGGACGGCTGTCAGCCGAGATCGGCCATAACGGCGCTGATCTGATGATCGCGGCATCAGCGCTACGCCATGGCGCTATCGTCGTGACTGGGAACGTCAGTGACTTCGCGCCGACCGGGGCTGCGGTCGAGAACCCGTTCTAGACACACTACAGATTCGATAGGGCAGGGGGGCTCACAACCCTGCGGCCTTGGTCAAGTTCACGCGGAATCTGTCCCGGCGGCGCTGATAGCGCCGGGTCATTTCGGCCGAGGCGTGGCCAAGCTGCTTCTGAACATAGCGCTCATCGACCTCGGCGCTGCTGGCGAGACCGGCGCGTAGAGAATGGCCGGAGTACAGCGCCAGCCGCTCTGCCTTGGACAGTTCGGGCCGCAGGCCGGCTTCTTCGACGGTCTGCTTGATCAGTCGGGCCACGTGTTTGTCGGAGAGCCGCGCTCCGGTGGCCTTCAACCCGTTGCGGCTGACCGTCACGAAGATCGGACCGAAGTCGATGCGGGCGTAATGCAGCCACTGCGTCAGGGCATGGACCGGGCAGGTCTGATCTGATGAGCCGCGGGCGATTTCGACCTCGCGCCAACCGGTCTTGCCGCGCAGGGTGAGGAGCACGCCGTCCTCCAAGATCTCGACCCAGCCGCCGGAGTCAGGCGTGTCATCCTTGCCGTGGTCGAGGCTGACAATTTCGGACCGACGCAGGCCACCAGCAAAGCCGATCAGCAGGATCGCCCGGTCGCGCAGGCCGCGCAAATCGTGGGGGAGGGTTGCCAGCATGTCGCGCAGGTCTTCCGGCAGAATGGCCTCTTTCTGTGCTGGTGGCCGTGCGTGCTTGCGGCGGATGCCAGCCAGGACGCTGGCAATGTGCCGATCTTTGCGGTCGAGCCGCTCTCCGCGCTGCGCATAGCCCCAGGTCAGGCCAGACAGCCGCCGTTCTATAGAGGAGGCCGAGAGGGCAGGGGCCTTGCCGCTCGGCGCTGCCAGATCGGCGATGTAGAGCCCGATCAGCTGGGGCGACGAGGGGAGAAGGTCCGCGCCGCGCATCCGGCACCAGCGGGCGAAGTGGGCCCAGTCCTTGGCATAGGCCTTCAGCGTGTTCTCCGACGCCGCCTGACGCGCATAGTCTCGTGCGGTTTCGACCAGGCGGTCGAGCGTGCCTGAACCGGCGACTTGGGAGGGCAGGGCGATCGTGTCGCGCTCCGTATCAGCGCTGTCGTCCCCTTCATGGCGATCGGGATCTTCCGGGAGTTCTGAAGGCGAGTTCTCGTGTGTTTCGGTCATACCGTCGAGCATACTCCCGGCACGTCCGATAATGCAATCTTATTGGACACAATGGCGCTGAAAAAGCTGCGGCGCTATTGGTGTATTTCTCTGGTTGAAAGCGCCGTCACAATATAGGCTGCCGGCATGGGAAAACCGCGCACCGAGCCTTTGGAAACCTTGCCGATGCTGCCCCCGCTGCCGGGCTGGATCGTCTCTGCGCCGTCCGAGACGCCGGAGGCGGCGACTTTCCGCTCCGGGGCCGCGCTGGCGCATTTGGGTCAGGCAATGGCGTCGGGGGATGTGCCTCTGGCGCTGTGGCGCGATCGTCTGGCCCTGGCGGCGGCCGAGAACTGCGCTGCGATGGCGGGGCGAAGGGAAGGCGGGCGCGCTTTACGCGATGCGTTGCACCTGACGGGACCGGGCGACGACCCCGGCCCGGCGGGGCGAATCGCACGGCAGTGGTCACGCGCGGCGGCGCGGCCGGTTTCGGTTGCGCATTTGGTCAATGCGTTGGAAGGGATAGGGGCAGAGCGGATCGCCCTTTGCCTCGATGCCACCGGACCGACACCGGTGGACCGCGCGGCGCAGGTCGTCGAGGCGGTTTTAACCGATCATCCGCGGATGGAGGTCGCCGCCCTGATCCTGGCCGATGCGGCGTTGGCAAGATCGTTGGAGGCAACGCATGTGCTTCCGCTTCTGGCGCTGACGCTCAAGCCCCGCGATCTGCGCCTGCGGGGCGATGACCTGCGGCTGGCCTGTCACCGCGCCGTTGTCCCTGCCGTCGGGCAGGCGCTGACTTTGGCTGGCGACCTAGCGCGGGCGGCGGCCCGTCTGCAGGCAGTGGCCCCGAAACTGCGGGCCAAGGCGGCGGGCCGGGCGGTCGATCAGTTCCTGTCGCGCGACGCGCTGGCGCCTGCAGCCTTGACCTTCATGTCGGATCGGGCCGCGCGACGGCTCTGCGACCGATTGGTTGCGCTTGGCGCCGTGCGCGAACTGACCGGGCGGGACACGTTTCGCCTGTACGGGGTCTGAGCATGGGGCGGCGCGATGACACAGAACTTGACCGCGAACTGGCCGCTCTTCCCCCCGAGCTGCGCTGGCGGGAATGGATGCGCCGGATCGAGGCGGTGCTGTTTGCCAGTGCGACCCCTGTGGCGCGGGATGATCTGGCGCGGGTCGTGGGGCAGGGGGCCTCGGTCGATCTGTTGATCGAGGATCTCGCCGTCGATCTGGAAGGCCGACCCTATGAGGTGGCACAGGCGGGCGCGGGATGGATGCTGCGCACGAGGCCCGCCTTTGCCCCGGCGATCCGGGCGGCGGCGGATTTGGGGGGGCAGGCCCTGAACCTGGCGGAGTTCGATCTGGCCGTGCTGGCGGCGATTGCGTTTCACCAGCCGATCAGCCGGGACGGGTTGAAGGATATCTTCGGCAAAGAGATCAGCCGCGATCTGATCGGCCGCCTGGCCGAGCGCGACCTTATCGGTACCGGCCCCCGCGAACCCCGCCGTGGCGCGCCCTATACCTTTGTCACGACGGAAACCTTCCTTGCCACCTTCGGGATGCAGTCGCTGCGCGATCTGCCGGACCCCGAGCAACTGGACGATGCGGGTTTGTCCGTGCCTTGATTGTGGTCAGGCCACGTCGTCTTGCGCCGTTGTCCAGCGCACGCCGCCTTTCACCTTCTGTAACAATTTTTGGGCTTCTTGGAGCAAAAGGGGGTACCATGTGCCGGACATGCTTTGAGAGCTTCATCAGGTTTGGCGGAACGAAGACGTTCGTTCTGAACCTTGCCAGCAGCCCTGTTCTGGAACTGAAGCAGGATGGTCCTTCCCAGCAGGACGTCGTCCGGCAATGGCTGGATGAAGTGTGGAGCCAGACTTTCGGAGCAACGGCGCAGGCGATCCTGAAGACCAAGCCATTCGAGTTTTCGTCGGCTGGTCTGTCCGACCTCGACATTGAATCGCTGCGTGCTGATGGGCTGCTGACGGTTCAGGCGGCCATCGAAAGCGAGGGTCTTGATATAGCCAGCGCCGACGGGGAGCAGCGGGCTCTGGCGGTACTGTCAGGATTTCTGAACCAAGCCCAGCAATTGGCAATGCAGATCGAATTCTATGTCTGGTCAACACGACAGGACAGTCGCGTTCGTGAGGGTCATGCTGAGCGGGATGACATGATCTTCCGATGGGACACACCACCCGAAGGTGGTCATCCGACGGAGGATTTCGGATGCAGGTGTTATGCTCGGGCATTGGGCATCGAAGGCTATTGGGCGCGTGTTCAACCGTCCGTCGAAGGGTTCGTGGCAGACATTGAGGAGTGGGAAGGCAATGTCGACCATATGTACTTGGACACGCGCGGATTTGTGACTGTTGGAAAGGGCAAGTTGCTGCCGGATTCGGCAAGCGCTTCAGCGCTGCCGTTTCGTGTGCGCGCAACGGATGCACTTGCATCTGATAGTGACATCCGTGCGGAATATGATCTGATCGCCGGGATGGAGGCTTCGCAGACGCGCGGCGCGGCGTTCTATGAACAGTTCACTTCCCTCTACCTGCTGCAGGCCGACATTGATGAACTCGTACAAAATCACGTACGGCAGGATTTTGAAGCCTTGCTCCGACAGTATCCGGGTTTCGGAAACCTGCCCCTGTCGGCGCAGATTGCGCTATGGGACATGATTTACAATCTTGGTCCGAGGGGACTGGCGCAGTTCAGGATGCTGCGGCAAGCTATCTTGGACGGGGATTGGGAGGAAGCAGCAGAGCAGTCGAATCGGAACGGGCCAAGTGAGGCGAGAAACCAGTATGTCTTCGATCTATTTATCGATGCGGCGGAAGAACCGTGACTGGTTGATTGGCACCTTTGCTGCCGCCGCCTGCTTGACGTCGTTTGCCCTGGCGGAGACCGGGACCGTGCGCATAGGTGCGCATTTTTTCCCCACATCCGAGCATCGATACCAAAGTCTTCGCTCGGTGTCGGAGATTCAGGATCAGTTGAATGCGGACATGCAGCTGTTCGTAACTGGCTTCTCAGGCTGCCCGGCAATCGTCGAAGGGCCGTTGGACGCAGGAAAGCCACGCGATCCGCTGCGCGACACGTCGACCATTATCCAGTCGATCCGTGTTTGGTGCTGGGCGATTGCGCAAACTGACCCCGCCGCGCAAGTATCGGCCTCTGGGCTTGGCGCCGAGATAACGACGGAGCTGATCCAAGGAATTATGGCAAATGCTGAAAGGCTTGCAGCTGAGGATGAAGACTGGTCACAGACGTTGGTCTTCTTCTCTGGTGGCGAAATCACCTGCACGGATCAGGAAAGATGCCGTTTGTCTCTGCTTGATGGGAAAAGCCCACCCGAGCAGTCCGTAGATTTCGAGCTGATCATGGCAACCGGCGACGAGCGGTTCATCCTGGTGACGCAGGCGATTTATGGACGCTCTGGCTTTGTCTATGGCGTTCGCTGGCGAGAGCGCGAAGACGGTGGTGAAGTGATCTCAATCTTCCCTGACCGACTGTAAGGGTTTCTTTTTCTGTTTTAGCAAGAGGCGCGACTTTGCTTCCAGCAAAGCGGCCAGATCAGGCGCTCTGGAGGAGGAGGCCGGCACCGGCCCGGCAGTTTCGCCAAGCCGATCTCTGAGCGTCCTGACCAACCCCTTGTGGTTTTCGGAGGCGCGGGCCAGTCCGAGCCAGAAGGTCAGCGGGCCGCGTTCCGTGGGATCCCTTACCTCGATCTGCCGCTCTGACAGCCGCCGGAAGAAATCGTAGCTAACCCGATGCGACAAGAACGGGATCGTTGATGTCGCCGTTCCGACGGGCACTGGGTGTTTCATAAGCTGCATGGCGAGAGACTTCCGGTCGTCCTGCGCGCGCCCAGCGGAATCAAGGCGCAGCAGATCGTCGATCAGCCGCTCGAGGCGCCGGGCGCGTGTCCTTGCCGGGCCAGTCGGTTTTGCGAGAGGGGCGTCGCAGAAGGCGCAGTACTGTTGTGGCACGAGGCGAGCCTGGCGAAATGGCGCAAGGCCTTGCCCACAAGACGGGCAGCGGTCGCGCAACCGGCAGCCATGGCGAAAGCAGGACACGCGGGTTGCAAGAGTCCAGCTGCGCCGGAAGTAGGGCAGCTCGTCTTCCCGCAAGCAGGTGGGACAAAATTGCAGCCAACAGGACTGCGCAGTCGATGTCCCTTCATCTCGAGGTCGGGTCCGCTGCCGCAAGCGCAGGGCTGAGAGCTGGCTGGGGCCAAGGCAGAGGCCGTCAAGCTCGTCGGGGCGGATCGACGTATGGTCGAGCAGAAGTCGGCGAACGGCCTGGATCGACCCAGTGAAAATCTGCTCATGCTACAAAGGAGAAGGTAGCGATGAGTGTGACGATGGACGACAGCATCAAACGGTGGACGGCGAAGCGTAAGACTGCGCTGGTCGTCGAGATCATTCAGGGCAAAACGACGGTGGCAGAGGCCAGTCGGGCCTATGACCTTTCGCCGTCCGAGATCGAGGGCTGGGTCGACGACGCCAAGCGGGGGATGGAGAATGCCCTGCGGGCGAACCCGCTGGAGATCCGCGAGCAATACGAGAAGCAGCTGAAGGACCTGCAGGAGGCCTATGGTGAGGCCATGCTGGAGCTGCGCGCCAGAAAAAAGCTGGCGGCCCTCATGGAGCAGGAGGACGACAAATGATCCGGACGCTCCATGAGGGCCTTCTGCCAAGTGTAGATCGACTTGGTGCTGACCCCCAATCGCTCGGCCACCTCACGGACCGGGTAACCCCGATCCTCGACCTGGGCCACCGCATCGCGCTTGAACTCATCAGTGAATTTAGCTCCGGACATCTCGTCCTCCTTGCTTCCAAAATTACCAAGCAAGGCGTCTACAAATCTACGGGCTATTCAGGCCAAGGCCCAGCCCCGCGCTGCCCGGTTTGGTCGTGAAGAACGGCTCGGCGATGCGCGGCAAATCTTCGGGGGCAATGCCACAGCCATTGTCGGTGACGCTCAGGTGCAGCCTGTCGCCTTCGGGGGCACAGTGGATGCTGATTTTCGGGTCCGCGCGGCCCTCGACCGCATCCAGCGCGTTCATCAGCAAATTGACCATGACCTGCTCCATCCGGACCGGCCCGGCCCAGATCGTTGCGGGGGGCTGCGGCGGGTGGAACTCTGGCGTTACCCCAACCACCCGGGCGCGCGGTGTCACCAGTTCCAGCGCGCTGGCGATCACCGGGGCAAGATCGACAAGCACGCGCTCTCCGGCCTCTTTGCGCCCGAAACTTTTCAGGTGTTTGGTGGTGCGCTGCATACGCCGGATCAGGCCGCGCACGGTGGCAAGACGTGGCGCGGTGGTCTGGTCGGATTTGGGCAAGGACAGCTCGGCGGCGGCCAGCGTCGCCTCCATCGCGGCCAGCGGCTGGCTGATTTCATGCACGATGGCGGTGGACATCCGGCCAAGCGCCGCCATTTTTTCCGAATGGATCAGCCCCTCTTGCGCGGCGCGCAGATCGACCTCGGCCTGACGGCGGGCCTCGATCTCGGTGGCAAGGGCTGCGGTGCGCTCGATCACGCGGGCTTCCAGCTCGTGATGCTGGCGCAGGCGGATGGCGATCAGTTGCCGACGCTGATGCAGCACCAGGCCAATCGCCAACAGGACCAGCGCCAGCAACGCAGCCCCCGCCGCCCAACCCGATGCACCGGCCAGAACCGGCGCTGTCGGCGCGGCGGCCAGCAATTGCCAGCCCGGTTCGTCCAGTTGAACCAGCGCCGGAGACATGGCACCGGCAATGGTATCGCCGGTCAGCAAGGGTTCGGCCAGTGTCAGGTCAACCCCGTCATAGGTGCGCAATAGCGCCAGCCGCGCCACCGCCTTCGCGGTCAGCGGGCGCAACGGGCGATAGATCCAGTCGGGGCGGCCGGACAGGAACACCACACCGTCGCCATCCGCCAAAGCCATATCAAGCCCGGCTGCCGCCCAGGTCGCCTGCAAGGGGCGCAAATCGACCTTGACGACCAGGACGCCCTGGGCAGTGCCGCTGGCGATGCGCGACGACAGGAAATAGCCGGGCAGACCGGTGGTCACGCCGATGGCGTAGAATTGCCCCGTGCCGGTGGCCATCGCATCGCGGAAATAGGGGCGAAAGCTGTAATCCTTCCCCACGAAACTGCCGGGACTGGACCAGTTCGACGCGGCAATCGTGACGCCTTGGGCGTTCAGCAGGTAAAGCTCGGTCGCGCCGGAATGATCGGCCACCCGTTTCAGATAGCGGCTGGCGGCTTCGTGCGCGGCGGGGTCGGTCAGGGCGGCGGCAATGCGGGCGTCTTCACCGGCCACATCCGGCAGGGCGCGAAAGCGGCTGATCTCGGTTTCCACCGCGCGGGCGGTCAGCACCAGTTGCTGGTCCAGCCCGGCGTGCAGCGCGGAGAGGCCAAGGCTCCACGCCACGGCAAAGGCAAGACCGGCGGCCACAAACGCCGCCAGCCCGAACAGCCAGCCCCGCCCCCCGATCACGGCCGCAAGGCCTTGTGCCATTCCGCCTCCGAACAGGGGCGCAGGACCACCGGCTGCCCCAGTTCGGGTATATCATGGCAGTTTGCGCCGCTGCACAAGTGCCAGCCGCCGTTTGTCGCCCCCGACGTGGCCAGCACCAGTTGGCCCTGCGGCGGCAGCGCGGGCTGCCAGACCCACCAGCCGTCTTGCAGCCGCGCGTCCGGCCCCGGCTCCATCCCGGCACCCGACCCCTGAACGGCGGCTTGCGTCAGGCGCAACCCTTGCGCCGTCACGGTCCAGCTTTCGCGCCAGCGGGTTTTCTCGACCGAGTGCTGCCAGTCCAGCGTGAAATCAGGGCTGGTCAGGGCCAGAACGCTGGCCCCGACCATCATGCAACCGGTCATGCCGCAACCCGGTTGGCGCGCCACAGGCTGGCGGCAAACCCCACCAGCAAGACCGCCCCGAGCGCATCCGTCATCCGCACCGATGCCACCAGGGCCGCCGCCGCCGCCAGCGCCAGCGCGCGTTGCCACAGCGCCAGCGGGCGGCCCGTCCAGCCGATCACCGCAGCCCCCCACAGCCCGATCGCCAGCACCGCCTTGGCCACGGTATAGGCCACCGCTGGCACGAAACCGATGCTTGCCGACAGCGCACCACCCGGTTGCAGCATGATTTCCGGCGCATAGACCGCCATGAACGGAATGACGAACCCGGCCGCCGCGATCTTGATCGCCTGAAAGCTGATCTTCAGCGCGCTTTCGCGGGCAATCGGCGCTGCGGCAAAGCAGGCCAGGGCCACAGGCGGCGTCAGATCGGCCAGAATACCGAAGTAGAACACGAACATATGCGACACGATCAACGGCACCCCCAGGGCCAGCAGCGCAGGCCCGGCGATGGACGAGGTGATGATGTAGTTCGGGATGGTCGGAATCCCCATGCCCAGCACGATGCAGGTGACCATGGTCAGCAAAAGAGACAGGATCATGCTTTTCTCGCCGACCCCCACGATGAACTGGCCAAAGGTGTTGGCCGCCCCGGTCAGCGTCATGGTCCCGATCACGATGCCGACCAGAGCGCAGGCAATGCCCACCGGCAGGGCGGTTTTCGCACCGTCTGCCAAGGCATCGCGGCAGATCAGCAAGGTCTCGCGCCCGCCCTTTGACAGTGCGTTCCACGCGACCAGCGCCGCAACGGCGGCCAGCACGATGCCGATGCCGAACTGAAAGAACGCCGCCGCGATCAGCCCCAGCCCGATCCAGAAAATCAACCGGATCGCGCCCGCAGGCAGCCCCAGCGCCACCGAAGCGCCCAGCACCAGCAGCACCGTCATCGCCAGCCCGACCGTGCCCGCAAACAAGGGCGTATAGCCGGAAAACAACAGCCAGACCAGAATGCCCAAGGGCAGGATCAAGTGCCAGCCTTCGCGCAGTGCTGCGCGGGGCGAGGGCAGATCGGCACGCGCAAGGCCCACAAGACCCAGCCGCCCGGCTTCGAGATGCACCATCCAGAACGCCGCGCTGAAATACAGGATCGCCGGGATCAGCGCCGCCTTGACGATCTCGACGTAATCGACGCCCAGGGTTTCAGCCATGATGAAGGCCACCGCCCCCATCACCGGCGGCATCAACTGCCCGCCCATGCTGGCCGTCGCCTCGACCCCGCCGGCGAAGGCGGATTTGTAGCCAAACCGTTTCATCAGCGGAATGGTGAACTGCCCGGTCGTCACCACATTGGCCACCCCCGACCCCGATATGGTGCCCATCAGCGCCGAGGACAGCACCGCCACCTTGGCCGGCCCGCCCTGTTTGTGCCCGACAAGCCCCATCGAGACATCGGTGAACAGCTTGATCATCCCGGCCTTTTCCAGAAAGGCCCCGAACAGGATGAACAGGAAGATATAGCTGGACGAGACATAGGTCGGGATGCCGTAGATGCCCTCGGTGCCATAGGCCATGTGGTCGATGACCTGTGACAGGTCATAGCCGCGATGGTTCAGCGGGCTGGGCAGATATTGGCCGAACAGCGCATAGGCCAGAAACAGCGCGGCGATGATCGGCAGGGCAGGGCCCATCGCCACCCAGGTCGCGGCAAAGACCAAGGCGATGGCCAGAATTCCGATCCAGATGTCACGGGTCAACGGGTCTCCGGCGCGGGTCAAGAGCGGCACGAACTCCCACCACTGATAGACCGCAATCCCGGCCCCCATCACCCCCATCGCCCAGAACAGCCCGCGAATGGCCGCAGGCTTGCCCCGGATCAGCGCCAGCAGCGGAAAGCCAAGCGCCATCAGGAACCCCACATGCACCGCGCGCACGATCTGGCTGGGCAGGTCCAGCAGATGCGCCGCCGTGGCGATCTGGAACACCGAAAACGCGACCGCCAGCCAGAACAGGGTCCGCCCCTCGGCCCCGGCGGGGAAACTTTCGGCCAAGGGATCGTGCAGCCCCAGATCGGGCGCCCCCGCTGGCATGTCGTGATGTGGATTGTCGTGAAGGGTCATCTGCCTCTCCTCCCAAAGTCGGCATGAAAAGGGCGGCGTCACAGCCGACGCCGCCCTTCAACGTGCAACGCGGTCAGCCCTTGATCAGGCCGATCTCGCGGTAATACCGCTCGGCCCCCGGATGCAGCGGGATCGGCATGCCGTTCAGGGCGTTTTCCAGCTTGATCGCGGCGGCGGCCTTGTGGCTGGCCTCCAAAACGGGCAGGTTTTCGAACAAGAGCTTGGTCATCTGATAAACCGTCTCCTCGGACACCCCTTCATGGGTGACAAAGAAGTTTCCGACGGCGGCCGTCGGCACATCCGCCGCCTGCCCCTCATAGGTGCCCGCCGGAATGACCGCCGGCAGATAGGGCGCGCCAAGTGCCGCCACCACCTCGGCCGGAATCGCCACGATGGTGGTGGGGGCCGAGGTTGCCAGATCCTTCAGCGAGGCCACACCCAGCCCCGCCGATTGCAGGCTGGCGTCCAACTGGCGGTTCTTCATCAGTTCCACCGATTCCGCGAAGGGCAGATATTCGACCTTCGACAGGCCCTCATAGCTCATCCCGGCGGCGGCCAGAATGGCGCGGGCGTTCAACTCGGTGCCCGATTTGGCCGCGCCCACCGACAGGCTGTGCCCGGCCAGATCGGCCAGGGTGACAATGCCGCTGTCGGCACTGGCGGCGATCTGGATATAGTTCGGATAGGCCGCAGCAATGCCGCGCAGCTTGTCGAGGGGCACCGCAAAGCCCGCATCGGCATTGCCGTCCCAGGCCAGTTTCACCGCATCCCCCAGGGCAATCGCAAACTCGCCCTTGCCCTGCTGCAACAGGTTCAGGTTTTCGACGCTGGCCTTGGTGGCCTGCACCTGGGTGCGCGCGCCGGGGATGCCGTCGCCGTAGATTTTCGCCAGACCGACGCCGATCGGGTAATAGACCCCCGAAGTGCCGCCGGTCAGGACGTTGATGAATTCCTCGGCCTGTGCGGCCACGGGACTGGCGGCGATTGCAAGACTTGCCAGAATCCCGCGCATAATCGTGAACCGCCCGAAAGGCGTAAAGTGGGTCATGGGTTTCTCCTCCCTGATACGACGTCACCGTTCCCTTGGAAAGAGAGGCGCGCCGCTTTCACTGTTAGAAATGTCCGCGCGCTTAGGTCAAATTTTTCCGCCTTCGCAGGTCAAAATTGCTGGCGACTTTCTGCCATCGCCGTGGCGAAAACCGGCCAGGATACGGGACCACAGATTGGTGGTCGGACGCGCTGTTTCGGGTGTGACGAATGCATGCGACGACCAGTCCACCGGCGTCGTCGGAATGGTTTCAGATATGGTCTCCGCGCGGCGCATCGGTAGGCAAGACTGACTTGCCAAAATGGGCGGTTCAATGTTGCCTGTCGCGGCAGATCGAGCGGCGAGCAGTCGGCCCGTGCCAAATTCAACTGGCCAAGATCCGCACTCTCCACGAAGGCAATATTCGCTTTCAACAGTATGATTTTGAAAGATTTATTCCTGAAATTGCTCAATTCACAGAAGGTGACCTGTGGTTGCTGCCCGGTCCGATGCAAGAGGAGCCCGACGATGTTCCGCCCGGGCCACGGGCCGAACCCCGCGAAGTCACAGTTCTCGATGACTGGCGGAAGGCAGAGGCAGGCAATGCCGCGAGTCTTGCCCGTGCCGCCGGCCATCTCGGCGCGCTGGACGATCGGCTGCGGCGCAGCCCAGAAGGCTGGCGGCACAGGCTGGCCCTGATCGAGGCGGCCGATCTGAGTTGGTTCGTGGGCGACCGCATCGGTCCAGACCGGTTGGCGCTGTGGATCTCCCTGCGCTTGTCCGGCGTCCAGGACGACACAGGGGCGCTGGCGCGTGTCGGATGGGCAGCGCGACGTTTGTCGGGCGGGCCCGCGCCCCAGATGGACCTTGCCGCCTTTCTCGACCGCCGTGACCCCGAGAACCTGGGTGATGATGCCGAACCTTTCGCGGAGCGGGCGGGCGGATGGCTCGACCTCATGTCGCAAGGAGCCGACCTTCACCCAATCACCCGCGCCTGCATGTGCTTTCACCTCTGGAGCCTCGCAGGCCTTGGGCAATATGGCGACGTGGTGGAAGCGGCCGTCACAGCCGCAAGGATCACTGCGAGCGAGGACACTAGGGCTGTATTTGCACTTCTGGCCATGGGCGGGGTAGAGGCGGACTGCGCGGTAGAGGTTCACCCTTTGACCGCTTGGCGCGGTGGCTCGGCGGGATGCAGTCTGCAGGTCTGACCGCGATGCGGCATCTCGAAGATATCGAGGCGTGGTCGGCACGGGCGGAAGCCGAGATGAGCGCACTCTCGGGCCGCAAGCCGCCGGCCTTGTGCGCTGTGCTGGCCGAGTGGCCGCTCGTGTCCGCCCCGATGGCAGAAGCGCTGACGACGGCCAGCCGCGCCGCCGTTCAGCGCAACCTTGCCTGGATGGAAGTCCGAGGCCTCATCCGTGAAGTACCCGGGCAGGGGCGGTATCGGATGTGGTGCGTGGTAAATAACACCACACAGAAAATCAGCGTCAGTTAGCCAAGCAAAAGAGTTAGCTCGGATCAGGCGAAACCCGAGTTGATAGCGTTAGGCCTCGCGTGCCAAGTTGAACCGCAAGAGCCGCAGGGCGTTCAGCGTCACCAGCACGGTAGCACCCGTGTCAGCCAGGATCGCGATCCAGAGTCCGGTCAGACCGAAGACCGAGGTCACGAGGAACACTGCTTTCAGGCCAAGCGCGATGGTCACGTTCTGCCGGATATTGGCCATTGCCGCGCGCGACAGACGGATCGTCGCGGGGATGTCAGTCACCCGGTCGCGAAGGATCGCCGCATCGGCGGATTCCAAAGCCACATCGGTGCCCGAGCCCATTGCCACACCAACGCTTGCCTGCTTCAGCGCGAGCGCGTCGTTGATACCGTCGCTGATCATATTCACGGCGCCTTTGGTGCCGATCTCGCGGATGTAGGTGAGTTTGTCCTCGGGCATCATGTCGGCGACGATCTCCATGTTTTGTCCACTCCAGCGGTTGTCTGGCCGGATCGGAAAACGAATAGGCCGCTGTGATTGACGATTGCGGAAGACGGAGGGTGCACGGGAAGATAGTCCGCAGTGCCAGCTACAAGGCGCTTCTCGGCGCAATATTTCAGGCAAGTCTGGCTGACATGATGGCGTTACGCCGCCCGCTCTTTTATGTGCGGGTCATGTAAGGCCGTCGCCAGAGCTATCTGCGCGGGTGCCCGGCCCGCTGTCCGCCCCGTCCCTTGCAGCTCCGCTAGCGGCGTCGCCGGCAAATCGGGTGCCGATGCCATGGTGGTGCACAAGTTGCCCGCCGAGCCAGCCGCCGATGCCCATGACCGCCAGCCCCGCCCAGCCTGCCAGCGCGGGCAGAAACGCCGGTTCGGCCGAAAGCTGCAATGTCTCGACCCGCAGCCCCAATGCGCCAAGATAAAGCGTGAAGGCGCTGCCCATGGCGATCATGTGCCTGTCGGCCAGCCGGGCGGCGGCATCATTGCCGATGCGCGCGAGGTCCAGAAACCCGGTGACCATCGCCGGAAGGGCGATGGCCAGCCCAACCGCAAGCAGGGGGGCGGACCAGTCCCAGGCCGCGGGGTAAAGCCCGCTCAGCGCCAGCGCATCGCAGAGGCTGGCAAGCGACCAGCAGGCGATCGGGAAATGCACCAGCATCGGGTGGACGGGATGACCAAGGATGCGCATGGCGGTCGCTCAGGCCACAGCCGCCCAGGCGCTGGCCAGCAGTACCACGCCCAGAACCGCAGCACCCGCGTGAATAGCCACGACCGCCTTCGGTGCCACGCTGCCGCGCAGATGGATCGACGCCAGATAGAAACCGCCCAAGGCCGCCACCACCAGCACGACCAGCGCCAGCACCAGCCCCCCGGCCTCGGCGCGCAGCAGGGCAAGACCCGTCAGGACCAACCCAGCGGCTCCAAGCCCGGCATGGGCCAGCGACAGCGCCCAGGGCGCCAGCTTGCCGCGCAGGACGGATGACGCAAGAACAAGGCCGCCCAAAGCGGCGGCGGCGAAGGTGAGGATGGCGTAGGTCAGCATATCGGTTTCTCCCAATGCGGCATTGTGCCGGGTGTTGCGAAGATTGGATGTTGCCCGGTGCCAAAGGTTCCCGACTATCTGCGGTTTTTCGTGGATCAGCCCTGCCGATCATCCGGGGCCTGTGCCTGCAGCCCGTCCAGCCGTTCCAGCACCCGGCGGGTGATGGTTTCGCAGCGCCGGCCCAGAAAGGGAAAACTGCCGCGGATCGAGTCGGACAGCCGCTGGTCCAGAGCCTCACGCAACAAGCGCCGCGCGCGGTGCAGGCGGGTCTTGACGGTTTCCTCGCGGATGCCCAGCAGTTCTGCGGTCTCGAAGGTCGTTGCGTCCTGCACCTCGCGCAGGATGAACACCAGACGGAAGGCCTCGGGCAACCGGTCGATCTCGGCCTCGATCATCTGCCGGATCTGGGTGCGCGCCACTTCGACCTCGGGGTTGTCCATCGGCTGTCCCATCGGAAAGGAAAGCACCACGCTCCCGTCACCTTGCGCGGCCTCAACCTGATCCAGATCGACCTGAATGCGGCGGCGGCGCAGGCGGCCGCGCGCCTCGTTGATCACGACCCGCGTCAGCCAGGTGGTCAGGCCTGCGTCGCCGCGAAAGCCGTCAAGTGCCGAGAAGGCGCGCATCCAGCTTTCCTGCACGATGTCCTCGGCCTCGCCGTCATTCGACACGATGGCCCGGGCTACCCGAAACAGCCGCTGATTGTTGCGCTGCATGATGATCCGGCAGGCCTCGGGCTGACCCAACCGGGCCGCGTGGACAAGCCCTGCCTCGGTCATGGCGGCGAAGTCTCCAGTCACCTGCTGTCTTGTCGGGGGCATCGCGCACTCCTCTTTGCCCGATTGGATGCCTGGGCGGGGCAAAGGTTCCCGAAAGACGGTAAAATCCACCGCTGATTACACCGACCTCTGGCTTAGTGCAAAATCGCCGACAGGACAGGTGCCCCGCCGGCGATTTCATGGTCACGGCCTGCGCGATCAGGTGGTGCGCAGGGCGCCGTTCAGACCCTCGGGGAAAAAGCCGCCGCTGCTGACGCCCGGTGCGCCCGACAGATAGACGATGCGCAGGATCTCTTGCGGGCTGCGGCGGAAGGCCATGCCGTTGGCATCCGACGGGACGAAATTCGCCTTGCCATTCACGCGCAGGTGCTGGTCCTTGTCGCCTTCGCCGTCCAGCGCGTTGCGGGCATCCGATATCGCGTTCGTGGCCGTGATCGCCCGTTCGCCCATCTGGTAAAGCTGCGAGCGCGCCATCCCCATATGATAGGATTCCACCGCCAGCACGCTTGCTGCAACGGCGACATAGTCCTTGTTCTGGAGCAGCGGCACGGCGGCGGCATAGGCGGTGACGCCCGCATCCTCGATCAGCATCCCGGCCAACAGGAAATCGACCTCATTGGCGAAGGGATCGAAGTCGGGCAGGCCGATCGCCTTGGCAACGGCGGCAAAGCCGCCCTCAAGGTCGATGGCAGGGCGCGATACCGCCGCATCGCCCAGGGCCGCGCGATAAAAGCGGACGTGGCCCAACTCGTTCTCGGCGATCTCCTCGCCGAATTCGCGGATCGCGGCGGTCTGGAAATCGACCTTGCGCCCCCCGGTGACCTTGCCGCGGCCGGCCCCCGCATCGGCATCGTCCAGCCCGTGCCCGGTCGTGGCGCGCAGATAGAACTCGGTCTCGAAATATTCGAGGTTGAGCGCGAATTGCAGGATGTCGGCATCGGTGATCTCCTGCGCTTCGGCGCGGGACGCAAGCGAGACGAGGCTGCCGGACCCGGCCATGGCAAGACCCATGAGGCCAAGCCTTCCGAACGCGCCGCGGCGCGTGGTGACGATCTGTGACATGTGGTTCTCCTGTCGGACCGGGTGTTCGAGCGTGCGTGCTGTCCCGGTCTGCTCATTAGAGGTGGCACAGGCAAAAAGGTTCCCGCAGGGTCGGACATTCCCAGGGGAGTGGACAGAACATGGGGGTCATGCGGGGCGTTTTCTGTTTGCGACGGTCAGCCGACCATCGAGAACTGCGGCCCTTGTGACGGCTACTCGGTGAGCCCCTTTGGGCGACCAACGCATCCTCCTGCGCTTTCCCATGCGGGCATTGGCAATGTCATCAACTGATCCTTCGGCACGAGAAGACGAGATGGGCAGCCCGTTACGGTACCGTCGGCCATAGTCGACAAGGGCTTCCATGTTGTTCGCGAGATAGGTGTACAGTGTCTCGCAGCGGGCCTGCACACGAGCGGCAGCGGTGCGGACAGCCAGAGGTTCTTCCCCGAGGCCGACGCAATCATGCATCAGCGCCTTCAGATATGTTTCCGCCACCCGTGCTCTGCCATGCCAAAGCCGCCAACGGAGGCTTTTCGCGGGGCGCTGGAACAGCACTGGAACTCCAGTGAACCCCGGTGTCTGGACCAGACCCTGAACGGCGGCCTCGATATGTTGAATGCGCATCGAGATGTGCCACCAGTCGAGGATATGTTTCACCTGACCGTCGCCACCCACGGCATTCCGTATGAGGTTCGGGAGAGCAAGCTCGCCATCAGAGATTACCGTCAACAGACGGCCTGGCTTCCATCCATAGTCGGACAGCTCTTCTCGCATGCGGCTGCTTGGCGATGCCGTCGCATTGGCGACCAAGCCAAATCGTCGGCACATATTGCGACTTTCAATCTTGCCGACCACAAGATCGAGGTGTCGCTGCTGATACTCCGGTCGACAGCGGATATGCGCACCGTCCAGAAAAACCGTCAAACCACCTTTGGGCGGGGCTTCAACGGGATCGCCTGATGCCCTTCGACTTTTCTCGAGCCCAGTGGCTACTCTTCCCAACCGGTCACGCACCGTGGTGTGATGGGGCGGATGGCAGGGGAGGAAGCTTTTCATCAGCCGCGCCGCTTCGCGAAAGGTATGCCGGGAACCAAGGTCCGCATGTAGCCGTTGCAGCTCCGGGGTAGCCCGGTCTGGAAAGAAATAGGCCAGCGGAGAAATAGGTCCACCGGGCATCGCCGCTGACCTGGCATCACACGAACAGCGGCGCATGCGCGCGGCTTTGACCCGAACCCGCCCAAAGAGCGTGTCGAGATCGCGCGTGCGATAGTCATGAATGGCACGAACCGAGGCGCAATCCGGGCATACGCGGCTTTCTCGAATGATCTCATCGACCTGATCGTAAAGGATTACCCTCTGGATCTGTTCGAGGATCCTTTTCCCATCCTCGAGGCGCAGCCCGATCCCGTCTGGGCAGGTCACCCGGTATGGTCGAGAAATGCCGTCAAGCTGATGAGTGCGCTTCTCCCCGTTGTCGAAGGTCGTTTCGATTGTAATCCGTACGTCCATGGCAGCCCCCCATACAAAGAGCTTACCTTAGCACAGGCCAGATCACCGACGACGACCCCCATGTTCTGTCCACTCCCTGTCCCGGTCGCGTCGCTGCTGGGCGCCACGCTCATTGGTATTCGAACCGGTCATCGTGCTCCGCTCTTGTGCGAAGATGGCTCCGTAAAGTCGCTGCTTGTTCTTGATACCGTACCCCCAGCCTGACCTGCTTTGCCCATGACCCTGTTCTGAAGAAGCGCAAGAAAGACAGCATGATGGAAACAGCGTTGTTGCTCGCCGCCGCCTTTGGCGCAGGCATCCTGAATACGGTCGCAGGCGGAGGCACATTCCTCACCTTTCCTGCGCTTGTCTTCACCGGCATGCCCCCCGTCATGGCGAATGCAACCAGCACGGTCGCGGTTTTTCCGGGCTATCTTGGCGGTGCCCAGGGCTTTCGCAACGAACTGGCAGGATTTGATCGCAAACGGCTGTTGCGGTTGGCGGCGATCACCCTTGCGGGGGGGCTGGCGGGTTCAGGGCTCTTGCTGGTGTCGTCGAACCAGGCGTTTTCAATGGTAGTTCCCTTCCTTCTTTTGGGGGCCACCCTGGTGTTCCTTTTCGGGGACAGGGTCCGCCAATGGGCCGCCGCAAAGGCCCGGGACGTGTCGTCGGAAGGGGCTTTGGGGCTTTTTGGCGTCGCGCTGTACGGCGGTTACTTCAATGGGGGCCTCGGGATCGTTCTGCTGGCGCTTTTCTCACTGTGGGGCATGACCGACCTCAATCGCATGAATGCGCTGAAGTCGGGGCTGAGTTTTCTTCTGTCCGCCATCTCGGTGGCGGTCTTTGCGGTGGCAGGACTGGTCGCCTGGCCGCAAGCGATCATCATGATGCTTGCAGCAACGGCAGGCGGTTACGCCGGTGCCCCACTGGCCCGCGCGCTTCCGAAACCCGTCGTCCGCAAAGTGATTGCAACAGTGGGTTTCGGAATGAGCGCGGTGTTTTTCTGGCGTCTGATCGGCGCGGCCTAGGCGTTCATGGGTGGCGCAGACCGGCCTCGGTCACGATCGCGTCCATCGCAATGTCATGCGGCTGCGGAAAGATCGTCTGGACCCGCGCTGCCTGCAAGCCGACGCCGATGGCATAGGGGCGTGGTGCCAAAGCGGCCAGCGTCCGGTCGAAGTAGCCGCCGCCATATCCCAGCCGGAACCCCGCCGCGTCCCAGCCCACCAACGGCGCAAGGGTCACGTCCGGGATCACCTCCGGTCCTTCGGCGGGGATGGGGATCTTCCAGAAGCCCTGCACCATGTGGCAATCGGGCGTCCAGGGCCGGAACACCAGCGGCGCGGCGGGCGTCAGGACAACGGGCAAGGCCACCGTTGCGCCTTGGCCGACAAGATCGGCCAGCCAGTGCCGCAGGTTCAGTTCCGCCTTGATCGGCCACCAGCCCGAGATCGTCAGACCCTCGATCTGCCCGAACCGCGCGCGGATCAGATCGTCCAGCCGGGGTGTGATCCGCTCGGCGGCGTCCTGTCGCGCCGAAACCGACAGCGTGGCGCGTTCCGCCAGCAGGCGCGCCCGCTCGGCCTTGCGCCAGCGCGCCACGTCACGCGCCTGCGCCGGATCGACGGCCAGCGGGTCAAAATAGGTCGGGTCGATTTCATGTGCCAGGCAGGGGGGCGAGGCATAGCCCCGCGGGCTGTCGTCATCGCCGGTCATGCCTCATCCCCCTTGGTCAGCACAGCCAGACGGGCCAGGGCTATCCGCGCCTCGTCCATGATCGCCGCCACGCGCCCGGCGGCCCTTGGCAGGCTGTCGATCAGCGAGACGCTTTGGCCAGCATAGATCGCCATCGCCTCAAGGTTGCCGGTCGTGGTGCGAAGCGGGGAATCGGTGCTGTAGCGCAAAAGAGGGCGGCCATCTTCGGCGGCGATCACCTCGCGCGGCAAGAGGTCGGGCCGGTGTCCCATCAGATTGGGGCCAAGGCCGTCGATCACCGAATTGCGGATCACCCGGACCGGGGTATTCGGCGGCCAGTTCAGCGCATAGATGTCGGTGTGGACGGTATCTTCGGCCATCGCGGCCAGAACGCGGGCCTTGTGTTTCTCATGGGCAAAGGATTCCACAGTCGCCAGAAATGCCGTGCCGCAATGGATGCCCTGCGCCCCAAGCGCCACCGCGGCGATCAGGCTGGCCCCGGTCGCAAATCCGCCCGAGGCGATGACCGGCAGCTTGACCGCGCGGACCACCTGTTCCACCAGCACAAGCGCCGAGACTGTGCCATGGACATGTCCACCGGCCTCGATCCCTTGCACGATCAGCACATCCGCACCCGCGGCCTCGGCGGCAAGCGCAGCCTTGAGCGAGCCAACCTGATGCAGAACCAGACAGCCGGCCGCCTTGGCCCGCGCCACGGCGGCGGGCACCACATCCCAGAAAAAGCACATCGCCGGAACGCCAAGATCAAGGCAGACGCCCAGTTCGGCATCCAGAAGCGACGGGTCGGTGGCTGCCGGGATCAGGTTCACCGCAAAGGGCCGGGCCGTACGGGCCCTGACGGCGGCAATTTCCTCGGCGATCAGTTGCGGCGTTTCGCGCACCATGCCGAGAATGCCATACCCACCCGCCTCTGCCACCGCCGCGACCAGTTCAGATCGCGCCACGCCCCCCATCCCGGCCATCAGGATGGGCACATCGCAGCCCAGCAAGGTGCAGACAGGGGTGTGCAGTCGGGTGTCCGTCATTGCGCGTATTCCTTGGCAAGAGTTTCGGCCAGATGATCGCGCAGGACAAGCGCGTGGGTGTGAAGCCTGTCCTTCGCGGCATAGATCAGGCTTGCCGGCCCCCTGCGGCACCAGGCCAGAGCGCTTTCCACAGCCTCGGGGTTGTCGCGCAATTCGGCACGGTAGCGGGTGCCGAACTCGGCCCATTTCGCAGGGTCATGCCCGTACCAGATGCGCAGAGCGGGGCTGGGGGCCACATCTTTCAGCCAGGCATCAAGTGGCAGATCTGTCTTGCTGATGCCGCGTGGCCAAAGCCTGTCCACCAGCAACCGCGCGCCGGTGGGCCGTACTCCGGCCTTGATGTCATGGGCCCGACAAAGGTGGATGTCGCAGACGGAGGCCGACATCATGGTGCGGGGTCGTCTTCGATCAGGTCCAGCGCCTTTAACGAATGGGCAAAGGCCGCGCCCGCGCGCATTTCTGCGGCCACCCAGATGGCCTCCATGATCTGCGGACCCAAGGCACCTTCCCTTTGGGCCGCCTTGACATGGGCTTCGATGCACCAGGGGCATTGCGTGACATGCGCGACCGCAACGGCGATCAGCTGCTTGGTGCGGACATCCAGCGCTCCGGGTGCAAAGACCGCCTTGCCGAAGGCGCGGAAGGCGTCATCGGCGGCCGGGGCAAGGGCATGACGCTTTTCGCCGTGGGCCCGGGTGGCCTTTGGCATCGAGATATCTGGCATCAGTGTCTCCTTTCCTCATGCGCTCGGGAGGGGTCAGGCTGCAGGGGCGAACCGGGGAAACAGCACATCGTTCTCCAGCCGGATATGGGTGTCGAGGTCACGCAGGAACTCGCCCAGCCCGTCATAAAGTGCGGTCCAGGATCGGCAGGCGCCTTCGGGCAGGGTCAGGTCATGGGTCAGCCTGCGGATCTCGACCACCTCGGTCTGGTGGTCATCGTGATCGGCCCGCATCACCGCGATGGGGTTTTCGATTCCCGGCCCGCCACCGCGCCGGATTGCGGGAAAAAGGATCAGCTCTTCCTTCTTCATATGCACCTCCAGCGTGCCGATCAGGCGTTGCAGCAGCGCGCCCAGCCCGACCGGGGCATCCGGGCTTTCGCCATGCACCCGCTCGACCTTCAGCGCCAGCGCGGCAAGGTCGGGCAGTTGCGCGCGGTGCGTCTGATGATAGCGCGTCTCGATGTAGGTGGTCAGGGCGGCGTTGTCGTCCAGCGGCGGATCATTCGTCATGTCAGGTTCCCTCTCTCAAAGCTGGGGTAGCGCAGCCGCGCGGCCATTCTGGCCACGTGCGCCCAGGATGTTCATGTTTATTGAGGACGCGATCCGTTCGGCCCGCTCGATCACCCATGCCGCCCCGGCCGGTGGGCAGACCTCTTGTGCGGTCTGCCGGAACAGATCCAGCCAGCGGTCAAAGTGTTCCCGCTCGACCGGCAAGGTCAAATGCTTGGGCATCGGCGCGCCGTGGTAGCGCCCGGTCATCAGCGCGACCGAGGACCAGAATTCGACCATCTGCTCCAGATGCGGGGTCCAGTCGGTGATCCGGTCTGCAAAGACCGGCGCCAGCAGCGGGTCACGTCGCACGCGGTCATAGAACCCGTGCACCAGGCAGCCCAGCATGGCGTCGTCCAGCCCGGTGCGCCGCATCAGATCGGCGGTAACTTCGGGGCGGGCGCTGCGAAGGGCATCGGGGGCGGACATGGCAGGCGTTCCTTGACTCCGGGCTTGCGCCAAGCGTAGACCCTGCTAATAGGTATTGTAAATACCGATTCAAATGGAGCAGCGATGCGCCTGACCTCCTTCACCGATTTCGGACTGCGCGCGCTGATGCGGATGGCGTCAGAGCCTGACCGTGCCTTCTCGACCGCCGATTTGGCCGAAGAGTTTGCCCTGTCGCGCCATCACCTGACCAAGATCATGTCGACGCTTGCGCAGGCCGGAATCGTTGCCACGCGGCGCGGGAGTGGAGGCGGCGCGGTTCTGGCCCGGCCCGCAAGCCAGATCCGGCTGGGCGAGGTCGTGCGTCTTCTGGAAACCGGTCAGGCGTTGGTGGAATGCTTTCAGGCATCGGGCGGCGCCTGCACCGTCATGGGCTGTTGCCGTCTGAAGGCTCGGCTGCGTTCGGCCGAGGCGGCGTTTCTGGCCGATCTGGACCGCTCGACCCTGGCGGATGTGGCCCTGCCAAGGATGGAAAGGGTGGCACTCGCATGATCGCAAAACTCACCCGCACGGAAAGGCACCTCGGCCTGCTTCTGTCCATCTGTCTTGCGCTGCTTGGGCTGACCATGGCGGCGCTCGGCAAGCACGATCCGATGGCCGTGCACGGCTTCATTGCCCTGGCGCTTGGCCTTACCCTTGTCTTCGCGGTGGGCGGCGTTCTGGAGGAACCCGCCCCCGATCCGGCACGTCTTCAGCGGTATTACGACGACCCGATCAAGGTCGGCATCGTGCTGGCGATGGTCTGGGGTGTGTTTGCGATGGGGGTCGGGCTGTGGGTGGCCGCCCTCATGGTCTGGCCCGAGGCAACCTTCGGGCAGCCCTGGTCCGGCTATGGCCGGCTGCGCCCGGTGCATACGACGGGCGTGATCTTTGCCTTTGGCGGCAATGCCCTGATCGCCACATCATTCCACGTCATGCAGCGCACCTGTCGGGCGCGGCTGGCGGATCAACTTTCCCCCTGGTTCGTGCTGATCGGCTACAACCTGTTTCTGGTCTGGGCGGTCACGGGCTATTTCATGGGCGTCACCCAGTCCAAGGAATATGCCGAGCCAGAATGGTATGCCGATCTCTGGCTGGTGGTCGTGTGGCTGGTCTACCTAGTGCTCTACCTGCGCACGCTAAAGCGCCGGGCAGAGCCGCATATCTATGTCGCGAACTGGTACTACCTCGCCTTCATCGTCGTGGTGGCGATGCTGCATGTCGTGAACGCCGCCGCCCTGCCGGTCAGTTGGGTCGGGGCGAAAAGCTATTCGGCCTTTTCGGGTGTGCAGGATGCGATGGTGCAGTGGTGGTATGGCCACAATGCGGTCGCGTTCTTCATGACCTCGGGCTTTCTGGGGATGCTCTACTACTACCTGCCGGTCCGGGCGCAGCGGCCGATCTTTTCCTACCGACTGTCGATCATCAGCTTCTGGGGCATCACCTTTTTCTACCTCTGGGTCGGATCGCACCACCTGCATTACACCGCTCTGCCAACCTGGGTGCAGAACCTTGGCATGACCTTTTCGGTGATGCTGCTGGTGCCAAGCTGGGCTTCGGCGGGCAATGCGCTGGCTACGTTGAACGGGGCATGGCACCGGGTGCGCGACGATGCGACGCTGCGGTTCATGTTCGTGGCGGCAGTGTTTTATGGCCTGTCCACGTTTGAGGGGTCGTTCCTGGCGATCCGCCCGGTCAACGCGCTGTCGCATTACACCGACTGGACGGTAGGCCATGTTCATTCCGGCGCTCTTGGCTGGCTGGCGATGGTGACCTTCGGTGCCTTCTATTCGGTCATCCCGCAGATCTGGGGGCGAACGACGATGCATTCGGCGCGGCTCGTCGAATGGCACTTCTGGTTGGCCCTTGCCGGGCTGCTGACCTATGTCTTTGCGCTGTGGAACGCCGGCATCACCCAAGGGCTGATGTGGCGCACCTACAATGCGGCAGGCACGCTCAACTATTCCTTCATCGACAGCATGGAGGCAATGCGCCCCTACTACATCGCCCGGGTGATCGGCGGCGCGCTGTTTCTGGCGGGCATCTGTGTGGGGGCTGTGAACATCTGGCTGACGGTGCGCGGCGCGCGCGGTGCGGCCGCCGATGTACCCCTTGCCCCCCAAGCGGCGGAGTAGGCCCATGTCCCTGTTCAAGGCGCACTACAATCTTGAAAAGCACTCGGTCGGCTTTGTCGTGGCCATCATCCTTGCGGCCAGCGTCGGCGGTCTGGTCGAGATTGCCCCCCTGTTCACCATCGACGACACGGTGGAAACCCTGCCCGACATGCGGGTCTACACACCCCTCGAACTGGCCGGGCGCGACATCTACATCCGCGAGGGCTGTTACGCCTGCCACAGCCAAATGATCCGCACCCTGCGCGACGAGGTGGAACGCTATGGTCCCTATTCCCTGGCGGCGGAATCGCAATATGATCACCCGATGCTGTGGGGGTCCAAGCGCACAGGTCCGGACCTTGCCCGGCTGGGCGGCAAGTATTCCGACGACTGGCATGTCGCCCACCTGATCAACCCGCGCGATGTGGTGCCGACCTCGATCATGCCGGCCTATCCCTGGCTGGCGACAAACACCCTGGACGTGGCTGATCTGGGCCAGCATCTGGCGGTGTTGCGCCGCCTGGGCGTGCCCTACACCGACGAGATGATCGCCAACGCCCCGCATGACGCGCTGGCGCAGACCCGGCCCGACGGTGAAGCGGCCACGGGACTTGTCGCCCGCTACGGCGAGGCGACCACCCTGCGCCCGTTCTCCGGTGCTGACCGGTTGACCGAGATGGACGCCCTGGTGGCCTACCTTCAGGTGCTGGGGCAGTTGTCGCAGGTCCCCTATGCGCCGGAGGTGACACCATGAGCCATGATCTTGCGTTGTTTCTGGCGAAAACCTTTGGCCTGTTCTACCTGATGGGCTTTTTCATCCTGATCGTGATCCACACCTACTGGCCGACACGCAAAGCCGGGGCTGACCGCGCCGCGAACTCCATCCTGACGTCGGAGGACCGGCCATGTCCGTGACCGAACGCGACCCGGTCTCGGGCTTTGCCACCACCGGGCATGACTGGAACGGCATCAAGGAACTGAACTCGCCAATACCGCGCGTCGTGGTGTGGTTTCTGGCGGTGACGCATGTCTATGCGGTGATCGCTTGGGTGCTTTTCCCGACCTGGCCGCTGGGGCAGACCTATACCAAGGGGCTGCTGGGTGGTGATCAGCAACAAGCCGTCGCCGCCGACATTGCCGCTGCGACCGCCGCGCGGGCCGACTGGATGTCGGCGCTTGCCACGCAGGATTTTGACAGCCTGCGCGCCGACTCCGACCTGATGGCCCGCGCCCTGGCCACGGCAGAGCCTCTCTTCGGCCAGAACTGTCAGGTCTGCCACGGCGCGGGCGGCACGGGAGGCCCCGGCTTTCCGCGCCTGAATGACGGCATCTGGCTTTGGGGCGGCACGGCAGAAGAGATCGAGACGACCTTGCGCTTTGGCATCAACAGCCCCCACGCCGATACCCGCTTCGCCCAGATGCCCGCCTTTGGCCGGGACGGTCTGTTGCCCCGGCCCGATATCCTGGCGCTGACCGAATATGTGCTGACGCTTGGCAACGGCGTGATCCCCGGCGACACCTCTGCGGCCGCCACCCTGTTTCAGGACAACTGCGCCGGATGCCACGGCGAGGATGCCAAGGGGCTGGAGGGCACCGGCGCGCCGGACCTGACCGATGCCGATTGGATCTATGGCGGCGATGCGGTCACGATACGTCAGACTCTGCTTGCCGGTCGCCAGGGCGTGATGCCCGCCTGGCAGGGGCGGCTAGCAGAGGCGGAACTCCGCATGATGGCGCTTTATATCGAAAGCCTTGCAGACAAGGGGGCGAAGGATGCGCCATGAGCCTGCGCCCGCGTGTCTGGATCACCCTTGGCGTTGCCGCCACCCTGGCGCTGGTGATCGGAGCGAACTGGAATCTTGCCGACCTGGCCTTTCGGTCGCAACCCGGTTGCGTGGCCGAAAAGCCGGGCCTGGCTGCCGCAAAACCCGGATGCTGAAAGGGGGCCGCCATGCTTGAACCGCTTCCCGCACTGGAACCGCGCCTCCCTGCGCCGCGCCCCTTTGCCCGCGATTTGCCAAGGGGCGCGGCGCTTGGCTGGCTCTCCTGCGGCTGGGCCGATCTGTGGGCCCGCCCGGCCCAAAGCCTGATCTACGGGCTTGCGGTGGCCGCCCTGTCGGCCCTTGTCATCGGCGGGATGATCCTTGCGGGCCTGCCCTGGCTGATCTTTCCGGCTCTGTCGGGCTTCCTGGTCGTCGGCCCGCTTCTGGCCATCGGCCTTTACGAGAAAAGCCGCCGACTGCACAACGCCCAGCCGGCGACGCTGGCGCAGATGCTGCTGGTCCGTCCGACATCGGGGGGACAACTGGTGTTCGCGGGGCTTCTGCTGTGCCTTCTGGTCGTGCTCTGGCTTCGCGCCGCGGACCTGCTTTACGCCCTGTTCTTCGGGATGCTGCCGTTTCCGGGCTTTGACCACATCCTTGTCCAGTTGCTGACCACGCCGCGCGGCTGGGCGTTGATCCTGACCGGCTCGGCCATCGGCGGGCTGTTTGCCGCCTTCGCGATGGCGATCAGCCTGTTTTCCATCCCGATGCTGCTGGAACGCCGTGTCGATGCGCTGACCGCACTTGGCACCTCGTTTGCGATCACCACGCAGAACCTGCGCAGCGTGCTGCCATGGGGGGTGATCGTGACGCTGGGCTTTGCGCTGTCGGCGGCGACCGGGCTGCTGGGGCTGATTGTGATTTTCCCGCTGCTGGGTCACGGCACCTGGCACGCCTGGGTCGCCCTGCGCCCGGAAGGGGTGCAAGGGCAATGACCTGGTTCATCCTTGTGCCCATCGCGATTGGCCTTGGCCTGACCGGTCTTGCCGCCTTCTTCTGGGCGCTGCGCCATGACCAATATGACGACCTTGAAGGAGACGCGCTCCGCATCCTGGTTGCCCCCGATATCCCCATCCCGTTAAAGGAAAGCCCCAATGGACAACTGGCTGCCCACGCTGATCACGCCAACCCCGACCGAAGGCTATGACCTGGCCGTCAAGCTGTCGCGCATGGCGATCAAGAAAACCCAGCCCGACGCCGCTGTGCGTGACCGGCTGCGCCCCGAGTATGCCGAAGATGCCGATGCGCTGATCGCGGTCAGCGCTGTGATAGCCACCCATTTCGCCACCATCGCCGCCGCCAACAACCATTGGCGCGATGCCACATGAGCGGCGTGACTGTCACCGCGCAGGGGTTCGAGGTCGATGCGGTGACGGTGGCTGCTGCCTTCGGGCTGGACCCCGCGCAGTTGCAGGAAAAGATGCGGGCCGGAAAGGTGACAAGCCGGTGCGAAAAGGGCGTTGATGCGGACGCAGGCCGGTTCCGGCTGACGTTTCGCCATGCCGGGCGCGTCTTAAGGCTGACGGTCGACGACGCAGGCACCATCCTCAAACGAAGCACTTTTGACGCCAAGGGAACACGATCGGCCTCAGGCCCCAACGGCTGAAACATGACCGGAAGACCCGCGAAGAAATAGTCCTGAAAGCGGGGAACATTTCGGGCGTTGCCGCATCCAATAGCCGAGACCGCACGAAAGGGTCTCGCTCAGTCACGGAGACGACCATGTTCCTCAACTTGTCCGCCGCAACCTTTGGCATCGCCCTGATGCTTGCTGCCCCCGGCCTTGCCCAAGCCGAAGACGTCCCCGAAGCCGCGCCGCCGCCGGCACCGTATGCCAAGGTCAGCGACCTTGTGGCGCTGCCTGATTTCCTGCCCGGCCTCGGCACGCTTTTCGTCGATCCCGCGACCCTGCCGGCGGGACCCTTTCTTGGCTATGATCGGGACGGAAAACTGGCCGCCACAATCTTCATGACCCCGATCGAGGATTTGCAGGGCGGCACGTCCTACAACGACCTGGCTGTCGGATCGAATGATGTTTCATCCGTCGACATCTATTACAACGCCGGGCATCCGGGTGTGGAAAAGCCGCACGCGCATGTCGTGCTGTTCCACGGCGCGGATGCCAAGGCGAGGCTGGCAGAGTGATGCCGAACCGTCGGCAGGTGCTGGCGGTTGGTGGGGGCGGCGTCGTCGCTCTCATCGGGCCAGCCTTCGTGCTTGCGGGTCCGGTGGAAGAGATCAGGATGCAGGGCACGTCACGGGGCGAGCATGTCTGGTTCGCCCCGGTCGGGCTTGCGGTTGCCGCTGGCACGACGCTGCGCTTTGTGAACCTTGATCCCGGGAACAGCCACACCGCAACCTGCTATCACCCCACCCTCTTCGACCGGCCGCAACGCATTCCTGCGGGGGCGACGCCCTGGGACAGCGACTTCCTGCTGCCCGGCGACAGTTTCGAGGTTTTGCTGACCCTCCCCGGCGTTTACGACTTCTACTGCCTTCCGCACGAACACGCTGGGATGGTCGGCCGGATCGTGGTCGGAACGCCGGGTGACGCGGGCTGGCAGGGGGCGGCAACCGAGGCGGGCGATCTGTCCGCGGTTGCTCTTGACGGGTTTCCGTCTGTCGAGGCCATTCTGAAGGCCGGGCGCGTGATGCCCCCGGGGCAGCCATGAACCCCGCTCCACGTCCGGCCCCGGCCTGTAGCCTGCGCGATGCAGACGAAGCGACACTGGTCACGGCGGCGCGGGCGCAGGACGAGGCGGCGGTGCGCGAACTTGTCCGCCGCCTCAATCCCCGGCTTTTCCGGGTGGCGCGCGGGATCCTTGACACCAATGCCGAGGCGGAAGATGCGGTGCAGGACGCCTATCTTGCGGCCTTCACCCGGCTGGATCAGTTTCGCGGCGAAGCGCGCTTTTCAACCTGGCTCGTCCGCATCACCATCAACGCGGCGCGGATGCGCGCCCGAGCCGCCCGGCCGCAAGAGGAGTATGATACCGTGCTTGAGCGGGATGCGGCAGACAGCGCCGTCGTGATCTTTCCCGGCAACGGCTTTGAAGGCAGCGAAGCGGCGCTTGGCCGGACGCAGATTTCCACCATGCTCGAGGCTGCGGTTGCCGGGCTGCCGGCGGAATTGAGACTTGTCTTTCTTCTGCACGAGGCCGAGGGTCTGGGTGTGCTGGCCATAGCGCGGACCTTGTCATTGAATCCGATCACGGTCAGGACGCGGCTGTTCCGCGCCCGCAAGCGCCTGCGCGCGGGGCTTGAAGTCCGGCTAAGGGGCGGTTTCGAAACCGTATTTCCCTTCGACGGCGCGCGCTGCACCCATATGGCCGATCGCGTGATCGCTGACCTGAGGCGCAAGAACTTCTTTGGAAAGTGACTTCGTAAGCGCCCCCATAGGTCAACATCGGGACCGCTTCGACTTTCCGGCTATCCTTTCGTCTTGGCGCTGACATCTGACGCGGCGGAAGGGCGGCTCGGGATCAACCGGCATCGGTGCTTTCCAGCACGAGCGCCATGATCTCGGCCCCCAGCGCAAGGTCGGAAATCGTCCCGAAATGGCGCGCGCGCAGGCGGCCTTCGCGATCGATCAGCAGCAGTGTCGGCGTGCCCTCCAGCGCATAGGCTTCCATGGTTTGTGGCAAGGGGCCCCGTTCGCCGGTCATGTCCACCGCGACCGGAAAACGGATACGGTATTCGTGAAGGAAGGCTCGCAACGACAGCGGAGTCATCGCGGCAAGGTGTTCGAACACGCAGTGCAGCCCGATCATCGCCACGTCCTGCGGGCGAAAGGTCTGGGCGATGCGTTGGGCCTGCGGCAACCCGTGGCTGACGCAACCGGGGCACAGCATCTGAAAACACTCGATCACCACGACCCGGCCACACAGGCCTTCCAGCGTCAACGGTTCGGGCGTGTTCAGCCATTCGGAGGCCAGGATCGGCGGGGCAAGATCGGACATGGCGTTCACTCTCCACAATGTGCCGGCGGCACCACCAGCGCCGCCGGCCGTTGATTACTGGTTGACCTTGCCCGGCAGGCTGAGATCGCCCGAGGCCACGTCAAAGACATCGGTGACGCACAGAAGCGGCGCATGGACATCGGCATTCACCCGCAAGCCTGCGGTCACACCGTCAAAGCCCACCGTCTCGACCGCGCCGATGTCGTCGAAAGCCACCGCGATCTCGATGGTCTCGGCATCAAGCATCGGTTGCCAACCGGGGCTGTCGATCAGCAAGGGCAGACCCGGCCAGGTGGCAGGCAGGCGCGGCGTGCTGCCTTCGGGGATGTCGATCACTTTCAGCGCGCCCGCGCCGCAAGCGTCATCCTGCCCCAGAACGACCCAATGGCTGTGCCACAGATCGCCGTCATTGCCCCGGTCGCCATCTCGGTTCTCGTCGTATAGCGGGGTGTCGTCGAAATCAGGATGCGCGGTCGCCACCATCGCCAGGATGCCTGCGCCGGGCTCGAACCCGACAGTGGCGCTGTCCAGCGTGGTCGGCCAGACATAGGCAAAGACCTGCGACCCCGCCAGCGCGCCAATGGCGGCGGGGCGGCTTTCCCCGGCCGCGCCCGAGACGGCCATGTGAAAGGTCGCCACCCGCCCTTCGGTGGTGATCCGGGCGTGAACGATGTCGAAAGGCGCGCGGTCGCCCGCCGTGGCCGTGATACCGCCGGTGTGGTCATGTGCGCCATCGGCCAGCGCCGCGCTGCCGCCAAGCAGCGCCGCAAGGCAGGCTCCGGCATGGTAAAGGTTGGATTTTCGTGTCATGATATGGGGCTCCTTTTCATCCGTTGGATTGGTGGGCATCAGGGCGTCCGGACCGTTGCCGCGGTTCCGGGCGCCCGTCTCAGGCCGCTGCCGAGAACCTCGCCCAAAGGGGCAGGAGGTCCGGGTCGGCGGCGGTTTCGTGGTCGCCGCAGTCGATCCGCAGCGCGGCATCGCCAAAGGCGGCATCCACAAAGGCACAGTGATGCGGGCGCGCCGCGTCGTCATGGGCATGGGGGCGAAAATGCCTGCAGGTCACGCAGATCCGCTGCACCGGAATCACTTGCGCCAGTTGCAATGCCCGGATCAGACCCACCAACCCGCGCTGCATCGCATCGCGGTCAGCTTCTGGCAGCGTTTCCAGCGCCGCCAGCATCGCCGGAGGCGGAACGCGCGCCGCCTCGGCCACAGCGCGCCCCGCCCAGGTCAGTTGCAGCCGCACGGCGCGGCCATCCTCGGGGTCCGGTTGCCGCTCCAGCAACCCCTTGCGGAACAGTGCCGCCACCGCATCGCTCAGCGTCGGCTGGCTCACTCCAAGCTCGGCGGCCAGGTCGCTGACCCGTGATCGTCCGCGTGCGGCCAACCGCACAAGGATCTGCGCCTGCGTCGGGTTGACCCCGAGCTTTTCCGCATCCTCCCAGGCAAGGGATTTCAGCAGGGTGCCGATCCGGGCAAGGGCGTAAGCGATCTGAACTGTGGGCATCTATGACTCCTCGACGCCCAGTATACATAGGAATCCTATGTATACGAGTCAGAATCTGCCGGCCTTATGCAAACATTGCTTTGTGCGCGGTCAGCCCTCTCCAGATCACGCCGCCCACCTGTCGTTCCGAAGCGCTTTGTCGCTGTCGCGTGAGACCGTTCAACGACCTGGGGTCATGCGGCACGCAGAAAGAGCGGTAAAGGCACGAACGGCGAAATGATGGTCTGCCTTGGTTGAACCGGCGGGCGGTAGGCGAGACGTTCGGCAAGATCGCCATTGGCAAGGGCCACGCGAACTTGAAGGAGCAGGTTTGCCCCGCGTTCCGACCAACGCATCTGCTGCTTTTTGACCATTCGCCTTGCGACCAAATTGTTGACGCTCGCTTCAGCGGCCGTTGAGGCGATCCGTTTCCTTTCGCGATATCTCGCGCCGTAGTTGGTTATCGAGCCCCGGTTTTGGTCGATGTAGATGCGCAAGTTCAACAGGCCGCCGCGTAGCGAGGGGAGTGGACAAAACACGGGGGTCATGCGGGGCGTTTTCTGTTTGCGACGGTCAGCCGACCATCGAGAACTGCGGCCCTTGTGACGGCTACTCGGTGAGCCCCTTTGGGCGACCACCGCATCCTTCTGCGCTTTCCCATGCGGGCATTTGCAATGTCATCGACTGATCCTTCGGCACGAGATGACGAGATGGGCAGCCCGTTACGGTAGCGTCGGCCATAGTCGACGAGGGATTCCATGTTGTTCGCGAGGTAGGTGTACAGTGTCTCGCAGCGGGCCTGCACACGAGCGGCAGCGGTGCGGACAGCCAGAGGCTCCTCAGCGAGGCGGGTGCAATCATGCATGAGCGTCTTCAGAAATGTTTCCGCGACCCATGCTCTGCCATGCCAAAGCCACCAGCGGAGGCTTTTCGCGGGGCGCTGGAACAGCACCGGGATTCCAGTGAATCCCGGTATCTGGACCAGACCCAGAACGGCGGCCTCGATATGTTGAATGCGCATCGAGATGTGCCACCAGTCGAGGATATGCTTCACTTGCCCGTCGCCACCCATGGCATTCCGTATGAGGTTCGGGAGAGCAAGCTCTCCATCAGAGATTACCGTCAACAGACGGCCCGGCTTCCATCCAAAGTCTGACAGCTCTTCTCGCATCCGGCTGCCTGGCGATGCCGTCGCATTGGCGACCAGGCCAAATCGTCGGCACATATTGCGACTTTCAATCTTACCGACCACAAGATCCAGGTGTCGCTGCTGATACTCCGGTCGACAGCGGATATGCGCACCGTCCAGAAAAACCGTCAAACCACCTTTGGGCGGGGCTTCAACGGGATCGCCTGATGCCCTTCGACTTTTCTCGAGCGCAGTGGCTACTCTTCCCAACCGGTCACGCACCGTGGTGTGATGGGGCGGATGGCAGGGGAGGAAGCTTTTCATCAGCCGCGCGGCTTCGCGAAAGGAATGCCGGGACCCGAGTTCCGCATGGAGCCGCTGCAGCTCCGGGGTAGCACGGTCAGGAAAGAAATAGGCCAGCGGAGAAATAGGTCCGCCGGGCATCGCCGCTGACGTGGCATCACAAGAACAGCGGCGCAAGCGCGCGGCTTTGACCCGAACCCGCCCAAAGAGCGTGTCGAGATCGCGCGTGCGATAGTCATGAATGGCACGAAACGAGGCGCAATCCGGGCATACGCGGCTTTCTCGGATGATTTCCTCAACCTGATCGCAAAGAATTGCCCGCTGAATCTGTTCGACAACCCTCTTCCCATCCTCAAGGCGCAACCCGATCCCGTCTGGACAGGTCACCCGATAGGGTCGTGAAATGCCGTCAAGCTGATGAGTGCGCTTCTCCCCGTTGTCGAAGGTCGTTTCGATTGTAATCCGTACGTCCATGGCAGCCCCCCATACAAAGAGCTTACCTTAGCACAGGCCAGATCACCGACGACGACCCCCATGTTCTGTCCACTCCCGACAACGAGCGCGACTATGGGCAGGAAGCGATCGAGATCCTCTTGCAGGTGATGGAAAACAACCGCGACGATCTGGTGGTGATCTTGGCAGGATATGCCGACCGGATGGAAACCTTCTTCCAGTCGAATCCGGGCTTTCGCAGCCGCATCGCGCATCACATCGAATTCCCCGACTATACGTCCGAGGAAATGGGCCGCATTGCCGACAGTATGCTGGGGGCGCAGAACTACAAATTCACGCCAGCCGCCAAGGACGCGATGGACGACTACATCGCCGCGCGCAAGGCGCTACCGCATTTCGCCAATGCCCGGTCGATCCGCAATGCGCTTGACCGCGCCCGTCTGCGAGCGGCGAACCGGCTGTTTTCGACCGATGTCCCGGTGACGGCCGAGGCACTGTCAACCATCGAGGACGTGGATATCCGCGCCTCCCGCGTGTTTCAGGGCGGGCTGGCACATGAACGAAAGGCTGCCAAATGACCTTCTCCCGCGCCGTCAAGATCGCCCCGTCAATCCTGTCCGCCGACTTCGCCGACTTCGGCCGCGAGATCCGCGCTATCGAGGATCAGGGCGCCGACTGGGTGCATGTTGATGTGATGGACGGCCATTTCGTGCCGAACATCACCTTCGGCCCGCCCGCCGTTGCCGCCTTTCGAAAACACGTCAAAACGGTGATGGATGTGCATATCATGATCGCGCCGGTCGATCCCTACATCGACGCTTTCGCCAAGGCGGGCACTGATGTTCTGACCGCCCATGTCGAGGCCGGCCCGCATATCCACCGCACGCTGCAGGCCATCCGCGCGGCGGGGATGAAGGCGGGTGTCGCGCTGAACCCGGGCACCCCGGCCGAGGCGGTTGCGCAGGTGCTGGACCTTGCCGATCTGATTTGCGTGATGACGGTGAACCCCGGCTTCGGTGGGCAGAAGTTCATCGACATGACGGCCAAGGTCCGGCAATTGCGCGCCATGATCGGCGACCGGCCCGTGCATATCGAGATCGACGGCGGCATGGACCCGGTGACCGCACCTCTGATGGTGGCGGCTGGCGCAGATGTGCTGGTCGCGGGATCGGCGGTTTTCAAGGGTGGCTCGGTCGAAAACCCGGGCGCCTATGGCGCCAACATCCGAGCCATCCGGGCGGCTGCCGGGGTCGCACTTGCTTAAGGCGCTGATCTTCGACGTGGACGGCACACTTTCGGAAACGGAGGAGTTGCACCGCCGCGCCTTCAACGAGACCTTCGCCGCCTATGGACTTGGCTGGAACTGGAGCCGTGACGACTATCACCGCCTGCTAAAGACCACCGGCGGCAAGGAACGCATTGCCCGTCACATAGACGAGATCGGGGCCGATCCTGCAGGGTTCGACATTCCGGCCCTGCACCGCGCGAAGACTGAGCTTTATGTAGCGCTGATGGCAAAGGGTGGCGTGCCGCTGCGCTTTGGCATCGCCGAACTGATGGCAAACGCGCGGGCGTCCGGCTTGCGCCTTGCCGTGGCCACCACGACCAGCCGCCCGAATGTCGAGGCCTTGTCGCATGCGGCGTTCGGCAGGCCTGCCGCTGATATGTTCGACGCGCTGGCCTGCGGCGATGAAGTGCAAGAGAAAAAGCCCGCGCCCGATGTCTATCTGCTGGCATTGGAACGGCTGGGCCTGTCTGCGGCCGCTGCGCTGGCGCTGGAGGACAGCCGTAACGGGTTGCGCGCCGCGCATGCCGCCGGGCTTGCCTGCATCGTGTCGCCCTCCCTCTATACGAAGGGCGAGGACTTCACCGAAGCCACCGCCGTGGTGGCCGAGTTTGCCGAGCTTGCCGATTTGAGGTTGCTGTGGCGCCTGACAGAGGGATGACAAAATGACGGGTCAGACAACCGGACCTTCGGGCGCAGACCGCAGTCTGGCTCCTGCGCTGATCTTCGATCTGGATGGCACGCTGATCGACAGCGCGCCCGCGATCCATGCCGTCTCGAACGCCGTCCTTGCTGCGCAGGGCTTTCCGGCCCTCTCGCTGGACGAGGTGCGCAGCTTTGTCGGCAAGGGGGTGCCGCATCTGGTGCGCTGCCTCTTGCAGCGTCATGGAGAGAACCCGGACGGGCCGCTTTATGCGACTGTGCATGACGATCTGATCCTGCGCTATGAGACCGAGGTCGAGGGCAACACCCCATACCCCGGCGTCATCGCGGCCTTGGAGCAGCTGGCCGCACTGGGCTGCGCGATGGGCGTTGCCACCAACAAGCCCCTGCGCCCGGCCATGGCGGCCTTGCGGCATGTCGGGATGGACCGGTTCTTCCCGGTCGTGCTCGGTGGTGACAGCCTGCCCACGCGCAAGCCCGACCCCTCGATGGTCCATGATGCCGCGCGCCAGCTGGGTCGGGACCGGGTGCTTTACATTGGCGACAGCGAGGTGGATGCGGAAACCGCATCCAATGCGGGCCTGTCCTTTCTGCTATTCACCGAAGGCTATCGCAAGACGCCGGTGGATCAGTTGCACCATGCGGCAACTTTCAAGCAATTTGACCAATTGCCCGACATCATTGCGCACTGGAAGTGGCAGTAGGTGTCGAAGCGAAGTTGCGCCCTTTGATTTTCGCGAGTTTGACCTGAATCATTGGCCTTGGGCACGATTGGCCTGATGATGCCCGCGTGGAGGCTTGCGCATGGACATCCTGGATCTGCTGGACTTCGTCGATGAGGCCACGCTTGCTGCGCTTTTCGGGCTGCTTGCCGGGGCAGTGTTCGGTGTTGCGGCGCATCGGTCGCAATTCTGCTTGCGCGCCGCAACGGTTGAATTTGCCCGCGGACGTCTGGGCCAGAAGGTTTCAGTCTGGCTTCTGGCGTTCTCGACGGCGCTGGTCTGGGTGCAAGGGGCGCGGCTTCTGGGCCTTTTCCGCGTTGAAGAGGCGCGGATGATGGCGGTCACCGGATCCTGGTCAGGTGCCGTGATCGGGGGGCTCATGTTTGGGGCCGGGATGGTTCTGGCCAGGGGATGCTCGGGGCGGCTGCTGGTTCTGGCGGCGACCGGGAACCTCAGGGCGATCATTTCGGGCCTGATCTTCGCGGTTGTCGCGCAAATGTCCCTGCATGGCTGGCTGGCACCGCTGCGGGCCTGGCTTGCCGGGCTTTGGATTACGCCGGGTGGGATGAACGTGAACCTTCTCGACCAGCTTGGTTTGCCGGATGCTGCGGGCCTGGTTCTGGGGTTGGCCATCGCAGTGCTTGCCTTCGTGCTGGTCCGCCGCAATGGATTGGGCCTGCCGGTGATGATCTTCGCTTCGGGCGTCGGGTTCGCGGTTGCCTTGGGCTGGGTGCTGAGTTTCACCCTTGCGCAGGTGGCATTCGAGCCGATGACGGTGACTTCGGTGACCTTCTCGGGTCCGTCGGCCAGTACGCTGATGTTCTTTCTGACGGAAAACCCGGTTCTGGATTTCGATATTGGTCTGGTCCCCGGCGTGTTCCTCGGGGCGCTTGTCTCGGCGGCATTGGGACGGGATTTGAAGTTCCAGGGGTTCGAAGGCGAGGGGCAGATGCGCAGGTCGATGACCGGGGCGGTCCTGATGGGGTTCGGGGCGATGCTGGCCGGGGGCTGCGCGATCGGGGCAGGGGTGACGGGCGGGTCGATCTTCGCAGGGACGGCCTGGCTTGCCCTGTTCTGCATGTGGGTTGGCGCGGGGATCACCGACTGGCTGGTGGATCAGGCGGGGGTGCCGGGCAAGGCCTTGGCCTGACGGGCTGTCCACCGTGGACACAATCTGAATTATTCTTGTTTTCAATGCCTTGCGGATTTTCGTTCAGGTTCTGTCAACCTTGTTCCGACGACGCGAAAGCTCTCGATAGAGGGCCTCACGCGTCACACCCAGATCGGTGGCGAGAGCCTGCATCCGGCCCGGCTGCGGCAGTGCGTGGCCTTCCCCAAGCCAGGCATCCAGCCGGTCAGCCACGCCGCGCAGTGACAATAGCCCCGCCTGAAAGCGCGCGGCCTGAACGGCACGGGCGAGATGCCGTGCCCAGGCCTCGGCCAGGGCCGGGTCGCTTGTCAGCCTTTCGCGAAACCGTGCCACGGGCAGAGCTGCAAGCGTGGCTGGTTCCAGCACCTCGGCATCGCAATGGTAGTGGGTTGACCAGACGGAGGCTTCGGCCAGGACGTCTTCCGGCCCGGCTGATTGCAGCCGGAGCGTCGCGCCGTCGGTGCCGCGGCGCAGAAGTGCCACCCGGCCGGTCAGGACAAGGTGCACCGAGGTCACGGCATCACCGGTCAGGAACAGGGCCTGACCGCTGACGAGCTGCATCGAATAGGCGCCATGGAAGAGAAGTTGCACAGCATCGGACATGATCGCGATCATAGGCCGGACTGCCTGAGGATGCGAGATAAGGCTGTAACCAACTTGAGGAAAAGCCCATGCGCCCATTCGTTCTAGCCCTTGCCTTGTCCTGGCCGATGCTGGCCGGAGCCGAGGCCGTTTCACCCTATGCCGGAATGGAGGGGCGCGAGATCAAGGCGTTGTCCAAGAGTGACGTCGAAGAGCTTCGGCGCGGCGGTGGTTGGGGTCTGGCGTTGGCAGCCGAGTTGAACGGCGCGCCGGGACCGGCGCATCTCTTGGAACTGAAAGAGCAGATCGGTCTTTCGGCGGAGCAGATTGCCGCGATTGAAGTGATTTTCGCGGCGATGAAGGACGAAGCGGTGCCGGCGGGCGAGCGGCTGATCGAAGCGGAGGCAACCATCGAGGCCGCTTTCCGCGCCGGGGGGGTGGCTGAGGCTGACCTGCGCGCCCTGATCGGTGCCGCCGAGACGGCGCGGGCCGAGCTGCGTTTCATCCATCTGAAACGTCATCTGGAGACGCCGCCGCTGCTGAGCCCCGAACAGATCGCACGCTACAATGAATTGCGCGGCTATGGCGCGCCGGACCCTTGCGCCGTGGTGCCGGAAGGGCATGATCCGGCGATGTGGAAAAAGCATAACGGCTGCGAGTAGGCCAGAAGGGGGAGCCCCCCACCCCATCCCCTCCCCACGAGGGGGAGGGGAGGCGCGGACGATGCTGGTTGCGCTACTCGCCTGCGGATTCGCGAGCGATGTCGTCCAAGAGGCTCTGCACCTCTTGCATCGCGCCGTCCGGCAGGTGGCGGTAGCCGATGGTAACCTGGCCTTCACGGTCGGTGACGAAGATGCCATAGGGGCAATGAGCGATGTTCATCGGGTCGGCCTCCATCACCTTGCGTGACAGGACAGCCGAACAGAACAGGAAGACGTCGGCATTGTCGAAGACCGTGACGTCGCTGCCGACATCCGCGCCGGTGCGGTTCAGCATTTCGCCAACATGGCTTTGATAGTCGATGACCAGCCCTTTGCCGACGATGGCTGTCTCGACCGCGAAAGTGGCATCGTCGAAGCTCCCGTCGAAGGGATAGGTCGTGACGTCCTGTGCCTGAGCCATGCCTGTGCCAAGAGCAATGATCAGCGCCGCTGTTTTCAGTTTCATCATCATGAACCTCCCAGATTGGACGCTGCCCGCGGAGGCAGCTTTCAGACCTCTTCCGCGAAACGATAGCCGGTATCGGCACGCGTCACCCGGCCGATCCCGCCGGACGGCAGATGATAGCCGATGATTGCGTGGCCGTCGGTGGCCAGCCGGTCCAGAAGCGAAACCCGCGTCGCGGCCGCAAGGTCCTTGTCCTGATCCGAGCCGCTGGCCCATTCGGGGCGTTCAAAGGCGACGTGGTGGTTGCCGATGCAGTCGCCCAGCACCATGGCAGGTGTCGGCCCGGCGATTTCAAAGGCCAGGTGGCCGGGGGTGTGGCCGGGGGTCAGGCGCGCGGCGATGCCGGGCAGGGGTTCGTCACCATCAGCCAAAAGGCGGACGCTATCGGCGATGACGGCCAAGCGCCGGGCGGCCCCGACGGCAAAGGTCGCGCGGGCTTCGCCGATGCTGGCGACGGTGTCGGGGTTGGTCCAGTAGTCGAACTCGACCTGGCCGATCATGTATTCGGCGTTCGGGAACACGGGTTCGTCGAATTCATCCAAGAGGCCCCAGAGATGGTCGGGGTGGGCATGGGTGAAAAGGACATGCGTGATGTCGTCGATGGTGACGCTGATGGCGTCGAGCGCCTCCATCAGCTTGCCGGCCGAGGGTTGGAAATCGGGACCTGCGCCCAGGTCGAAGAGGACGGTATTGGTGCCGTCGCGCAGCAGCGTGACGTTGCAGGGCGGGGTCAGCTGATCGGTCGGCAGTCCGTACTTCGTGACGATGGCCTGCATTTCCTCTTGCGGCATGCCGCCGAGGATGAAGTCGCCGGGTAGGACGAGGTTGCCGTCCGAAAGCGTGTCGATCTGTGTTGACCCGAGGGTCAGGGTGCTGGCCGCCCAGACGCGGCGGGGAGCAAGGGGGGCGGCCAATGCGGCAGCAGTGGCGGTGAGGAGATGACGGCGGGTGAGCATGGGCGTATCCGTGACAAGGGCGGGCGCGATAACCTCGCGCCCGCCAGGTGGGGAGGAAGGGATCAGCCGAACATGTCGGCGGTGATCCCGGCATACCAGCCGAGGGATTCCTCGAAGGTTGCCTTGCGCAATGCGGCATCCTCGCCGGTATTCGAGATGAAGCTTTCGACCGAGGCGATCTTCTCGGGCGTAGGCTCGTAGGAGGCGCCGACCTTGACCCCGTCCTCGGGCGCGATCAGCGACCAGCAGGTGTTGGAGTATTTGGCCGGGAAGGTCTTGGACCCGGTCAGTTCGCCCCGGATCGTCATGGCGGCGACCTTGGCCTGGCTGTTGGCCGAGAAACCGGATTTCGGCATGTCGCCCTGGGCAGAACTGTCACCCAGCACCCAGACGTTCTCGTCCGCCTTAGACTTCATCGAGGCCGGATCGACCGGCGCCCAGCCGCTATCGTCGGTGACACCCGCCAGTGCGGCGATCTTGCCTGCCATCTGGCCGGGGATGACGTTGCAGACATCGACCTTCTGGACCTCGCCATCGATCACGACTTCCATCGTGTCAGGGCGCACCTCGACCGCGTTGCCGCCGAAATCGGGACCGATCCAGTCGACCATGCCGTCGTAATGCTTTTGCCAGCCTTCCTCGAACAGGGCCTGTTTCGAGTACTTGTCCTTCGGGTCCAGCACCAGAATCTTGGCGGTCGGGTTCCGCTCTTTCAGCACATGGGCGACCATGCTGATCCGCTCATAGGGGCCGGGCGGGCAGCGGTAGGGGTTCGGAGGGGCGACCATGGCGAAGGTGCCGCCTTCGGGCATTTCCTCGACCATCTTCTTGAGAAGCTGGGTCTGCGGACCGGCCTTGTAGGCGTGTGGCATTATCTCGGCATGGGTGTCGGCGGACCAGCCCGCGACCGAGCCGTCCTTGAAGTCGATGCCGGGCGACAGGACCAGGCGGTCGTAGGGCAGGACCGCGCCACTGGCGAGGGTGACGGTCTTCGCGGCGCGGTCGACGGCGGTGGCCATGTCGTTGATCACGGTTACGCCGCCCCCGGCCAGCTTGTCATAGCCGTGCTGCAGGCTTTCGAACTCGCGGAAGCCGCCGAGGTAGAGGTTGGAAAAGAAGCAGGTGGTGTAGATCGGGTTCGCCTCGACCAGAGTCACCTCCAAGGCGCCATCGCTGTCCTTGGCCAGGTAACGCGCGGCAGTAGCGCCCCCCGCGCCGCCGCCGATGACCACGACCTTGGGTTTTGCCTGCCCCCAGACAGTGGGGGCGGTGAGTAGGGCGCTGGCGGCGATGCCTGTGCCCAAGAACAAGCGTCGGTTCAGTTTCATTGGGTTCTCCTCCCCATGGGTTGCGTCCCGGCGCGGTTTTCCCCGCGTTTCGTTCATTCCAGCGTCGCAAAATAGGCGGCGAGTGCTGCGATCGCTTCTTCGTTCAGGCGGCCCGCCATCATCTGCATCACGGGATGCGGGCGCAGCTTTTGCTTGTAGGCATGCATGGCGACGACGAAATCTTCGGGCGGCCAGCCGGTGACCGAGGGGATGCCCTGATCCGAACCATCGGCCTGGTGGCAGGTCTGGCACTCCGAGGCGAGGTATTCGCCGTAGTCGGGGTCGCCCTTTATGGCGAGGATCTCGGGCGAGAGGTCGGGGTCAGTCTTCAGCGCGGTCGGCTCCGCCTCGGGGATATCGCGGGGTTTGTCAGACCAGTCGCGCAGGAAGGCCATGACCGCCGCGCGGTCCTCGGGGTCCTTCATGCCGCGATAGCTCATCCGCGTGCCCGAAACCAAAGCCTTGGGATTCTCGATATAGGCGCCCAGGGTTTCCAGTGTCCAGGTCAGCCCGTCCGCGCCCATGCGGGCCATCGACTTGGAGTAGGTGAAATCCGCAGTACTGCCAGCGCGGCGCCCGAAAACGCCGTTTAGCTGCGGTCCGACGCGGTTGACCGCCCCTTCACCGATCTGGTGGCAAGCCTTGCATTGCTGGGAGAATAGTGACGCGCCCCGCTCGGCATCGCCGATCTCTTCGGCCAGCACAGGGCTAGCGGCAAAGGCAAGCACGAATGCCAGACGAAGGGCGGCACCTGTCATCGTTACGGTCCGAAAGTTGAAAGATAGGCAATCACCGCGTCACGGTCTTCGGGCTTTTTCAGGCCGGCGAACGACATCTTGGTGCCCTTCACAAAGCCCTTGGGGTTTTCAAGGAAGGCATGCAGCGACGCCGCATCCCAGACGCCGCCAGCGGCCGCCATCTCGGCGAGAGTGTTGGAATACTTGAACCCCTCTGCCTGACCCATCGCGGCATCGACGATGCCGTTCAGTGCCGGGCCGACCGCATTCTTCGCGCCTGCTCCGACCTTGTGGCAGGCGGAGCATTTCTTGAACACGGCTTCCCCTGCAGCGATCAAGGCCGGATCGGCCGCACCTTGGGCAGGGGCTTCGGCGGCAGGGTCGGCCACGGGTTCAGCGGCTGGTTCGGCTGTTACATCCGGCGCGACTTCAGCAGTTTCGGTCGCCTCGGGTGCTGACGCTTCAGGGGTCGCCGTCTCTTCGGTCGAAGCGAGAGAGATCACCGGCAGGGTTCCAGCGGGCTTGCCGTCCGGATCTTCCGGGGTCACGTTGATCTCGACCGCGCGCTTGGTCACTTCGGGTGCGGCGGTGCGGCAGTTCTCCATGCAGGGCTCGGCACTGAAGAGCGGGTATTCCGATGTTGCCCGGTCGTCGGGATAGAAGCCGTCAGCATTGGGCATGATGATTTCGGTGAAGTTCTCTTTCGACAGGACGAAGTCCTCTTCGACCAGGCCGTTGGAATAAAGAAGGAACGCCGTGATCGCATAGGTGTCGTCCGCCGACAGGGTCTGCGCCCCACCGAAAGGCATGGAGCGGTGGACATAGTCGAATACGGTGGACAGGTGCGGCCAATAGCTGCCCACGGTCTTGACCGGGCGCGGATCAGTCAGCGTTCCGGTGCCGCCCGCAAGGACGGGCCAGCTGTCCAACCCTTCGGCAAAGTCGCCGTGGCAGGAGGCGCAGTTGTCGGCAAACACGCTTTCGCCGGTCTCCACGTCGCCCGAACCTTCCGGCAGGCCGGTGCCGTCGGGCAGGACAGCAACGTCCCATGCGTCGATCTCTTCGGGCAGGGCCGGGCGGCCAATGCCAAGCGGGGCAGATGCCGCCAGCACCGGGGCCGGATCGGCGGCGGCTGTTTCGGCTGCGGGGGCCTCAGCGGCTGGCTCTGCCGCAGCCTCGACGGTTTCCATCGCGGGGGCGGGTTCGGTCGGCGCTGCGGCCGCTTCTGCGACGGGTTCGGCAGCAGGCTCGGGCGCGGGTTCCGGGGCCGTTTCGGCGGTCACGGCGGCAGGCATGGTCGCGGGCGCGGGTTCAGGCGCGTCGTGGCCGGTGGTGGCAAAAAGGACGGCGGCAACTGTGGCTGCCGTGGCCCAGCCGGTGACGAGAAGGATGGTCGGGAACTCAGGCGATTTCGACATTCTCGACCTCTCCGTCAGCGCGCACCCACCAGGTCTGGATGGCGTTGTTGTGGTACACGTTGTTCAGCCCGCGAATGTCGCGGAGCGCTTGCTTTGTCGGCTGGACATAGCCGGTCTCGTCCATGGCGCGGGACATGATGAACATCTCGGAGCCGTTCCAGTTCATGTCGTAGTGAAACCGCGTCAGCGCCTTAGGCCGCGCCTCGCCGGTGATGCGGGCGGGGGTCCAGGTGTTGCCGCCGTCGGTCGAGATATCGACGCGGGTGATCTTGCCGTTGCCGGACCACGCCAGCCCCGTGACGACCAGCGGACCCTTGCCATGGCGGATCGGGGCCTGAGGGCTGGGGGAGGTGATGACGGATTTTGCATCCATCACCCATGTCCACTTCCGCGCCCGGCCATCGGGCATCATGTCGGTGTATTTGCTGGTTTCCTCGCGGCTTTCCACCGCCTGATCGTAGACGGCAATCCGGCGGACCCATTTGACCCACATGTTGCCTTCCCAGCCCGGCACGACCAGCCGGACCGGGTAGCCATGCTCCTTGCGCAGCGCCTCGCCATTGGCAAAGAACGCGACCATCACGTCATCCAGCGCCTTTTCCAGCGGGATCGAGCGGCCGTTCGACGAGGCATCGGCACCTTCGACATAGACCCATTTGCCCTCGGGCTGGACGCCCGCCTCGGCCAGGAGGTCGCGTAGCATGACCCCGGTGTATTCCATGTTGTGGATCATGCCCTGGGTGAACTGGCAGCCTTCAAGCTGCGCGCCGCCCCATTCCATGCCGCCATTCGCAGCGCATTCGCAAAAGGCGATAGAGATCTGGCGAGGAAAGCGCAGGAGGTCTTCGAAGGTAAACACCAGCGCCTTGTCGACCAGCCCGTTGATCATCAGCCGGTAGTCGGTCTTCGACAGCTCGATCGCGCCGGAATGGTGACGCTCGAACGCGCAGCCTTGCGGGGTGATCGTGCCCTCAAGCGCGTGGATCGGCGTGAAGTTGATCGAGGAGACCGGGCTTTCCGTCAGCCATTCGACGTTGCGGCGCACGACGTGGGATTCAAAGCTGATCGGCATGCCGTAGGGTGTGGCATCGACCGGATCGCCAAAGGCGGTGGCCCAGGGCTGCACCTCGGTGATCAGCGGGTCGGCGGTTTGGGCCGTGGCGGCGGTGGCCACCAGTCCCGCCCCGGCGGCGGCGGTGCCGGCCAGAAAGGCGCGGCGCGAGGGTGTGGGTTCGTCGGTCATCTGGCGAACGCTCCTGTTCAGATCCCGGCCACTTTGACCGAGGTGTTGGGGTCTAGCCGGACAGTGCCCAGCTTCTTGATGTGCGCTTCCACCACGTCCCAGATCTGCGGGCCTTCGGTGCCTTCGTTGACCGAGGCCCAGCCGCCGACTGTGTAGGATTTGGCGGGGTCGATCGCCTCGCCCGTGTCGAGCAGAACCATCTCGGTGATCCGGTTGCCGATGTCTTTCGACACGTCGCAGGTAAACCCCATGCCGCCGATGCGGACCATGTCGCCGCCCTGCTGGTAGTAGGGATCGGGGTTGAAGATGTTGTCGGCCACGTCTTCGAGGACGGTCTTGATCGTCTCGCCAGTCATCTCGGTCCGGTAGACCTGGCCGTAGGTCATCGAAGTGGCGTTGTGGATATCCTCACGCGTGATCGCGTCGCCCGGCAGCAGTGATGTGCCCCAGCGCACGCCGGGGGAAAGGGCGATCTGCACATCGCGTTCGCTGCGGACGGCGTTGCAGATGAGGTCGTCCCAAGTGCCCTGGAAGTTGCCGCGCCGGTAGAGCAGGCTTTCGGTGGTGCCGATCTTTTCCTCCAGCTGGGCCTTGAAGGGCGCGCGTTCGGTGTCGATCAGCGCGGCCATGTTCGGGTCGGGGGTGATCACGTCCGAGAAGATCGGGATCAGCTTGTGGCGGAAGCCCATCATCTTGCCGCCTTGGACGTCGAGATCGACGCGGGAGACGAACTTGCCGTGGCTGCCGCTGGCGATCAGGATGGTCTGGCCGACCAGCACAGGCTCGGGGATCGCGTCATGGGTGTGGCCGGTCAGGATCACGTCGATGCCCTGGACGCGGCTGGCCATCTTCTTGTCGACGTCAAAGCCGTTGTGCGAGAGGCAGACCACCAGATCGACGCCCTCGGCGCGAACCTCGTCCACGACCTCCTGCATCCGTTCCTCGCGAATACCGAACGAATATTCGGGGAACATCCATTTCGGGTTGGCGATGGGCATGTAGGGGAAGGCCTGGCCAATGACGGCCACGCGCAGACCGGCCTTTTCGAAGATCTTGTAGGGCTCGAAGGCGGGCTCGTCCCACTCGGCGTCGAAGATGTTGGCGCCGAGGAAGGGGAAGGGGAGGGCCTCGACGATTTCCTTTACACGTTCGGTGCCGAGGGTCCATTCCCAATGGCTGGTCATCGCCTCGACGCCAAGGGCGTTCATAACGTTGACGCAGTCCTGCCCCTTGGTCAGCAGGCTGGTCATCGAGCCTTGCCAGGTATCGCCGCCATCAAGGAGGATGCTCTCGGGACGTGCGGCGCGGATCGCCTTGACCACGGTGGCGACGCGGTCCATCCCGCCCATCCGGCCATAGGTGCGGCCAAGGGCGGCAAAGTCTTCGTAGGTCAGTGCATAGGCTTCGGGGCTGGCCGGGGCAATCTTGAACATGTCCTGAAAGGCGCGTCCAACCACATGTGGCGGCTGGCCCTTGGCGTCGCCGACGCCGATGTTCCATTCGGGTTCGCGGAACCAGATCGGTTTCAACTGGGCGTGGATGTCGGTGATGTGGATAAGGGTTAGGTTGCCGAAATCGTCGAACTGCAACAGCTGATCCTGGGTCAGTGCCTGCTGTGCCGCCAGCCGCGACCAGTTGCCAAAGCCGGACGCCCCATAGAGCGCCGAAGCGGCGAGCGAGGCCTGAAGAAATTCGCGGCGGGTGATCATCCCGTTCTCCTTGACGTGTGGACAGAAAGCCCCGATCGCGCGGGCGCGTCAGGCTGGTGCCCTGCAGTTAGATGCTTCAAGATTTGGATGATCGCCGGAAATACCCGGCGACCGCCCGATGTGGTCTAGGGCCGAACAGAGACGCCTTCGACAGACAGTCCATTGCCGCGCGAGGCGACAAAAAGCTCCAACGCCTTGAACTCTTCCGAGTTGGGTTTGAACGTCTCAGCGCGGGTATCGCGGACGCAGCCAACAAAGCGCTGCTGCGCAGAAAGAATGCCTGCATCCTTAAGGCGATACGTCGGGAAACCGTTGATCTGACCCTGCGACAAGTGGTCAGCGCGGATAAATTTGCCCTGATTGTCCTCGTGGCAAGACGCGCAGGACAATTCCAACTGCCCGAAACGGGTGTAGTAGACTTCCTTGCCCTTTTCCCAGAAAGGGGCTGCCGGGCCATCGGTTTGGATGTCGACTGTCATACCACGCGACTGCATCGAGATCAGGGCGAGCATATCCTTCATCTCGTTGCCGGTCCAGTTCCAGGACTCCAGGCCCATACGTTCGGTTACGCAGGCGTCGATGTAGTTCTCGACCGTCATCAGCGCGCCGGTCTTTGCATCTACGCGCGGCGTAACGGCGCGCAGACCTGCCATAGTGTCCGGCCCTTGGTGGCAACCAGCGCAGCTTTCGCCACCAGTGCCGATGGCCGAGTTCCACAAATCCAGACCGCGATCGACGTAGAGCATGCCCGGATTGTCGAAGTCGTCGCGTTGCAGATCGCGAGTCTCGTCCTCCCGGTAATGCCAGCCTGAGTAGATCGTGTCGAAGGTGTCCTTGAGAAAGTCAGGGGCAGGCGCGGTGGTCACCAGTTCGACGGTCCCGTCCTCGGCTTCGACAACGAGTTTGTCGTCAACCGGATCGGCGGCGACCGCGCCCGTAAGGGCGATGCCGAACGTCAGTGCGACCAGTGAAGTGGCTGAGCGATACATGGCTATTCCTCCCCTTTTGCCTGACCGCTAGCCGATCGCGATCGGCTTGACGTCCTCGTATACTGAGCCGTCGTCATCGTACCAAGTGAACTTGAAATCGCCTGCTGCATCGACCTTAGCGTCAAATTCGAAGTACGGGTTGGTCGAGACAGCGGGATCGATGGCAACATCGACAACGTTCACCCCATTCAGGTCGCAGGTAAAGCGATTGATGATCTTGCGCGGGATCAGGTTGCCGTCCTTATCTTTGCGCTGGCCGGATTCCATGCTGTGCGAGATCAGTGCCTTGATCGTCACGACTTCGCCCGCAGCGGCTGACTTGGGGACTTTCACCCGGGGTTTGACTTCTTCGACCATGGTGTTTCTCCTGTCTTTCTATCTCAGCCGCCGCAGCCGCCGATGGTGACCTTGACGGTGGCCTGGGCTTGGACAACCGAACCGTCTGCCATCTTGGCAAGCGCGACGACGTCCTGGGTTTTGGCCAGACGGATGCGGGTGGCGGCGAACTGACGACCGGCAGCCGGGCCGAAAGTGAAGGTCGCAACGGCCGGCTCGGGGTTGCCCGAGGCCAGCAACATGATCGCAACTGCACCGGGAGCATCGACCGAGACTGGGACGGTATTGCCGTTTTCAGCGATTTCAGGGGTGGTGAGCGTGATGCCGCCGGTGCCGGTAGCGGCCCCAGCAGTGAAGGCTGCGGTCAATTCTTCAACGGTAGCTGCAGTTGAAAGGCCCGGTATGGCAGCAAAAGCGATGCCACCAAGGCCAAGCGAGAGAGCTTTGCGTCGGCTGAGGTTCATGGGAAATCTCCTATCTTGCTTTGCCCTGGGCCATCATTCCTTGAGGGTGAGAAGGTAGGCCACCACATCCTCGATCTCTTGACCGGTCAGGATCGGAGGAAGGTCGCCCTCGGGTGCTTTGCCAGTGTAGCCACCGCCGGGACGGATGAAACCCTCAGTCTTGTAGAAGGCCGGCATGAAGCTGCCGTCGAAGGTCATCTTGGCGTTAGCCACAATGCCGCGCAGTTCGGTTTCGCTCCAGCGGTCTGCAACGCCATCCAGCGGTGGCGCGATGTTGCCGGGGAACTGCACATCAGGCAGGGCTGCGACGGTGTGGCACGCCACACAATTGCCAAGTCCGGCGGTGGTCATCACCTTGACCCCGTTCGCCGGATCGCCCGGCGCGCCGGTCAGGGACGCTTCAACCTTGCCACTGTCGTAAGCCACGTCTTTCGGCGCGGTTTCGGGCAAAGCTGGCGTTGAAAGCGACAGCGAAAACGCCGCCACCAGACAAAGCTGGCGTGTCATCCTTATCCTCCCAGTATTCCTCCGTATACGACTATGGGGGGGAATCAGGCTGTGGGCAAGAAAAATATAGCAGGAAACCTATATACCTATACTTCTAGGTCAGAGGCTGGGTCTTACTCGTCCTTAAGTGCCTGCTCTGCAACGAATTTCTGAAAGTTCTCGACACCCTCGTAGCCGTGGTCGCGCACCCAGATCAGAAGCGCCTCGGTTGTTACTTTGCCGAAAGCGCCCGGCATCATAGCCACGGCGGCGTCCGGTGCAGAGACGCCATCTGCGACCTCTTCCGGCAGGAAGATCAGCGTCGGGGTGAACATGACACCCCAGCGCATCGCCATTTCCTTTTCGGACAGGATGGTACCATCGAAATCGGTGACTTCCACATCGCCGAACAGGTTCATCTGCACGACGAAGTAGTGATCGCGGATCAGCGCTTCGATTGCCGGGTCGGTGAAGACCTTCTCGTGCATTTCAGTGCAGTAGATGCAGCCTCGCTGTTCAAAGATCACCATCAGGCGCTTGCCCTCGGCGTTGGCTTCGGTCAGATCTTCGCGCAGGTCCTTGAAGGTCTCGCGCAGCCAGGCGGGTTTGTGCAGCCCGTCATCGCCAAGCTCGACCGCGACGGCGGGCATCGCGAAAACAAGCGCGATGAGAGTGGCTAGAAAACGCAGCATCGTGGCTCCTTTCAGGTCAGGGTCGCGGACCAGTTGAAGTTGCGGATCAGCCAGTCGGCAATCAGGTTGACAGTGTTGGTGGCGATCAGGATGCCGAAGACGATCAGCATGACGCCCATCGCCTTTTCGACATGCCCCATCAGCGCGCGGTGGCGGGCGACCCAGGAGAGGAACGGTCCGGCGAAGAACGCGGCGAGCACGAATGGCAGGGTCATTGACAGGCCGTAGATGAGAAGGAGCACCCCACCACGCCAGAGGTCGCCCATGCCGGAGGCGACCATCAGGATCGCCGCCAGTGCCGGTCCGACGCAAGGTGTCCAGCCAAAGCCGAAGGCAAGCCCCATGACATAGGCACCGGCCAGCGTGCGGGGGTTGGCGCTGCTGTCGACCCGCGCTTCGCGGTAGAGAAACCCGATGCGGAAGATCCCCAGGAAGTGCAGGCCGAACAGAATCAGCACCCCGGCGGCGACATAGGACAGGGGTTCTTTCCATTGCGCGAAGCTGCGGCCCAGTGCCGTGGCCCCAAGGCCCAGCAGCACAAAGATCGTCGTGACGCCGATGGCAAAGGCCATTGCCTGGATCACCAGCCGCCCGCGCGCGCCGGGGGCGATGGTGTCGCCGTCGCGCAACTCACGCACCGAAAGACCAGCCATGTAGGACAGGTAGAACGGCACCATTGGCAGGATGCAAGGCGACAGGAAGGACAGAAGTCCCGCCAGGGCTGCCCCGCCGAATGATATGTCGAACATCGCCCCTCCTCCCACGGGAAGCGCTGCCTTGCCGGAAGGGTCAAGGTAGATTACTATAGTTCTATGTTCCTATAGGGCTGTCAACGTGGCGCGTCCGAGACTTATTGCGGCGGCTTTGATCGCCTTTGCCCCGGCGACTGTCCTTGCGGGCGAGCTGGAACTCTTGATGTTCGAGCAACCCGGATGCATCTACTGCGCGGCCTGGAACGCGGAGGTGGCCCCTGAATACCCGCTGACAGAGGAGGGAAAGGCCGCCCCCTTGCGCCGCGTTCAGCTGCGCGATCCGCTGCCGGAAGGGTTGCAGGTCGTGTCGCCCCCGGTCTTCACACCCACCTTCGTACTGGTCGAGGACGGGATCGAAACCGGCAGGATCGAGGGTTATCCGGGCGAGGATTTCTTCTGGCCGCTGCTGGCCGGGCTGATCGCCGAAGCCTCGACAGATTGAGGCAGGAAAGCCGCGGCCGTTTGGCAAACGCGGAGCCGCAAGGATAGGTGGGTTGCCCTTTGTCACCGGCGCACGCAATAACGATCCGGGCTGGTGTTGGGACAGGCACTGTGGCGAACGGGAATTTTCAGGGCAGGAACGGAGACGACGATCCGGACGAGGTCTGCGATCTGGCCGGGCTGATCACACAGGCCGAGCAGGCCTCGATGTTGCTCAAGGCCATGGGCCATGACGGGCGGCTCACGATCCTTTGTCATCTGCGGACCGGCCCGAAAAGCGTCACCGAGCTTGAAAACCTTCTGTCAGCGCGTCAGGCTATCGTCAGTCAGCAACTGGCACGGCTGCGGCTGGAGGGGCTGGTCAGCGCCCGGCGCGAAGGGCAGGCGATCTTCTATTCGCTTCTGGACCCCAAGGTCACAGAGATGATCGAAGTTCTGGCCCGGCTTTACGACAAGACAACGCGCGGCTGAACAGCCGAGGGAGGCGCGAATGCTGGAGATGGTTCCAATCGGCGTACTGGCGGCCCTTGTAGGCCTTGCGGGCGGACTGGTCCTTGGCCTTGCGGCCCGGCTGGGAGACTTCTGCACGCTGGGGGCGCTGGAATCGGCGGCTTACGGCGGGGATCAGACGCGGCTGCGGCTGTGGGGCGTTGTGCTGGCAGTCGCGATCCTGGCCACGCAAGGCGGAGCGATGGCCGGGCTGATCGATCTGTCGGGCACGTTCTACCATGCGCTGGAATGGAATGCGTTGGGCTCAATCGTCGGCGGGCTGGTGTTCGGCTACGGCATGGCACTGGCCGGAAACTGCGGCTTTGGCGCGCTGGTGAGGTTCGGTGGCGGCGACATGCGCTCACTGGTTGTCGTCGTGGTGATGGGCATCTTCGGCTTCATCGCGCTTTCGGGACCGCTGGCCCCGCTGCGGGTGATGCTGTTTCCGCAGCCCGATGCAACTGGACCGCAGGGCATTGTGCATGATCTTGGCCAGTTGGGCCTGCCGTCTGTCTTGGTGGTCGCGGGCATTGCCCTGGCCTTTCTGGCCTGGGCGATGGCGCATCCAGGCTTGCGCAACAGCCCCCGACAGATCGCCTGGGGCGTTGCGGCCGGTCTGGCCGTCGCCTGGTGCTTCCTTGGCACCACGTGGCTCTCAAATGAAAGTCTTGGAGAGATCACCGTCGAAGGACCGTCCTTCACGGCACCCGTCGGGCGCACCCTGATCTTCCTGATGACCTCGACCGCTGGCGGCATCACGTTCTCTGTCGGGTCGGTGGTGGGCGTCATGGCAGGCTCGCTGATCGGTTCGCTGATCCGCGGCCTGTTCCGCTGGGAGGCTTGCGAGGACCCGCGCGAGCTGCAGCGTCAGGTCGGCGGTGCCGCGCTGATGGGAATCGGCGGCGTCGTGGCTATGGGCTGCTCGGTCGGCCAAGGCGTCACGGCGTTCGCGACTCTTGCCTGGTCGGGGCCAGTGACGCTTGCCGCGATAGTTGCGGGCGCGTTGTTTGGCCTACGCCGCCTGATCGCCGGGTACCAGCCCGAGTAGGCACGCATCGTTCCACGGCAAGCTGTGGAACGATTTTGGCTTTGGTAAAGGCGATGGCTGACTGCCCGTCCCGACCTATCGCAACCGGCTTAGGTCAGTTTGCGATATGCGTTTAGGCCACCGGCGATGAACCGGGCATTCTTGTAGCCCATGCCTTGCAGCGTGGCCGCCGACAGCGCACCGCAGTTGAAGGCGTTGCAGTAGCACAGGATCGTCTGATCCAGATCGGGCAAGGCGGCCTCGACGTTCATTTCCAGCTTGCCCCGGCTGATGTGAACGGACCCCGGAATATGGCCCGCGTCATGCTCTTCCTTGTCGCGGATATCCAGCGCGACCGCGCCGTTCGCCAACAGTGCGTCCACCGCTTCGGGGGCCACGGACGCGACCTTGGCTTGTGCCTCGTCTGCGAGCTTCTGGAATTTTTCAGTGTAGGCCATTGGGGGTTTCCTTCGTCTTCTCTCAATTGAAATGCTACGTCCCGAGTCTACACGGACAGGGCCCTTACCGCCTCGAACTGCGACAGGAAAATCCGGCCCTTGAAATGATCCATGAAATCAGACCGTTTCAGGGCGTCCATCACTGGACCCTTCACCTCGGACAGGTGAAACCCCACTCCGGCCGATGCCAACCGGTGGGCGACGGCCTCCAGGCTTTCCAGCGCGCTGGCGTCGATCGCGTTCACGGCGGGACACATCAGAATGACATGCTTTAGCTCTGGCTGCTCGGAGATGCGGTCATAGATCGCATCTTCAAGCGCGCGGGCATTGGCGAAGTATAGGCTTTCGTCCACCCGGATCGACAGGATTGCCGGATCGGTGATCACTTGATGACGTTCCACATTGCGGAAGTGTTCGGTTCCTGGCACCTGACCCACGATGGCCATGTGCGGGCGCGAGGTGCGCCAGAGGAACAAGAGGAGCGACAGCGACACACCTGCCGTGATCCCCGCCTCAACCCCCACCAAGAGCACAGTCAGGATGGTCACGGCCATGGCGGCGAAATCGGCCTTGGAATAGGTCCAGGTGCGTTTGATCGCGGCAAAATCGACCAGCGACAGGACCGCAACGATGATGGTCGCCGCCAGCACCGCTTGGGGCAGGAACCGGAAAAGCGGCGTCAGGAACACCGTCGCGGCAAGGATGCCCACAGCGGTGTAAGCCCCGGCAAGCGGGGTCTCGGCGCCCGCGTCAAAGTTCACCACTGACCGCGCAAAGCCGCCCGTCACCGGATAGCCGCCCGACAAGGCCGCCGCGATGTTGGAGGCACCAAGGGCCGTCAGTTCCTGATTGGGCACGATCCGTTGCCGCCTCTTGGCCGCAAGGGTCTGTGCCACGGAGACAGATTCTACGAAGCCGACAAGGCTGATCAGTAGGGCTGGCACCAAAAGTTGCCGCCAGAGGCCAAGGTCAAAGGAGGGAACCGCAAAAGGTGGCAGTCCGGCAGGAATATCACCGACGATCTTGACTCCCTTGTCGACCAGGCCAAAGCCGACCACTGCCAGGATCGATAGCACGATTGCCGCTACTGGGCCTGCCTTGGCGATCAGATCGGCCATCCGCGGCTTCAGGCCGCGGGCCAGCAAAAGCGGCTTTAGCTGCTTGCGGGTCCAGAACAGGAAGACCGTCGCGGCACCCCCGATCACCAGCGTGTAGGGGTTTAGCCCGCCAATCCCTTCGAAGATCCCGCTCACAAGTTCCAGCAGCGTGTCGCCCTCTGCCTTGATGCCCAGGATGTGCTTGACCTGACTGGCCGCGATCAGGATGCCCGATGCGGTGATGAAACCAGAAATGACCGGATGGCTTAGAAAATTGGCTAGGAACCCCAGCCGCAGGACAGACATCACCACCAGCATGAGGCCCGACAGAAAGGCTAACGTGATCGCCGCCGTCAGGTACTCGGCGCTGCCGGGAGCAGCCACTTGCCCCACCGCAGCTGCCGTCATCAAGGACACCACGGCGACCGGCCCCACAGCCAGCGTCCGGCTGGTTCCGAAGATGGCATAGGCGATCAGGGGCAGGATTGAGGCGTAAAGCCCGACCTGCGGCGGCAGACCCGCGAGCATGGCATAGGCCAGGCTTTGCGGCACCAGCATGATCGTGACGATCACGGCAGCGACCAGATCGCTTTGAGCATCCAGTTTGGAATAGCCAGGGGCCCAGCCGAGGATCGGCAGGATGGAGGTTACAGATTTCAACGGCTTGGCCCTTGGTTTACGTCACAGTGACAGGTTGCGGTTTCGCCATCCACTCGCGCCCGCGCAGCATGGCTTTCCAGTAGATCGGCGGCAGCATCTGTTCCTTCAGCAGCCAGGCGAGGTGGCTGGGCTTGGTGCCGTCGATCAGCCAACTGGGGAAAGACGGCAGCAACTTGCCGCCATAGCCGAATTCAGCCAGCACAATCTTGCCGCGTTCCACCGTCAGGGGGCAGGATCCGTAGCCATCATAGGCCACGTCGGCATCTTTGATCACACCAAGATCCTTAAGCAGGTTGTGCGCCACGACGGGAGCCTGTTTACGTGCGGCCGCAGCGGTCTTGGCATTGGGGGCGTTGCAGACATCGCCCAGCGAATAGACGTTGGGCAGCGTCTTGTGCCGCAGCGTCGCCTGATCGACATCGACCCAACCTGCCGCATCAGCCAATGGCGAGACGCGGACAAAATCAGGCGCGACCTGCGGCGGCACGACATGGATCATGTCGAAGCCGGTTTCCACGGTTTCCGAGCTGCTATCGGCATTGGTCTTGGTGAACCACGCGGTTTTTGCCGGGCCATCCACCCGGGTCAGCCGGTGCTGGAAATGCAGATGCGCGTTATAACGGTCAATATACTGCATCAGCGCCGGCACATACTCTTTCACGCCAAACAAGACCGCGCCCGCATTGAAAAAGTCGATCTCGATATTCTTGATCCGCTTGTTGCGATACCAGTGGTCGGACGACAGATAGAGCGCCTTTTGCGGGGCTCCGGCGCATTTGATTGGCATCGGCGGCTGGGTGAAAACCGCGCGTCCCCGCTCCAACCCCTTGACCAGTTCCCAGGTGTACGGCGCCAGATCATATCGGTAGTTCGACGTAACACCGTTGCGGCCCAAAGTCTCCGTCAGACCCTCGATCCCCGCCCAGTTTAACTTCAGCCCCGGGGTGACGACGAGCTGGCCGTATTTGACCACGCGGCAGCCATCGAGGATCACCACGTTCTTGTCCGGCTCGAAGGCCGCAACAGCAGCCTTGATCCAGCGCACGCCAGCAGGGATCAGTGAGCCCATCGTCTTGGCCGTGCTTTCAGGATCAAAGATTCCGCCGCCCACCATGGTCCAGCCGGGCTGGTAATAGTGGATGTCGGCGGGGTCGATGATGGCGATGTCGAGATCGGGCTTGCGTGCCTTCAGGCTCGAGGCAACGGCGATCCCTGCCGCTCCTCCGCCGATGATGACGACGGCATGGGTCGCATCAACCTCATCCGTGGGGGTGCGCCCGCCATTCGCGATGCGGCGCACAACTCCTGCCATGTCATAGCCTGCTGCCTTGGTCGCGGAGATGATCTCGGGCAGTGGTCGCCCGCGCCCACCTTCGGCCAGCGACCAAAGTGTCGCCGACCGTGTCCCGGTGCGGCAGTAGGCCAAGATCGGCTTGGGCAGGCTGTCCATCAGATCGCCAAAGGCCGTTGCATCCGCGTCGCCGACCTTGCCTGACACGATGGGAAGATAGGCAGCCTGCATCCCCAAAGCCGACGCTGCCGCTTCGATTTCAGCAAAGGATGGCTGATCTGCTCCCTCGCCATCGGGCCGGTTACAAATAATCGACTTGAATCCGGCGGCGGACAGTGCCGCCATCTCTTGCGGCAGGATCTGTTCGGAGACCGACAGGGTGGTCGTAATCGGCTTGGCTGTCATGGCAAAGGCTCCTCCCAGAGCGTATTTTCAGTTCAGGCCTCAGGCTCGGATCATCTGGGACATCGACCACAGCGATGTGGACCGGTTGCCAGACCGGCAGAAGGCGACGATCGGCGTGGGTAGACTGTTCAGAAGATCACGGAACGCCGCCGCCTCAACAGGCCCGGCGCTGCCCGAAACCACCGGCAGGTAGGCGGCCTGCATGCCGGAGGCCATGGCTGCCGCCGCAATCTGGTCAAAGCCGGGCTGGTCCCGTCCGCACTCGCCATCGGGCAGGTTGCAGATGATCGATTTGAAGCCGGACGCGGCTAGATGTGCCACCTGGTGCGGCATAACTTGAGGGGAGACCGACAGCGTGGGAGTCAATGTCTTGATTGACATGAAAGGTTTCCTTGTGGTGGGATTTCGGACAGGATCGGCCGCTTACAGCTCGTTGATCGGCACTTTCAGGAAGCGTTTTCCGGATTCGTCAGGCTCCGGAAGATCGCCGCCACGCATGTTCACCTGCAGCGACGGAATGATTAGCTTCGGCATGGCCAGCGTTGCATCGCGCGCTTCGCGCACCTGCACGAACTCATCTTCGGTAATGCCGTCCTTCACATGGATGTTGTGGGCTTTCTGTTCGGCTACCGTGGTTTCCCAGCGGATCTCACGGCCATTCGGGCCGTAGTCGTGGCACATGAACAGCCGTTCGCTTTCCGGCATGGACAGGACCCGCTTGGTCGAGCGATAGAGCGTGCGCGCATCGCCGCCGGGGAAATCGGCTCGGGCCGAGCCGCCGTCGGGCATGAACAGCGTATCGCCCACAAATGCCGCGTCGCCCACCACATGCGTCATGCAGGCCGGAGTATGGCCCGGGGTGTGCATGGCAAAGGCGGTCATGCCACCGATCTGATAGGTATCGCCATCCTTGAAGAGCCGGTCGAACTGCGACCCGTCACGCTGAAACTCAGTGCCCTCGTTGAACACCTTGCCGAACGTGCCCTGAACCACGGTGATGTTTTCACCGATGCCGATCTTGCCGCCAAGCTTCCCCTGGATATAGGGCGCGCCCGACAGGTGGTCGGCATGGACATGCGTCTCGATCAGCCATTCGAGGGCCAGGCCGTTCTGGCGGATGAAGTCGATCACCGCATCGGCGGAACCATAGGAGATGCGACCGGCGGCGTAGTCGATGTCCATAACGCTGTCGATCACGGCGCAGGATGTGCTGGCCGGATCGCGCACGACATAGGTCACGGTGTTCGTGGGTTCGTCGAAGAAGGCCGTGACCTCGGGCTTGATCGAAAGGTCGACGGGATGTGGGATCGGGGCAAAGGTGGTCATGGCTAGTCCTCCAGAGGATCAGGCGGTTTGGCGACGGGGCATGGCTTGCAGCCAGCGGGCAAGCAGGATGCCGCCTCCCATCGAGATCAGGAACAGGGCCGTGGGCCAGGGCGCAAAGCCAAGTGCCGGGATCGCCCCGCCGGGGCAAAACCCGGCGATGCCCCAACCCACGCCGAACAGGGCAGAGCCGCCGATCAGCTTTGCGTCAATGGTGCGGGCAGTCGGCAGGTGAAACTTCGTATCGAAAAGCGGAGTCTGACTGCGGCCGAACACAAGACGATAGCCGATCACGGTCACAATCAGCGCGCCGCCCATAACGAACGCAAGGCTGGGGTCCCAGGTTCCGAAGGGATCAAAGAAATTTAGCACCTTGGCGGGGTTGCCCATGCCAGAGATGGCGATACCGAGCCCGAAGATCAGACCGGCAATGAGAGCGGAAAGGACGCGGTTCATGGCAATCAACCTCCAAAGCCGTGACGGATCAGGGTGACAGTGGCAAAGGTGGTGGCCATGAAGACAAGCGTTGCGACCAGCGAACGCGGCGACAGGCGGGCCAGGCCGCAGACGCCGTGTCCAGACGTGCAACCCGATCCGTAGGTCACTCCGACCCCGACGATCACCCCGCCAACCGCCAGCACGACGCCAGTCGTCGGTGAGGCAAAGCTGAACTCTGCACCCAGCAAGGTAGCGATCAGCGGTGCGGCAATCGCCCCCACCAGAAAGGCCAACCGCCAGGGGCTGTCGGGGCTTTTCGGCTCTAGCACGCCGCCCAGCATGGCGGTCATGCCGGCGATACGTCCGTTGAAGGCCATCAGGATCACCGCCGATAGGCCGATGAGCACGCCTCCGAGCAATGAGGCGTAGGGGGTGAAATCAGTCGTCATTTGCTGGCGGGCTCCAATTCTTGGGGTCACGTCTTGCAGAGCGGGCGGCAGGCTTGAGTGCGCATCCCGCAAATCAGGTGGAGGTTGGCTTGACGCAGACTGCGCCTAGCCCTTGCTGAGCGGGCAGGTCCGGATGCCGAGCAAGTGGTAAGCCGGGCAGAAACGGAACAGCGCGGTTCCGATCAGCACCACGCCCACTGCCGCAACAGCAAATTTCCAGACACCCCAAGCCACGAAAAATCCGGCCAGTGGCGGCAGAAATGGCGCCACAAGCAGGACGGCACCCAGGATGAAACGAAGCGTGCGATCGAGCGATCCGACATTTGTCATTTCTTGTATCCTCTGGGGCGGTTGATATTGCCGTGTATCTTCGAAAGTGCTAAAATGTCAAGCATGAAAATAAGTATTCCAGATGCGACTATAGGTTCATTGGAGGCGAAGGCCGAGGAGGTCGCGGCCACGCTGGCCGCCATGTCCAACCCCAAGCGCCTGCTGGTGATGTGCACTTTGCTGAATGGCGAGAAATCGGTCGGCGACCTTGCCGCGATCGTGGATCTGACGCCTGCCGCGTTGTCGCAGCACCTGGGCAAGATGCGGGCCCTGCGGCTGGTGACGACTCGCCGTGACGGGCAGACGATCTACTACAGCCTCGCCAGCGCCGAGGTGCAGGCGCTACTGGAAACACTTTACAGGGTCTACTGCGCGACCGATTGCTGAGGGGCAAGCCGGTCCAGAAGGATGCCGCGGTTGGCGGTGATATCGGCGATCGTCAGGTCGTCCAACACCGACAGGAATGCGCGCAAAGCCCTTTGTATTCCGCGAGATAGGTGACAAACACCTTCCAGCGGACAAGTGTTTGTCACGGGGTTGAAACATTCGGCCAACTCCAGAGGTCCCTCGGTCCAGCGCACCACCTCGCCCACAGTGATCTGGTTTGCGGGCCGCGCCAGCCGCATGCCACCGTTGCGGCCGCGAACCGTCTGGACGTACCCGCGCTGGCCGAGTTCGTGCGCCACTTTGACCAGATGCGCCTTCGATATCCGATGTGCGCGCGACACTTCATCCACCGTCACGACGGCGGGGTCGCGCAGGGCGACGAACTGCAGGGTCCGCAGCGCATAGTTCGAGTAATGGGTCAGGCGCATGTGCGACAACTCCTGCGACAAAAAGCTCTAGAATTGGTATAGCTTTTCTGAATGCGCCGCAATAGTTGTATGCAGAATATTACTTTAAGGGTGCGATGGCGATTCGCTGTCTGCCAAACTAAGGGGATTGCAAGACCCCTATCACAGGAGACGAAAGCATGACTTTGAACATTGGCGACACCGCCCCCGACTTCACCGCCGACACCTCGACCGGCAAGATCAGCTTCCATGACTGGATCGGTTCCAGCTGGGTGTTCTTCTTCAGCCATCCCGGCGATTTCACGCCCGTCTGCACCACCGAGGTGGGTCGCACAGCGCAACTGGCCGACGAATTTGCACGGCGGAACGTAAAGCCGTTGGGCCTGTCCACCGATGGCGTGGCCGAGCACATGACCTGGATCGACGATGTCAATGACACCCAGAATACCACGGTCCGTTTCCCGATTGTCGCCGACGCCGACAGCACCGTTGCGCGCCTTTACGGCATGATCCATCCGCACCAAAGCGAAACCGCCGCAGTGCGGTCGGTCTTCATCATCGACCCCGACAAGAAGGTCCGTCTGACGATGACCTACCCAATGAGCGTGGGGCGCAACTTTGACGAGATCCTGCGGGTTATCGACGCGCTTCAAACCGGCGACGCGAACCGGATAGCAACCCCTGCCGACTGGATTCCAGGCAGCACGGTCATCATCCCGACCTCGATCAAGGACGCCGAGGCCAAGACTTTGTTCCCGCAAGGCTGGACCGAAGTCAGGCCTTATCTGCGCACGACCACACTCTGACGCCAACCCGCTCCCGGACACAGGTCCGGGGGCGCTGACACTGAATCGGAGTTACCCATGCTTCCCGATATCTCGGCCCTCGATCTCGCGCGGATCCAGTTTGCCTTTACGATCAGCTTTCATATCATCTTCCCGGTCTTCTCCATCGGCTTAGCCAGCTATCTTGCGGTGCTGAATGGGCTGCATCTTTTGACCAACAAGCCGGTCTATCTTGACCTGTTCAACTACTGGAAGAAGATCTTTGCCGTCGCCTTCGGCATGGGCGTCGTGTCGGGCATCGTGATGTCCTATCAGTTCGGCACGAACTGGAGCGTGTTTTCCGACAAGACCGGCCCGGTTTTGGGGCCATTGATGGGCTATGAGGTGCTGTCGGCTTTCTTTCTGGAGGCGGGCTTTCTGGGCGTGATGCTGTTCGGCCGCACCCGGGTGGGAGAAAGGCTGCACTTCTTCGCCACACTGATGGTGGCGTTCGGCACCTTCATGTCGGCCTTCTGGATCCTGTCGGTGAACTCATGGATGCAGACACCGGCCGGTTACGCCATGAATGCCGAGGGGCAGTTCATCGTGGAAAGCTGGTGGGCGGTGATCTTCAATCCCTCGTTCCCGTACCGTCTCGTGCACATGGTTCTGGCAGCCTACCTGACGACCGCATTCGTCGTCGGCTCTGTGGCCGCGCTGCACTTGTTGCGTGACCGCAAAAACGAGGGTGCGCGGGTCATGTTTTCCATGGCGATGTGGATGGCGGTGATTGTGGCGCCCCTGCAGATCTTTGCAGGGGACGAACATGGCATCAACACCCAGGAACATCAGCCTGCCAAGGTCATGGCGATGGAGGGACACTATGACAGCCACCCCCACGGTGCGCCGCTGATCCTGTTCGGCATCCCCAATCCGGCTGAGAAGCGGATCGACTATGCCATCCAGATCCCGAAGCTGTCGTCGCTGATCCTCAAGCACGACCTGAATGCGCCGCTTGCCGGCCTCGACACCATCGACGACGCGCTTGAACCGCCGGTCAGCATCGTGTTCTGGAGCTTCCGGATCATGGTCGCAATCGGCTTTGCCATGCTGGGTCTGGGACTGTGGAGCCTGATCGCCCGTTTCCGCCGGCAGCTTTATAATGCCCCTTGGCTCTATCGCGCCTCTATCCTGATGGGGCCGTCCGGCTTTGTCGCCGTCCTTGCAGGTTGGATTACCACCGAAGTCGGACGGCAGCCCTACACCGTTTATGGCCTTCTCACCACGGCGCAATCGGCGTCGTCGATCGATGCCGCAGCCGTGGGTGCCTCGCTGGTGGCCTTTATCGTGGTCTACTTCGTGCTGTTCGGGGCGGGGACTTTCTACATCATTCGTCTGATGAACAAACCACCCCATCCGGGCGAGCCGGGTCTGCCAACAGCAGAACCCGTACGGGCGGGCGGCATCATGCCCGCCCCAGTGATGGACGCAGATGGAGATGGCGCATTGAACGATCAGGGGGTACGCGCATGACACTCGACCTTCCGCTGATCTGGGCTGGGCTGATTGCCTTTGCGGTGCTGGCCTATGTGGTGCTCGACGGCTTCGACCTTGGCGTCGGGATCCTGTTTCCGTTCGTTCAAGGCGAGGCGAACAAGGATGAGATGATGAACTCTGTCGCCCCGGTCTGGGACGGCAACGAAACCTGGCTGGTTCTGGGCGGCGGCGGCTTGTTCGCGGTGTTCCCGCTGGCCTATGCCATCATCATGCCGGCGCTTTATGCCCCAATCATCATTCTGCTACTGGCCCTGGTCTTTCGCGGCGTTGCCTTCGAGTTTCGCTGGAAAACCCGACGCGGGCAGTTCCTGTGGGACTGGGCCTTTGCCTTCGGTTCGACCGTCGCGGCCTTTGCCCAGGGGGTTGCCCTCGGCGCACTTGTGCAGGGGATCAAGATTGATGGCCGCGCTTATGCGGGAGGCTGGTGGGATTGGTTGACGCCGTTCAGCCTGTTCACCGGTGCGGCACTGGTGGTGGGCTACGCGCTGCTGGGGGCCACTTGGCTGATCCTCAAGGCCGAAGATCACGTGCAACGGCGGGCATTTACTATTGCCTTCTGGGCCACACCCGTGATGCTCGCGATGATCGGCGCGGTCAGCTTTTGGACTCCGCTCCTGAACCCGATCTATGCCGAGCGCTGGTTTGGCTGGCCGCATATCCTGCTGGCTATTCCGGTGCCGTTGCTCGTGCTGGCAGCCGGATTCTTGCTCATGAAGGGCCTGATCGAGCGGCGCGAGCTATCGCCCTTTCTTGCGGCACAGTCGCTGTTCGTCCTCAGCTTCGTCGGCATCGGCATCAGCTTCTATCCCAACATCGTACCCCACAGCGTGACAATCTGGGACGCAGCTGCCCCCGACAACAGCCTCTCGTTCCTACTTGTAGGCGCGGCCGCGCTTATTCCGCTGATCCTTGCCTATACCGCTTATTCCTATTGGGTCTTCCGCGGCAAGGTGAAGGCCGTCGGGGGGTACCACTGATGCACGAGGGTGTCCGCAAGACGCTTTGGTTTCTGGCCCTATGGGCAGGGGGCGTCCTCTCGTTGACTGTTGTCGGACTGGTCATCCGCGCGATGGTGCTCTGAACGACCCGTAAAAATTCGAGGAAACTTGTCCATGAAAAAACTTCTTACCAGTCTCGCCCTTTCGACCGTCCTGGCGGTCCCCGCCATCGCCGAGGAACAGCGCAAACTTGTTACCATCCTGACGGCGCCCGAGCCGCAGACTCAATTGATGGCTATGGTTCTGACTTTGAACGCCGTGCAGCAGGGGGCTTCGGCAAAGGTCCTGCTCTGCGGTCCGGCGGGCGACATCGCGCTGAAGGATGCACCCGCAACCGCAACCGCCAGCCAGCCGCCGCGCGACGCAAGCCCCCAGAGCCTGATGCTGATGATGATGGACCAGCACAACGTCAAGGTCGAGGTCTGCGCCATCTATCTTCCCGGAAAGGGGGCGGATGCCTCGGTCCTGCTTGACGGCGTGACCGCCGCCGCTCCGGACGCCATGGCCCGCGATATCATGGCCGACAACACGGTTGTGATGAGCTTCTGAGCAAAACTGCCCCCGCCGACCACCCGGCGGGGGCGCTCATTCAGCATGACGCTCCTTGCTCGCGCGGCGTAACACGGCGCGGCCAAGTATCGCCGCCAGAGCCAGTGATGTGGCCAGGCCGACGAGATTGCCCAGCATATCGCTCATCGCCGATATCTGACTGGAAAAACCGTATCCAAGACCCACATAGACAGCGACCCAGACAAACTCGCCAAGCGCGGCGGGCAAGGTAAACTGCATCCACTTCATGCGGGCACCGCCCGCCAACAGGTTGACATACGGCCCGAGCGGACTGAACAGCCAACGGCTGAGGAACACCGCCACCCAGCCAGACTGCGTGATCCGCGCCTCTGCGCCCGCAATTAGCCGTGCCTGCGCGGGTCTGCGTCCCAGACGCACCCGCTGTACCGAGTCACTCAGTCTGCCGATCTGATATCCCGCCTGATCGCCCAGAAGTGCCCCGAAAAGGGCATCGCCGACAACGGCCGGGACAGAAAGATCGCCCGTTGCAATAAACGCGCCTGCAGCCAGCATCATTGAGGAAACAGGCACTGGCAAGGCAAGACAGGAAGGTGGCAAGCGCAGGCGCGCCCCAGTCACTTACCAGCGCAAAGAACGTTTCGGTCATGGAGACGTGTTCTGATACGCGTCTATCGCGGCCTGCAGACGTGCCACGGCCTCGGAAACCGGCATACCCTGCTGCGAAGCAATGCGCTCCAAGCTTTGGCGCGGAAGAGTGCCGGGTTCAATCCCGAGCGCCTAGGCCAGAACCTCTGCAGGCACCTCCCAGGACCGGGCAACCTAACCTACCGGCATCCAGGCCTCGATCGGGCGAGCCTGGTTTGCATTCCAGTAAACGATGCCCACCCCAAGGCGCAGTCCAAAGGCCAAAGCCAGGACCAGTGTGAGAAAGAATGCCAGCCGGAGCAGGGTATGCGGTTGAAGCAGGCTCTTCATCAGCGCCTCGGGCAGTGTTGTCGGCAGAACGGCATGACCAATCCGCCCACCTCACTCACCCTCTCACCGGAAATCGGTCATGTCGATCTTGCCGTCGCTGTCGCGATCCAGCATTTCAAACACCCGCGCGCTGGCCGCAGCAAATTCGGTACGCGAAATCCGGCCGTCGCTGTCACTGTCGTTGAATTCCAGTGTCATTGCCTGATGGACGGCCGCACCCGGGCCACGGCCCTGCACACCTACACCACCGCCCGCCCCATGACCGGGCTTTGCTTCTTCTTCTGCAGCCAAATGATCGACGATGGCCTGAAGATCATCGTTCTCCAGAAACGCGTTCTCATCGGCATCGAACATCCGGAAGATATCTTCTCGACGTTCCAGGAAATCGTCGCGGCTGACATGGCCATTACCGGAGAGATCCCAGTTTTCAATGAACTGCGTGCCTGGCTGTCCACCCCCTTGCCCCTGTTGTGCGAGAACCGGGCTGGCAACCGCCAACAGGACGGCGGTGAAGACGATGGTGGATTTCATGAAGGCTATCCTTGCTTTTTGTTGACCCCCGTTACACGCAGGACACCGCCAGTTCCGTCGCAAGTTGCTGAAAAGCTTCCGCAAGCGCGGCACCCGGTGTTCGGCCTGACCGGAATGCCTGCGCGTGATTTACCCTCGTCAGCCAGACGGTCCCGCTGTGAGGCTGGAGCGGGCTTCGCGGAACATGGCTGCAATCTGACGGAAGCGATCGGCGTGGGGCGAGGTGGCGCGCCAGCCAAGGACCACACGACGCGGGCAAGCGTCGGGAAGTGGCGTCAGCGCGATGGCATGGCCGCGCGCAATCCCCGCATCCACGGCAAGTTGCGGTAGCAGGGTAATGCCCAGCCCTTCCTCGACCATCGAGATGAGCGTGGACAAGCTGGTCGCTGCAAAGGCATCACCGGGCGGGGTGCCCATTTCGGCATAGGCTTCGAGCGCGTGGCGTTGCAGGCAGTGGCCTTTTTCCAGCAAAAGCAGCGATGCCGCCGCTAACGTTGCCCCGGTCACATCTGAACAGCCAGACAGGGTATGACCAATCGGCGTGGCAAGCTGGTAGCCATCTTCAAACAGCAGTTCCGTCTCGACATTGCCGATGGAATGCGGCAGCGCAACAAGGATCAGATCGAGCCGCCCCTCGGCCAGACCGGCCACCAATGATTCCGTCAATTCTTCACGCAGGAACAGCCTCTGGTCGGGCCACGTCTTTCGGAAAAGGGGCAGCGCGCGGGGCACCAGAAAGGGCCCCACCGTCGGAATGGCCCCCAACCGCAGGTCGCCTTGCAACGTGCCGGCCTGTGCATGCGCCAGCGCTTCGATATCAGCCACATCGTTCAGCACCACACGGGCGCGCCGCACCACCTCAATTCCCAGGGGAGTGAGCATCACAGACCGCTTGGATCGTTCGGCCAGCGTTACGCCAAGCATATCCTCCAGCTCCTTGATCCCGGCCGACAGGGTGGGCTGGGTCACATGGCAAAGCTCTGCAGCGCGTGAAAAGTTCAGCGTATCGGACAGGGTGACAAGAAAGCGAAGTTGGCGAAGGGTGGTCATGGGAGATTATTATAGATTTTCTCGATAACTATCAAACAAATAATCAATTTCATCTATTCAGCGCGTCGAGGTATCTATTGGTCATCGAAACACCAACCCCAAGAGGATGCCATGAACGCCATCTCCCCCACCACCGCTGCAACCCCCGCAGGCCTGACCCGGATGAACGAGCCCGCCCCCGATTTCACCGCCCTGACCACGCATGGGATGAAGTCGCTGGCCGACTACAAGGGCAAATGGCTGATCCTGTTTTCGCATCCGGCCGATTTCACCCCGGTCTGCACGACTGAATTCACCGCCTTTGCCAAGCGCGCCGATGACTTTGCCGCGCTGAACACCGAACTGCTGGGCCTGTCGATCGACAGCCATTATGCGCATATTGCCTGGGTCCGGTCGATCAAGGACAGCTTCGGCGTCGACATCAAGTTCCCGATCATCGCCGATCTCGACATGAAGGTGGCGCAGGCCTATGGCATGATCATGCCGGGGGCGTCCGACACTCAGGCGGTTCGCGCGACCTTTGTGATCGACCCCGAGGGCAAGCTGCGGGCGATGGTCTACTATCCCATGACCAACGGCCGTTCGGTGGATGAATTTCACCGCCTGATCGTGGCGCTGCAAACCTCGGCCGCACACAAGGTCTCGACCCCGGAGAACTGGCACCCCGGCCAACCGGTGATCGTGCCCACCCCGCAGACGACGGATGCCGCCGATGCCCGCATGACCGAAGGTCTGGAAACGGTGGACTGGTATTTCACCACCAAGATGCTGTGATCCAGCCTGCCTGACATGATCACGCCCGGCGCTGAAGGGCCGGGCGTGCCCGACAAGAAGGAGCTTTCCATGACCCATTCACCCGTCGTTGCTTCGTTCTGGGACGCGCCAACCGGCAGCTGGCAGTACGTTTTAGACGACCCCGATACGATGAGGGGCGCGATGGTCGATCCGGTTTGGAATTTTGACCCGCTTTCCGGTGCTACGGCTGCGCGCGACGCGCAAAAGATCCTCGACTATGTGCAGCAAGCCGGGATCACTGTTGACTGGATCCTTGATACCCATCCGCACGCCGACCATTTTTCTGCTGCCGTCTGGCTGAAAGACCGGCTGGGGGCGAAAACCGGGATTGGGGAGCATGTGGTTAAGGTTCAGAAGCTTTGGAAAGACATCTACAATCTGGGCGACGACGTCGTGGCCGATGGCCACCAGTGGGACCGGCTGTTCAGAGATGGCGAGACATTGATGGTCGGCTCGCTTCCGGTGCAGGTGATGTTTTCGCCCGGTCACACGATGGCTTCGGTCACTTACATCGCCGGTGATGCCGCCTTTGTGCATGATACGCTGATGATGCCGGACAGCGGCACCAGCCGCGCGGATTTTCCCGGCGGGTCGTCGTCGGCGCTGTATGACAGCCTGCAACGCATTCTTGCGCTGCCCCCCCGAGACGCGGCTCTATGTCGGGCACGACTATGCCCCGGGCCGTCCCGCCGCTTCCATGGCGACAGTGGCCCGGCACCGCGTGACCAACATCCACCTGGCGGACGCGCCGGATCAGGCTACGTTTCATGCAAGGCGAGACGCCCGCGATGCCACGTTGGCGTTGCCCAAGCTGATGCTTGCGGCCTTGCAGGTCAACATCCGGGGCGGTCGTGCGCCGGACCCTGAAGGCAACGACCGCCGCTATCTTAAGGTGCCGCTGGACTATTTCGAGGAACGCTGATCGCGTGAGGGGATAGGCCCAAGAGGTACGCCTCGCGGCCATAGAAGGCCTGACGCGTGAGAGTCTGATCGACCGCGCAAGCGCCAAGGGCAACAGCGGGTTCATCCAGATGCAAGTGGACCTTCCCAAACCATTGCTAGAAAGTCCTGTCGCAGGGTCCCTAAACGTTCACCCAAATGAGCAACGGCACTTTCTGCACCGGGATCCCATTAACAGCCTGTTGGCATAGAAAGGCTGCCAACCAAGTTCCATGTGACCCGCAACGGAGTCGAGGTAACCCTGCAAATGTCAGGGTTATTCAGCGGCGCCCGTTGGGTTTTATCGTCTATGCCATTCGTTGGTCGATCATTTGGCTATGAACAAGCGCAGGACTTAAGCGGGGAGATTGCCGTTCTCTAGGCGGTGACTTCGCCACTGGAGACCTCGTGTTTCTCTGTCCGGCTGGCGCAATGCGTCTGGCACCGACGTAGTGCCGGATGCTCGGATACTAAGACCAAAAGCATCCTTCGTGTTTCACTTTGAAAGCCAAACGACGGCCCGCAAGCCACCTTCGGGGCGGTTTGACAGCCGCACATCTCCGGCATGGGCCCGTAGGATGGCGCGGGCGATCGGAAGCCCCAGACCGATTCCCCCGGTATCGCGGGATCGAGAGGTTTCGAGCCGCACATAAGGATCGAAGACAGTCTCCAGATGGTCCTCGGGAATGCCAGGGCCAAAGTCGTCAATAAGTATCTCGACTGTGATCGGGCCGTCGCGCAAGGAGACGTCGACCTGCCGGCCGTAACGCTGCGCGTTCTCCATGAGGTTGCGCAGTGCGCGGCGAATGGGCGTCCGGCGCAATGGCAGCGAGACAGGATCCGCTTTGACAATGCAAATCTCGGGTCCTGTCTCCATCAGTTCGGCCGTCAGGTCTGATAACAGGAGTGCAAGGTCGACCGTTTCGGTCGGCTGATCGGCCGAAACGCCACGCGCATAGGCCAATGTCGCCTCGACCATGTCGCGCATCTCGTCCAGCGAAGCCGCCATCCGTTCGCGGGTTTCGTCGTCGTCCACCATTTCTGCGCGAACCCGCAGCGCCGTGATAGGCGAGCGCAGATCATGGCCCAGGGCCGCCAGCATCCGGGTGCGGTCCGCGACCAAAGTGGAAATGCGGGTCTGCATCCGACCCAGGGCATCGGACAAGGCCTGCACCTCGGCCGGGCCGCTGGTGGGCATTTCAGGGGCCTTGCTGTCAATGCCGAAGTCCTCGGCGGCCTGTGCCAGCCGTCGCAACGGCCCGGTGATGCGCCGCAGCCCGAGCCAGAGCGTTCCCATGATCAGCACAAGTGACAGCAGGATCGTGCCAAGGATCGCCGGGGGAAGCCGGAAGTCGGGCCGGTCATTGCGGGCGGCCACGTTCAGCCATCGCCCATCGGACAGGCGCATCGAAAGCCGCAATTCGATCGGGGCCATCCCTGCCGCAAGCATCCTGTCCCGCACCCAAACCAGCGGTGCAGGTGGGTTCATCGGCCGACCATCGCGCGGCGAGATGCCGATTTCCTCGACCCGCACTTCGCGAGTCGCGGACAACAGGGTTTCTACCCGTCGCGGGATCGCCGAGCCTAACGGGGCCACATCCGAAACCAACGCCTCCTTTGATAGGGAAAAGTCAGTATGCGCAGTTCGGGCGGCATCCAGAATCCCCGCCCGGTTCGCCTCGGGCGCTGCTTCTAGCGCCAATACCACCGCAGCGCTGCGCTCGGTCGTTTCGAGCCGCAGCGCGTCTTGTAGTGTTCGCCCCCGCTCGTCCGCGAAAAGCCACAGGCTGATTATCTGCGCCGCGATGAAGGCGGCAAGGATCAGCAGGGCCAGTTGCCCAGTCAGACTGCGCGGCGTAAGTCGCATCACCCCACCTCGCGCACATCAGCGGCAAGGCTGTAGCCGCCCGCCCGGATCGTGGCGATGATCTGGGGGCTGGCGGGATCATCCTCGATTTTGCGGCGCAGGCGGCTGACCTGATTGTCGATGGTGCGGTCAAAGACATCGGCCATACGGCCCGAGGTCAGATCCAGCAACTGATCTCGCGACAGAACGAAACGCGGACGCTCCAGAAACGCGGTCAGAAGCTTGAACTCGGCGCTGGTCAGGTTGGCCTCGCGCCCGTCTGCATGGGTCAGCGCGCGGGTGTCGGTGTCCAGCACCCAGCCCGCGAAGGTCAGTTTGCGCCCGCCAAGGTTGCCCGCCATCGGCTCGGGCCGTTCGGCCCGGCGCAGGATGGCCTTGATCCGCGCCAACAACTCGCGCGGGTTGAAGGGCTTCACCAGATAGTCGTCAGCCCCGATTTCCAGCCCGACAATGCGGTCGGTTTCTTCGCCCAGGGCGCTGAGCATCAGGATCGGCGGTCCGCCATTTGCCGCGACGCGACGCGCCGCGCCGCAGAAAGCCCGTCCTCGCCCGGCATCATCACATCCAGAACGATTAGGTCGAACCGCCCAGCTTTCAGGGCGACATCCATTTCCGCAGCATCGCGCGCCGCCGTCGCGCGCATCCCGTTCTTTTCCAGATAGCGCATCACCGCATCGCGGATATCGCGATGGTCATCCACGACAAGAATATGGGGCGTTGTATCGGTCATGCCCTTTCATAGCGTGCTGTCCCGGCCAGCGGGAAGGTTTTGCGTAACGGTCTGTCGCAAAGACCGTGCTTGCGACAGACCGGTACAATTCAGGCCCCATACGGGCATCCTTCTGCGACAAAGCCCCGCCATCTTGACCTGATCAGAAATACGAACCCGATAAGGTGAGACCATGAAACGCAAGACCTTCCTGACTTTTGGTGCCATCGCCGCAGTCGCGGTCATCGGTGCAGCCAGCATCCCCGCCATTGCCGGCGGCGGTCCCTGGGGCACAATGGGCGGAATGATGGGCGACCATGGGCCCGGCACGATGATGCACGGTGGTGAGAGTGGCGGCCATAGCCCGATGGGCATGACCGGCTTTGCTGAAAACGCGGTCTTCCAGTCCTTCGACGCTGACAAGGACGGCAGGGTGACGGCCGCCGAGGCCGAAGCCGGTGTGGCGGCGCTGCTGGCAACCCATGACGCCGACAAGAACGGCGCACTGTCCGAGGCGGAATTCGCGACGCTCTTCGCCGAAGTAACCAGGGGCATGGCCGCGCGTCCCTTCGCCATGCTGGACGATGACGGTGACAAGGAGATCAGCGCCGAGGAAATCACCTTTCCGGTAAAGATGATGGCGCGGATGGGCCGATTGACCGAGGTCAATGTTGGCGGTCAGGCCAACCCGTAAACCTGATCAGATCGGCGGGCGCCAGAAGGTGCCCGCCCAATTGTTCAAAGGCACAGAACCATGACACACCCCAACGGGTATTCGGGCACGCAGATTGCCCTGCACTGGATTGTCGCCTTGCTGGTCGCCGGTCAATACATCTTCAAGGACTCCATCGCCACAGCCTGGGACGCGATCAGGCAGGGCACCGAATATGCCTTCGACCCGTTGATCCTGGCCCATGTCGCGAGTGGCGCGCTGATCCTTGCCTTCGTGCTATGGCGTCTGGCATTGCGCCTGAAACGTGGCGTGCCCCCGCCGCCGGAAAACGAACCCGCTCCTTTGAAAACGCTGAGCCATGTCGCCCATTGGGCCCTTTACGGTATGCTGGCGCTCATGTCTGTTTCGGGTGCCTTGGCTTGGTTCGCCGATCTGAAAGATGCGGCGCAGGTCCACAATATAGTGAAGGTCGTGCTTCTGGCCCTGATCACACTGCATCTGTTGGCCATTCCGTTCCACCGGATCATTCTGAAGAACAACGTAATGGTCCGCATGATCCGTCCGGCAGAGTAACGCTGTCGACCTTCCATCCATCGCCCTGACGGGCAAGACAGTAACAAAGGAACTCCTCTCATGAATATCCGCATGGCAACAGCCGCCCTCATCCTGTCCGCGACAGCGGCCTTCGCCCAGACCAGCCCGGGAAACCAGTTCATGGACAACTGGGATCTCGACGGGAATGGCACCGCGACGATCGAAGAACTGCGCGAAATGCGCACCAGTGTATTTCTGAGTTTCGACTCGAACGAAGACGGCGCATTTGATGCCGAAGAATACGTGATGTTCGATGAGGCTCGGCAGAACGACGTGAACAACTACAACGGGCCGCAGCGCACCCAGATGCAAAAGGTTGCCGACCGGATGGGCCTTCTTGCCAGCGATCTGGACAAGGACGGGAAGGTGACGCGTGAAGAGTTTCTTGCCGGGGCCGACACCTGGTTTACGGAACTGGACAAGAACGCCGACGGCGGCATTACGCTCGACGACTTCGCGCTCTAGGCGAAGCGACGCATTTGACCGGGCCTGATTTGAACGGCCATAGTAAGGGGAAAGCCGTAATGTCCGGGCCAAATAAAGACCAACTGCCGATCGATCTGAACCTGTCAGAACCGGGATCACCGCCCCGCCGATGGTTTCGCAAGCGGTATCTGCTGGTGCTGCTGATCCCTGTGTTCATGTTCTCGGGCGGCGTGTTGGGGATGTATTTCCAGCCGTTGGGATTGCAAAAGTTCTATGCCTTGACCGGTCTGCAACCTGGCGGAGGGTCGGATGCGCCGATTGCCTTGCCACCCGATATCGAGCTGCCGCCGAAGATGGCCGAGACCATGCTGCCGACCGATGTCGTGGGGCTGGCCCGTGTCATGCCGCGCGGCGATGTTGCGGTTGTGGCGGCACCCTATGGGGCTGGCGATGCCCGCGTCGCCGAGATTCTTGTCGCCGAAGGCGACAGTGTGGCCAAGGGCACCCCGCTGGCCCGGCTGGATAACCGGACTGCGCTGGAAGGTGCGGTCCTGACGGCCGAGGCCAATCTGGCCATCCGGAAGGCATCGCTGATGCAGACTCGCGCGGCTGTCGCGGCGAGCCGGGACGAAGCGCAGGCAGCACTGGATCAGGCCATTGCCACGGCGGCAGAAGCAACCACAAACCTTGCTCGGACCGAGGAATTGTTCCAGCGCGCGGTGGCTACGCAAGCCACACTCGATTCCGCGCGGACTGCGGCTGCTTCGGCAGGTTTGGCGGTCTCCCGCGCCGAAGTTACCTTGACGCGATTTGCGTCGCTGGCGCTGGACGACCAGCCCGATGTGGTCGTTGCCACCCGCAACGTCGAGGCCGCCGAGGCCGATCTGGCCCGGGCCAAGCTGGATCTCGATCGCGCCCTTGTCGTCGCCCCGATTGCCGGCACGATCCTAGACATCCGGGCGACACCGGGCCAGCGCCCACCGGCTGACGGGATCATGGACATGGGCGACACCGGCACGATGATGGCCGAGGTCGAAGTTTGGCAGGACCGCATTGCCGTGGTGCAACTGGGCCAACCGGTCGAACTGGCAGCGCCCGCACTGGGCCAATCCCTGCTGGGTACGGTCGAAAGCATCGGCCTGACGGTGGGGCGGCAGGGGCTGATCTCGGATGATGCGGCAGAAAACAAGGATGCACGGGTGATCCGCGTGCTGGTTGTGCTGGACGATGCCTCGTCACTGGTTGCGGCGCGCTTTACCAACCTTGAGGTCATCGCCCGGATCGACACCACCGCAGGCGCGCGGGGAACTCCATGAGCCGCCTGCTGCAAGCCCTGTTCGGTCGCCTTCCGATCGGCTGGCTGCAACTGACGCACAATCGCACGCGCTTTGCCGCTGCGCTGTCTGGGGTGGCCTTTGCCAACGTGCTGGTCTTTGTGCAACTAGGCATCATGAACTCGATGGGGGCGGCCACGCTTCGGCCCTATGACTTCTTTCAGGCCGACATAATGATTTCCGCGGGCGATGCAAATGCGCTGGCCGATGGTGGCAATGTGGCGCGGCAGTGGCTGTTGCAGGCGATGGCCGACCCGGATGTGGCCGACGGCATGGGCCTGTTTCTGGCCAACGTACCGTGGGACAGGGGCGAGAAGGACATCAGCCTGACGACCTTCGGCGTTGATCCGGCCAAACCCGGCTTCATCAACCCCGAAATCGGCGGCGACCTGAACTTGTTGCAGGTGCAAGATTCAGCCATACTCGATCGGCTGGCGCGAGGTCTCGGCAAGGACGAGGCAGCGGCGATCCGGCCGCAGACTCCGCTGTCGTTTGAAACTCAGGGCCGGACCCTGACGGCCTATGCCACTTTTGCCGGTGGTGGTGGCTTTGGCGGCGACGGCTATATGCTGGTGTCCGATCAAACCTTTCTGTCACAGTTCCCAGCCCGCAGTTCCGCAGCCCCAGATCATATTCTGTTGCAGCTGCGCTCCGGTGCCGACGTGCAGGCTGTTGTGAGCAGACTGAAAACCCTGATCTCCGACCCAAGCTTGCGTATCCGCAGCTATTCGGATGCCGCGCAGGAAGATCTGCGCTATCAACAGACACGGCGGCCCACCGGGATCATCTTCGGCTTTGGGGTGCTGATCGGGGTGCTGGTAGGGCTGGTGATCGTCTATCAGGTGCTGTCCACCGACGTGGCTGATCACCTTCGAGAATATGCCACCTTCAAGGCCATGGGCTATGGTCCCCGTTTCTTTCTGGGCGTGGTGTTCGAAGAGGCGCTGGTTCTAGGAATCATGGGCTTCATCCCCGGACTGATCGTGGGCACGACAATCCTGACGCTGATGGGCAAGATCACCACATTGCCCCTGGCGATGACGCCGTCGATGGCGCTGTCGGTCTTTCTGGGCACCATCGCCTTTTCGGCGATATCGGGCGCCATCGCCACCCGCCGCCTTGCTGCCGCCGATCCGGCCGATCTGTTCTAGGAGGCAGGGATGGATAGGGAAAACATCGTCGATGCGCGCGGCCTGAACCACTGGTTCGGCAGCGGCGAGGTGAAGAAGCAGGCGCTGTTCGACGTGAACCTGACGCTGAAGCGCGGCAGCTTTACCGTGCTGATGGGGCCTTCGGGGTCTGGCAAGACCACGGTGTTGACGCTGATCGGTTGCCTGCGTGCGGTGCAGGACGGATCGGTGCGCCTGCTGGATCAGGAATTAAACGGCGCTACCGAAGCGCATCTGGTCGCCCTGCGTCGCCGTCTGGGGTTCATCTTTCAGGCCCATAACCTGCATGAAAGCCTGACGGCCACACAGAACGTGATGATGGGGGTGCAGGTCCATGGCGGCGTGCCGGAAGCGACCGCCAAACAGGCAGCGATCCATGCCCTTGGTTTGGTCGGCGTGTCGGACCGGGCAGATTACCTGCCAGCGAACCTCTCGGGTGGGCAAAAGCAGCGCGTCGCCGTCGCCCGGGCGCTGGTGGGAAATCCGGCGTTGGTGCTGGCTGACGAACCCACTGCCGCCCTCGACAAGGATAGCGCAGGTGAAGTTGTCGATCTCCTGAAACGCTTGGGCGCGGCACGCGGCACGACCACTTTGCTAGTCACCCATGACAATCGCATTCTTGACCGCGCTGACCGCATTCTGACGCTTGAAGATGGCCGCATCGTGAAGGTGGAAGATCGGGCCTGACGCCTGTGCATCTCGCAACCTGCTCAGTTCAAGGTATCCTTGCCTTTCGACTTTGACGATTTCAGCTTGGGCTACGGACATACCTCTCGCCACGAGAAACATGCCGAATTGACGCTACACGATGACGCTGCGCTATGCTGACCGGGCAACCTTCGCTCAATGCCGGCGGAGAGAGCTCGTAGCTACAAGTCTTGGAGATCAACGGGCGGCACTTCGTCGAGACTGGGTTGGCCGCAGGGTTCTCGCTGGAACTGGTCGCGCGGATTTTTGAGGACATTCTCGTAAGCCTGGAGGGGGCAAGCATCACGGCGCAGGCCAAAACGTGAGCCTACTCTCCGGCAGGACTGTTAGCAGGCGCGGCTTTGATCAGCGGGCAGCACGTCTCCGTGACAACGAGAGAAAAACTCATTGTCAAAATAGTCATGTGCTCACGCTCTCGGAGCTGCGGCTTTGGCAGCCATCCAGCATCATCTCGAAATCTCCCCCGCCAATACTGCGCGCCCGTGCACTGCAAGGATTGCTGCAAACTTGGGACAGTCGAACTGTCGGACGATGTCCAAGACCCGGGCATCGTACGCCGCTTGGCCGATAAGCCTGCAGAGATCTGACGCATGAAACTGCCGGTTCGAACTCGGTGCGGCCCTGATCTGCTCATGCAGTTCCTGCAACTTGGGATTATAAGGGCTCAGCGATTTCATTGCTTCTGATTGTGTAGGTGGCACTGTTGATGGGCCGGTACGCCACCTGCGCATGAAGCCCAGAAGATACCCAGCTGGCACCGCGGCATTTCCTCGCCCTCTGTTGAACGCAAGGAAGCGCTCCCAGATGACCTGCGTATCGACGTTCCAGCAGGCGAGCGACGCTTTCGCGACCCTGATCAACTCCGCCCAAGGTGTGCGATAGACGTTGGTTGCCGCGCCAATCTCAATCCTTCCTGCAAAAATAGTTTTGTTCTTAGAGACTCTAGATAGTGATGTGTCGCCTGAGGCTGACACGACATCTGGCAGCGCATCCGCATCCTCTTGCACCCCGAACCTGAACAGCCACGGAGCGAACTTGCCGTTCGGCTTCCACCGCACCAGAGCCAGGCTGGATGTCGCAAGCTCGACCAAGAGCGCCGTCAGATGCTGCCGTGACACCCCCATCTTCTCAGCGAGATGCGCCAGCGTGAATGCGGCCGTTCCGCGTTCAAGCCCGTTGTAGCCATCCTTCCAGGCGATGCCGTCGAGGATGATCGTCGCGAGCTTATGGGCCGCAGTGGAGAGCGGTGTTTCGGTGATGCGGCGCAGGATGGCGCCGGTCGTGAGTTCCATGATGTGTCGTTCCGTCTTGGGGCGACACCAGACCGTGAGTCGTGCAAGATTTCGTTCCGGCAAAGGCATTTGCCGGTTGAACGGGTCCAAGGCTCGCGCTAAATTCCCACTACCACGAGGAAATCAGTGCGGCGTCGGGCCTTTGGTCTGGCGTCGTTTCTGTTTCTGGGTGTCGGTCTTTCGTTCAACGCGGGGCAGGGCCGTGGGTCAGGTTCTCAGTAGTGAACCTCTTCGTGTCCGTAGCTGCCTTCATAGTCGCGCCATTCGACGAAGACGGACCGATGCCAATAGTTGTGACAGTCTGCCGGTACAGCGAGATCTGAGGCAGCAGGAACCGCCGACACGCTGCTCCGACGGCGGCTGTATTCGCCTTGATCGCCGTAGCTGCCCATGTAGACACTGCCCCAACTGTTACAGTCGCCATCAGAGCTGCGCCGCTGCTGGTAAGTGATCTCGAACACGCGGATCGAGCGGACGAAGTCAAACGCGGGGTCCGATATGTCGACATCCGCCCGATCCTGGACAAGCTGAAGTGCGAAGGGCGTTTCCGGGACCGAGACGAGCGGCACAGGCTCGCCGCGGATAGCGATGTCGAACAGGCGCTCTATCGGCCTCAGTTCGCCCCGGAAACTCACCCGCATCGGGCAGTTCCAGATCTGCAGCGGCGGCTCAATCGGCCAAGGCGTGATGCGGCGAATGAAGACCGCCCTTGCGTGAGCGCATTCGGCAGAAGCAGGCCAACCCCCAGCCAGACAGAGAAGGATCGCGCAGTCGACGGGGTAAGCCACTGACGGGGTGACAGTTGCGGTTGAGAGACCGACACCCAAGAGCAGGGCTGGGAGGAGAGGTTTCACGGGAGGTCCTTCTGAGCTGAGGGCGTGTTGAGGAAGGTTGAATAGGCCTCGGTCGCCCTGTGGGCTTCCGAAAGGGCGCGACTGCGCTCGGTATCGAGGCAGGCGATGTGGGAGCTGACGGCCGCAAAGTAGGCCTCGAACTCGGCGGCGATTTCTGTGCGGTACTCGGCGAGAACTGCGTCGGAAAGGTCGGTGAACGGCACTTCTGGCGGAATGCAGCGAATCACCTCTGGTTGTGCGAAAGCTGCGGAGTTCACGAAAGTCGCAAGGATGGTCCCGGCCAGATACAGCGCTGTTCGTCGCTTCCGATGAGCCTGGCCACACCATGAGACCACTCTCAAGATTGGCAAAAATACCAATATTTCTTGATCTTTTCTCAAAGTCTGCGCCTCACAACTTGGCTCCATTTTCTCGAGGGCCGACCGGTGCAGCTGCCCGCACGGTACGCCCGCCGGATCAACCACAGGTTCGGCTGCACGCCCTTCTTTTATCGTGTTTGTCATTTTTATGTTGAATGCGCCATACTTTCTGTTAGGCATCGCTTCACAAAGAAATCTGCGATACAACGTTCCCAACAGATGATCCGAGGGGACCCCATGAATACCAAACGGCGCGCATTGCCTGTCTTGCTGGAGCGTGACTTCCGCAAGCTGGCCGCATCCGAAGGAGCGACTGTTGAGATCGAGTGTGTCAGTGCGCCCAACCCCGACGAACGGTTCTCGGGGGAATGGCTGTTCTACGTTGTCAGCCCCGCGGGCGAACGCTTCCTTCTGGTCACGGCGCTTGCGCGGGAACGTATCGTCAATTCCCCGATCGGTATGTTCGGGCTCGCCTTCGGCAAGCTCAACCTCGACCATCTCGACGTGCCTGCTGTCGCTGGCGCTGTCTGCACTGGCATGCGGAGCCGCCCAGGCGGAAGTGATCCGCTGGAATGATCCGGAAGGGCAGGGCGGAGAAGTCCACCTTGCAGCACTTGATTCATCCGTCCTGCGCTATGACGGTCAGGGGCAGCTCATCGTTCCTATTCACCCTGAACCAGTTGAAGAAGAGACGCGGGAAGGGGAGGGGGCAGAAGTCGCCGCTGATGTCTCCTTCAGCACCAAAGGGGTTGCAGCCCCAAGGGATGTCTTGCCACAGGTCCGGCTGATTGCGACCCGCTATCAAGACCATCCGGCCTTGGCGCAACTGGAGCTTTCGCCCGCTGAATGGGCCGCATTCTTTCAGGCAATGATCAAGGTCGAGAGCAATTACACACAAGAGGCTGTCAGCCATGCCGGTGCGCTTGGCCTCGCGCAACTGATGCCCGGCACGGCTGATTATCTCAACGTTGACCCCTCGGACCCCATCGAAAACCTCGACGGCGGCGCACGCTATCTTCTGGAACAAATGGCCGCCTTCGGCAGCCTAGAGCTTGCCCTTGCCGCCTACAACGCCGGCCCCGAGGCCGTGCGCAAATACGACGGCGTGCCACCCTACGCCGAGACACAATCCCACATCGTCAAGGTGATGGCGGTCTATGACCGCATCCTCACCGAGCTCTGAACCAAGAAGGACAACTCACCCAATGCGCAACCAAAACGTGGCTCTTCTGGGCCTGACCCTTTGCACCCTTTTTCTGGCGCAAGCCGAGCCAGCACTCGCGCAGGTGGTCTTCACCAAGGCCGAAACCGTGGCCACCGGCGTTCTGGCCTCCTTCCGGGGCACCCTCGCGACAGCCTTCTTCGGCATCGCCTTCGTGGTGACCGGCTTCCTCGCGGCCTTCAACCGGATTTCCTGGGCCTGGGTGGCATTGGTTGTGGTAGGTGCCTTCCTTGTTTTTGCCGGCCCCGCCATTGTCGCCAACCTGCGCTCGTCCTTCAGCTGAGGCGAGACCAGACCCATGGAGAAAAGCGCGGTCATCCTCGGGCTCTCGCGGCAAGCCAAGTTTCTTGGCCTGCCGATGCCCTATGCCATGGCAGTGGGAGCGATGACCGTGCTGCCCTTCATCTTGTTCAAGCCGGTTTGGTGGTTCTTGACCGCACCGATCTGGTACGGGCTTGCCCGCTTTGCGACGAAGCTGAACCCGAATGGGCATCACGTCTTTGCCGTTATGATGCAGGTGACGCCGATGGCCATCCTGCGGAAAGGGCGGCGTCATGTTTCTTGAGAGAGAAGGCCTGCGGGGCAGGGCGCGGGCGCTGATCCCGGCGGATCCGAAGATCTATGCGCATCTGCCTTATGTCATTGAGCTTGATGACGAGGTGGTGCGCACCCGCGACAACGGGCTGATGATCTCGCTCGAAGTGACCGGCATTGACGGGATCACATCCGGGTCTTCGGCGGTCACCGCCCTTCGGGCGGGGTTCGCGCATCTGCTCGACACGTTGGATGAACGTTTCAGCTTCTATCTGCACCGGATGATGCGCCCGGCCCAAGCTCAGCTGAAACCGATCCACGGCCAAAGCTTTGCAGCCGATATCGACCGGGCATGGAACACGGAACTGCAGCGCCGCAACCTGCAGGAATCCGTGCTGATCCTCACGGTCGTCCGGCGGCAAGTTGCTCCGCTGGCTGTCCCGCTCTTTGGCAAAGCGGCGGCAAAGGTCTGGGGCGAGGATACCGACCGGCGCTTGGAAGAGTTGCGCGAGGTGGTTTCGATCCTCGAGACCGGACTTGGCGTCAAATCCCATCGGCTCAAGATCAGCGATGGCAGCCTGATCGGCTTTTACGCCTCGCTCCTGACCGGCGAGTTGCGCAGCAAACCACGCAGTCCCTTTGGCATCATCGCCGAAGATGCCAGCGATGCCGCCATTCGCTTCGGCAAAGGTCAGTTCGCGGTGGAGGAGGGGGCAGATACGCCGCGCGTCGGTGCTGTTCTCTATGTCAAATCCTATGCGACCTCGACCTGGCCCGGCATGCTGGATGCACTCGGGGCCTCCCGCAATACCATTATCACCCACAGCTACACGCCGATTGAGCGAGGCAGCATCACCGAACGCGTGAAACGCCGCGTGGCGCAAATGCGGGCTTCCGAAGACATCGCTGCGACGATCGAGGCCCAACTTTTTGAGGCTGCTGACAAATCCGAAAGCGGCGAGCTCGGCTTTGGTATCCATCAGATGACCATCACGGTCTTTGCCAGTGATCAGGCGGCACTGGATACCGAAGTCGCCCGCATCCGCGGAATCGCGCATCAAAACGGCATGCGGTTGGTTCGCGAAGTCACAGCGCTCGAGGCCGCCTTCTTCGCCATGCACCCCGGCAACATGGACTACCGGGCGCGGGACATGACGGTCTCGTCCTTGAACTTCGCCGATATGGCAGCACTACATGCCGCAGATACCGGGACGGAAGCCGCGCGCCTGCCATGGCAAACGCCGCTGACGTTGTTTCAAACTTTGCAGGGCAGTCTGCATCGGTTCAGTTTCCATGAACCCGGCGACCCGAAAGCTGAGCCGACCAACGGCCATACGCTCGTCTTGGGCAAGTCCGGCGGTGGTAAGACCACCACTGTCGCCTTCCTCGCGGCCCAGGCTCAAAGGGTAGGGGGCCGTACGATCATCTTTGACAAGGAAGCGGGGCTCAAAATGGCGGTCCGTGCCCTTGGTGGCCGCTATGCAGAAATCCGTGCCGGACGGCCGACCGGGCTGAATCCGCTTGCCACAGAATCCGGCGAACGCGGAGAGGCGTGGTTTCTGGATTGGCTCGTGGCGTTGTTGGAACAGCGCAGCGGGCCGATGACACCGCTGCAATCCGAGGCGCTCAAATCCGCCATTTCCCAGAACGGCAAGGCCCGGGAAGGGTTGAGGAACTTCCGGGCGTTTCAGGAACTCTTTGGAGATGTGGGCGACGGGCTCGATCTGGCACAGCGGATCAGTGAATGGGGCCCTGAGGGCCGCTATGGCTGGGTCTTCGGCGAAGCTGAGGAACCGGTGGTGGATTTCACCAGCCATGATGTGACGGCCGTCGATCTGACGGAAATACTCGACCTCGGCACCGAGCGGACTGCAATCCTTGGCTATCTCTTCCGCCGCATCGAGATGCTGATCGAGGAAAAGCGCCCGACGCTGATCCTGATCGACGAGGCCTGGAAGGTTCTCGACGACGAGTACTTCGCGAAGAAACTTGCCGAATGGCTGGTGACCGCCCGCAAAAAAAACGTCGTCGTTGTGATGATGACCCAGTTTCCGAGCCAGATCCGAGGATCTAAAGCCCGCTCGATCCTGGAAGCCCTGCCGAACCAGCTCTTGTTCCCAAACGGTGAAGCAGCAAGTGCCGACTATGACGGGTTCCGGCTGTCCGATGGCGAGCTGGATTTTGTCCTGAGCCCGATCCCAGGCCAGCGGATGGTGCTGTCACGCACGCCGCGCAGCTCGACCGTGCTGAACGTCGATCTCAAAGCTCTGGGGCCACTTCTGACAGCGCTTGGCGGTGGTCAGGCCGGGCTCAATGCCTTTGGCGCGGACTATGCCAACCGGCCCAAATTCTGGAAGGAATGATTGTCCAATGAAATCAATATATTACATAACCTTGATTATGCGAGTCCGATTTTGGGCTGTTATGATCGCTGTATCCCTCGGTCTTGCAGCCTGCACCGGTGTGCCGATTGCCAAAACCAACTGCTGGGCCACCGCTGAATCCACTGTGACCACTTCCACCATGGGAGCAAGCCCGGATGCGGGGATTGTCTCTCGCAGCAACACGTCGAGCCTTGATGTCATTCCCTGCCGCTAAACTTCAACGCACTGCCAAAGTCTTTGCTTTCGCGACTGCGGCGCTGCCGATGATGGCGGCGGCGCAAGGCGTGCCAATTGCGGATGGCAAGTCGATCGTCCAGCACGTCCTGGAGATCGCGCAGATGTCCTATCTGACCGGCGGGCGCGAGCTTGAGGCCGACAAAAAACGCCGCATCGATGAGTTGCATCAGGACCAACTCGACGCGCTGGATGCCACGCTGGCGATGATGACCGGCCAGACGCCATGGATCGGTGATCTGGAGGTGATCCCCGGCGCTGAGGCTGAAGTCCTCTACGCCGTCGAGGACAACAACCCCTATGCCGATCGCCTCTTTGGCGATGCCAAGACCAGCATCGAAGAGATGATCGTGGCGACCGCGCAGAAATACGCCGGTCACCCCGGTCTTGCCCGGGCCGGGCTGAACCCCGTCGAGTTCCGCATCTGGTTTCAAAGCCTCGTGAAGCAGGAGTCCGGGTTTTCCATCGGGGCACGTAGCCCGGTTGGCGCCTTTGGCCTGACGCAGGTCATGCCCGACACCGCCAAGGGCCTCGGCATTTACCCCGCCTACTATGATGACCCGATGCTGCAACTGGATGGCGGCGCGCGGTACTTCCTGACCCAGCTCAACAAGTTTGGCTCAGTGCCGCTGGCCCTCGCCGCCTACAACGCCGGGCCTGGCAATGTCACGAAGTATGGCGGCATCCCGCCCTTTGAAGAGACGCAGAATTACGTCGTCCGCATCACCGGGTTCTTCAATGCCTATGCCGGCAAGATCACTGGAGTGGACCAGGTTGGCACGTTTGACCCACGCGATATGGCGATCGCCGAGGCCAGCAACACCGCTGACGCAGGTCTGCACTACGGCATGGCCGCCTCGCTCGAGATCGAAGCGTCTCTGAAGCGCTTGCGTTCCATCATCGAGCGCATTCCCACGACGAAATCGACCAAAGAGGCTTTGGACCTCAACAGCTATGCCCGGGCCGAAGCCGCCCGCATCGGGCTGATGGTCGAACGGGGTAAGGCGGCCCGCGTAAAGGTCGATCAGGCGCGCTACGCCCTCTGGCTGCAGGCCTATGCCAACGACGCAACATTCATCAAAGTGAAGGGTGGTTCCGAATGATCCGCAATCTGTGTTTGGGGCTTGGTCCTCTTCTGATCTCTGCAGCCTTGCTCTCCCCTGCCCCCGCCTTGGCGCAGGGGGTGCCGACTGTCGACGTCACAAGCATCGCCAAAATCGGCGAAGTGCTGACCGAGGCCAAGCTGCAGGTGAAGGAGATGATCGCGTCGAACCTCAAACTCGATGAGCAGATCCTGAAGCAGATCGAACAGATTGCCACCCTGAAGGCCCAGCTTGACGCCTTGCGCAACGGGCTGACCCTAGAAGCCTTGGGCATCCCAGACCCGGACACCTTCTTTGATGACATTCTGCCAGATGTGGCTGATCTGACCGGTGGGTTGATCGCGGCGAAGGACGGCAGCTATTCCCTGATGACCACATCCGGCAAGGTCGGCGACAAGCCCGCCGCGCAATATGTCTCAGAGTTCTTCGCATCAGCTGGCCTCGATGTGGCCACGGTCGATACTCTGGCGAACAGCGACGACGAGGGGGCCGCCCGGATCGGCACGCAAGCCAACACCGCCGCTTTTCTCTCGGCAGCCGCAGAAACATCCTCGGTCAAGGCTTCTGAAAGCCTAGAGCGGGTCCACGAGCTTGTTCAGGAAATCCCAGACACCGAAGGGCTGAAAGAGGCCATCGACCTCAATACTCGCGTGACCGCTGAACTGTCGATTGCCCTCGCCAACATCTGGAACATGGAATCCGCCCAGCTGATGGGGATGGGCGAAGCGGGCGTCATGGATGCCGCCACCGCAGCCGAAGAGCAGAAGTTCATCAAAGTCCTTGGAGGAGAATGAGCATGGCCAGAACTTTCAAAGTGCGACTGAAGGGCGGTGTCCTTGGCTTGATCGCGGTTTTCTCGACCGCAGCTTGGGCCGAGGCCCCTGCCCCGGCAGACATTGCTAAAGAGGACGCCTATCTCGACGTTTTACCGAAGATCGATCTGCCGGAAAATGTGGCGCCGATCCCGGGAGCAGTGAACGAAGAATTCCGGAACTGTGAGGCCGCCTGGCCCGCAGGCTACGCGTTGGCGCGGTCTGGTCCTGAAGCGCGGGCTCTGCGCGACATCTACGGCCTGGTCCGCGTGCGAAATGTGATTGAAACGCAGGATTGCGGCTGCACAGGCAAAGTGGCGAACTGGGAAGAAGTCGAGGCCGTCGCGGCTACATTGCGCGATCATCACGACGTCCAGCGCATCAGCTGGCAACAGACGAAGGCGATTGCGGAGGAGGCCGCAACCCTGACGGCTGTCGCAGAAACCATGTGTGGCGGCAGCTTCTGATGGACAGCGTCTCGGCCATCCTGACAACGCTGGATGCGGCAATCACCTCAGCCGGGCGGCAGTATTTCGAGGCGACGGCGGGTGCGGTCGGTCCGATCTACACGACCCTGCTCGCCCTCCTGCTCGTCATGGTCGGGATCAACGCGGCCTTGAATGTCTACCGGATTTCCATGCGCGACGCCGTTCAACTGTCGTTCCGGATCGTCATGGTTCTGATGTTTGGCCTGACCTGGTCGAACTTCACCCAGATTTACGATGCCGCCAGCAACGGACTCAGCGCTCTGGCACTGGAGTACTTTCGGCTCGGGGGTGGCGGTGTCGGTGCATCCGCCACTGCAGCGATGGATGACATGGCGAACATGATGGCCGGAAACGTGGATTCCGTGTCTTCGGCCATGTCCTCGATCATGCGCGGCTTTGTGGCCGCCGTCCTTTACGTCGTCCTCGGCGTGTTGATGGCAGTCTACGTTTTCATCGTCGGCTTCTCGAAGTTGATGATCGCTTTCCTCCTCGGGGTTGCTCCGATCGCCATCGGTGCCACGATCTTCGAGAAGACCAAGGGTATGTTCGAGGCCTGGCTCTCAGCAATGATCGGGTACCTGATGTATCCGGTCGCCTCAGCCGGGGTGATCGTGGCGGTCGTCACCGTGGCGCATGATGTGTTCCGCGAGACAAAAGACGTGACTGACCTCGGGTCCATCCTCGGCTTCTTCGTCATCGTCTTCGTCGGCATATTCGCCCTGATGGCGATCCCGAATGCCGTGACGCACATCACTGGCCAGATCAGCCTCGCGAGCATTGCACCGCAGGCTCTGCGGGTTGCAGGCAAGCCCTTGGAAAAGGCCTCCGACTATTCGGCGCGCCGAATGAATGAGGTGCGATCGGGGTTCATGCACGGCAAGACCGAACACCACCATTTGCGCGATCAGGCGCGGTCCGATGCCGAGCGCGGCCAGGCCGCAAGGGCGCGTTTGGGTCAATTCATCCGCGACAGCTGACGCTGACGAACTGGCCCACACCGCACAACTGCCGACCGCGCAAATCCCCATTTCCGGAGCAAGACAATGACAGGTTCACCCCCTGAATTGAGAAGTTTTCTCGAGGCCGAGATGTTCTACGGCGTCAAAAAGCGCGAACGCATCGCCTATGCCGTAGCGGGCGGCGGTCTCGCCATCGGACTCATGGGCATGATCGCTGTCGTCACAATGCTCCCCTTGAAACAGACCGAGGCCTTCCTTGCCATCGTCGACAAAGACACGGGCGTCGCCGAACGCGTGGTGGCCGTCGAGAAAGCCGGGATCGAACAAGCTGAAGCCATCCGGCAAAGCCTGCTCTTTGCCTATGTCACCGACCGAGAAACCTATGACCAGCACGATAACGAGAGCCGCATCTTGCGCGCCTACACCTGGTCCGAAGGCAATGCCCGCCAAGGCCTCGTGAGCCTCTGGACGGAAGGCAACGCCAACTACCCGCCAAAGCTCTACGGCCAGAATTCCAAGGTGGTCATCGATATTCTGTCGATCACCCCGGTGACGGATACGACCGCGCAAGTGCGCTTCACCAAGACCTGGGTGTCCGATGGCGAAGGCGTGCCTGACCGGATCGGCAAATTCACCGCGACCGTCACCTATCGCTTCGAGCCCTCCAAACAAACCGCGCTCGATCTCGTTTGGCAGAACCCGACCGGGTTTCTGGTGACGGACTACCGCATCACCGCAGAAACCTTGGCCCCCACGGAGGAATGACATGACCCATCCCCTGACTCTTCCTGCGCTCGGGCTTCTGCTCTCGATGGCCGCCCTGCCCGTCTTCGCCGAGACCGCGCCCAAGCCCGGCAGCCATGATGCCCGAGTGACCTATGCCACCTATCAAGAGGGGCAGGTCTACCGGATCAACACGCGGCTCAGAAACGTGACCCTCGTCGAACTTGGTGAAGGTGAGAAAATCCAGTCCATCGCCATCGGCGATCTCGAAAGCTTCAAGATCGACAAGCTGGAGCGCGCCAACCTTTTCATCATCAAACCCGTCGTCGCAGGGGCCACTACCAACCTGACGGTCGAGACGCAGCGCAACATCTACTTTCTGCAAATCACGGAAGGTGGCCGTGGAGAACCGAACTATTCAGTGAAGTTCACCGTGCCGGGCAGCACGCGTGCCGCCGCTGCTGGCAGCGAGATCCCTGCCTCCCTGCCCATGACCTACAAGATCATGAAAAAGGGCCGTGCCCTGCCCAGTTTTGCACCGGTCTCGATCTCGGATGACGGGCGCAAGACCACCTTTATCATCCCGCCCGGCGCGCCGATGCCAACGATCTTCCGGGCCGATGCCAAGGGTCAGGAATACTCGGTCAATTCCTCTGTCCGGGGCACAACAATTACGGTCAGCACCCGCTCTGAGCGTTGGGTGCTGCGATATGGCGAAGAATACGTCTGCGTCACAGCCGAGCCGGGGGTGAGCCAATGAGTGACGACACCCAGGCCGAAAAGCTCACCGCCCGCATGGAGCGCATGAAACCTTCCGAGGCTCCAAAGCGCCGCCGAGGTATCAATCCCTATGCGCTTTCCGCCGTGACGGCCGTCGCCGGTGTCGGCGTCGGGGCCTGGCTGGTTCTGGCCGCACCCGATGCCCCCGTCCCGACACCCGCCATTGAGACGGCCTCGGTCAGCGACTTTCAAGGCGACGGTACGGGAACCGACGGCTTCAGCGTCTCGCGGCCAAAGCCGCAGATCGTCCCTGCAGCACCAGACACATCTGAGGCAGAACGGCTGAAGGCCGAGATCGAAGCGCTGAACGCCCAGATCGCCGATCTGATGGCCAATCCGGTGACCGTCACCGATGAGGCCGCATTGGCAGACCTGAAGGCGCAGGTTGCTGCCCTTGATGCCGATGCAAAGGCCCGGGCGGCAGCTCTCTCCGATCTTGAGCGTGAAAACATCCGGCTGCAGACCGAGCTCGAGACAAAGGCGCTGATCGATGGCGATTCCGAGGCTGAGGCGGCGCGCGCTCGGGAAGAAGAACTGGCTCGGCGCAGGCAAGCGGCCGAGATGCTGAACGAGGCGCAGATCCACTCCGACATGGTGGCCCTGCGCTCCAGCATGGACATGGGCGGCGAGGCTGGCATTGCGGCCCCTGCCCCGGGTGCGCCGGGACAGACGGCCACAGGAGATGATGTGTTTCGCAGGGCTGGGGCCAAGGCGGCCGAGGTCCGGCAGGCAGAGGTCATTGCCGATCCTGCGCATACCGTGATGCAAGGCACCTTGATCGAAGCAGCTCTTGAGACCGCGATCAGCACCGATCTGGCGGGCAATGTCTCAGCCATTGTCAGCCATGATGTCTGGTCGTTCGACATGTCCCGCGTGCTGATCCCGCGTGGCTCGCGGCTCTTCGGGCGGTATGACTCTGAGGTCGATGCCGGACAGCGGCGTGTGCTCATCGCCTGGGACCGACTGGTCACCACCGACGGTCAATCCGTCGGCCTTGCCGCCTATGGCACCGACCGCATCGGGCGCTCGGGCCTGCCCGGCACGGTGCGAAACCACTTCCTTCAGCGCTTTGGCACGGCCGCTCTGATTTCCCTGATCGGTGCTGTGCCAACACTGGCGGCCGACAAGTACGAGGCCAATGAAGTGGCCTCGGACACCGCCGAAAACGTCGGCACCGATCTCGGCGAGGCGGTCAATACGGTGATGGCCGACTATCTCAGCATCCCACCGACGATCAGCGTCAATCAGGGCGCGGTCGTGATGATCCGGGTCGATGCGGATCTGGCGTTTTACTGATGAGCTATCTCGACACCTATCTCGGGCAGCTCGATGCCGCCCTGTCGGACCCGGCCGTCATGGAACTGGCGATCAACGCCGATGGGTCGATCTGGCTGGAACGTGCGGGGCAAATCCACATGACACCAAGTGGTCTTGCCGCCCTGCCCGCGCGGTCCGTGCGCGATCTGGCCTCCCAGATTGCCAACTCGACATCAAACACCTTCACCGAAACCGCGCCTCTGGTCTCTGCGGCGGTGCGGTATCGCGAACTGATGCTGCGCTGTCAGGTGGTAGGCACGCCCGCCGTCTCGGGCGGCACGGTGATTGGCATCCGGGTGTTTCGCTCCCGGCAGGGGGACGTGAAGCGGACGGCCAAATCCTTCAGCTTTCTCCGCGGTCAAGAAAACTCCCTGGAAGAGGAGCGCCGCGCGATGGTGGCGGAAATCCGCGCCGGATCGGAAGGGGCGGATGTCGAGGCTTTCTTGGGCAAGCTCGTGTCCGAGCGGCTGAACGTCATCGTCTCGGGCGGCACCTCGACCGGCAAGACCGAGCTCGGCCGCAAGCTTCTGGAAATGGTGGCCCCGGATGAGCGCATCGTCACGATTGAGGATTCCCTCGAACTTCTGCCCGGGCAGCCCAATACCGTCAGTTTGATCGCGCAACGCGATGAAGGCTCACCCCGCTCGGCCGACAAACTCTTACAGGCCACGCTGCGTTTGCGACCTGACCGGATCATCTTGGGCGAATTGCGCGGGGCCGAGGCCGCGACGTTTCTGGATGCGATCAACACCGGGCATTCGGGCTCGTTCACCACGCTGCATGCTCATTCGGCCCGCAAGGCCATGGACCGGCTGGCGCTTCTGGTGATGGCCCAAGGCACCAAGCTCAGTTTCGGCGAGGTGATCAGGTACCTTCAGACCTCGATCGACGTGATCCTGCAGATGGGCCGCATCGGCGATCAGCGCGGGATCATGGAGATGTATTTCCCCGGCCTCGACGACTGACGCCGCCGCAGCGCCCTCCCTCCCCTTTCCGGCTCTTTGCCCCGCAGGTACACCATGGAAAACGACATCAATGCAGGCGCGGCGCGCCCGCGAACAGAGCGCGGCGCCGCAGAACGTTTGGCTGTCGAACGACCAAAGGAATACTTCTCGGT
>Ga0209572_1000269_pt1 | contig 98443 bp, 84 predicted proteins | sample EBPBio232012_DNA_FD_185867 | JGI IMG/M metagenome (GOLD analysis project Ga0209572, IMG submission 185867) | Wastewater treatment Type I Accumulibacter community from EBPR Bioreactor in Madison, WI, USA - Reactor 1_1/23/2012_ DNA (SPAdes)... | ecosystem: Engineered > Bioreactor > EBPR >...
CGATCTGCTCAACAACAGACCCAGGCAGACGCTGGGCTGGTTCACGCCCTACGAGAGGTTCAAGCAACTCATGCAGGCCATCGAACAACAGCAAACAGCTACCATTCACTGATCAGTATTCGCTGATTCTCAATATCAATCAGCGGTGTTGCACTTCGGAGTTGAGACCGCCGCGCTATTTTCTCGTCAATCTCTCGGCACGGCGCCCCTCCTCCAACCCCAGCGCTGTCGCCCCTTCTGGAATCCCTCGTCAACTGTGGCGCCACCGCACAGCAGCCTTTAAGCCGCACTCTTGCGCGTAGCGGCGGAACCACATGCCCTCTGGGTTGTGGCGGGTGATGCCGTCGAACACGGTGGCCAACATCTGGGTCTGTCCCAGGCCCATGCTCAGCAGCATCTGGTTGAGGACCATCTTGTGCATTTGCAGGTGGCCGCGCGGCACGCCGGCGATGCGGGTGACCAGGCGCAGGGTAGCGGCGTCCTGCTCTGACGCGGGCATGGCCTCGTTGGCTAAGCCCCAGTCGGCGGCAATGCGGCCGATGATGGCGGCGTCAGTGAACATGAGTTGCTTGGCGCACAGCGGGCCCAGGCGGTAAGTCCACACCGCTGTGGTGAGGCAGTCCCACAGGCGGGTGAGCATGTAGCCGATGCGGGCGTCGTCGGCCATCACCAGCAGATCGCGGTACAGGGCTACACCACTGGCGCCGGCGGAAGACTCGCCGCACCTCTTTCTGAGCCAGGTTTCTGAACCAAATCAGCCACCTGTCGGCGTCAAATCATCCTGAGTAGCTACAAAATAAGTAGCATCAGGTGCCCGCCAACGACCCCGCCACCAGGCGTTTGAAGGGTTTGACGCGCTCGGCCACGCGCAGGGCGGCTTCGCGCAGCAGGCGGGCGGGGGGCGATTCGGCGGTGTACAGCTCGGCGATCAGGCGTGTCAGTTCGTACAGCGGGCGCGTGGCCAGCCGGTGCTGGCGCTGGTAGCGCGCCAGCAGGGCCGGGGCGCCGATGTCCTGGCCGCGCGCGTGGGCGTCCAGCAGCAGGCCGGACAAGGTCTCCACGCCCAGCAGCCCAAAGTTGAAGCCGTGCGCCGTGACCGGGTGCATGCCGACCGCCGCGTCGCCCACGCAGGCCAGGCGTTCGGCCACCAGCTGGTGCGGGTAGACGCCGACCAGCGGGTAGGCGTGGCGGGTGCTGGCCAGGTGCATGGCGCCCAGGCGCTGCTCGAAGCGGCGTGTCACGTCCTCGCCGAAGGCGGCATCGTCCAGCGCCAGCAGGGCCTCGATTTCCTGGTGCGGCAGGGTCAGCACGGCCGAGGCGCGGTGCGCGCCGGTGGCGGGGTCGTCGTTCATGGGCAGCAGGGCCAGGGTCTGGCCGTGGCCAAACCATTCCCAGGCCACGTGTGCGTGGTCGATGGCGTGGGTCATCTGGCAGACCAGCATGGTGCGGCCGAAGTCGTGCTGGCTGGCGCCGATGCCGACCGCGCGCCGGGTGCTGGAGAAGCGGCTGTCGGCGGCGATGAGCAGGCGCGCCTGCTGCTGGCTGCCGTCGGCCAGCTGGATGCGCGCGCCGTTCGGGTGCACTCGCACCTGGGCGACCGGCTGGCCGGTGAACCAGTGCAGGTCGCCATGCGCGCGGCCGCTGGCCTGGGCCTCGTCGAAGGCGGCGCGGCGGATCAGATGGTTGGAAACCAGCCAGCCGAGTTCCTCGCGCCGGGTCAGCTCGTGACCGATGCGCAGCGCAAAGGGCGAGAAGGGGCCGTTCATCACCTGGGCGTCGCGCAGCGGCGAGAGGGCGGCGTCGTCGAGCTGCCCGATGCGCTCCCACAGGCCGAGCCGACGCAGGGTTTCGGCCGAGCGCTGGGTGAGGGCGATTTCGCGCCCGTCGAAAGCGGGCGCGGACAGTGCCTCCAGCGGCTGTTGTTCCACCACGCCGATGGACAGGCCGCGCCCCGACAGCGCGCGCGCCAGACACAAACCGGCCGGGCCGGCGCCAAGAATCAGCAGATCGAAGCTCATGGTCCGGCAGGGTAGCCGGCGCGCCCGCGCGGGGCGTTGACGCCGATCAAGTCGGGGGCGGCTTTGCGGCGCTTTCGCTAGGCCACCACGACCTGCCCGCGCAGCGAATGCGGCAGGGCCTCGGTGATGGCCACGTCGATCATCTGGCCGACCAGGCGCGCCGATTGCGGCCCGCCGTCGAAGTTGACGATGCGGTTGCATTCGGTGCGGCCCATCAGCTCCTGCGGGTTCTTGCGCGAGGGGCCTTCGACCAGGATGCGCTGGCGGCTGCCCACGCGGCTGGCGCTGATGGCGCGCACGTTCTGCTCGACGGCGGCCTGCAACTGCTGCAGGCGTTTGAGCTTGACCTCGTGCGGCGTGTCGTCGGCCAGGTTGGCGGCCGGGGTGCCAGGGCGCGGGCTGAAGATGAAGGAAAAAGAGGCGTCGTAGCCGACGTCGTCGATCAGCTTCATCATCTTGGCGAAGTCGTCCTCGGTTTCACCCGGAAAGCCGACGATGAAGTCGCTGGAAAGGCTGAGGTCTGGCCGCACGGCGCGCAGCTTGCGGATGATGCTCTTGTATTCCATGGCGGTGTAGCCGCGCTTCATGGCCATGAGGATGCGGTCGGAGCCGTGCTGCACGGGCAGGTGCAGGTGGCTGACCAGCTTGGGCACGGTGCCGTACACCTCGATCAGGCGCGGCGTGAACTCGTTGGGGTGGCTGGTGGTGTAGCGGATGCGCTCGATGCCGGGGATTTCCGCCACCACCTCGATCAGCAGGGCGAAATCGGCGATCTCCTCGGTATCGCCCATCTTGCCGCGGTAGGCGTTGACGTTCTGGCCCAGCAGGGTCACTTCCTTCACCCCCTGGTCGGCCAGGCCGGCGACTTCGGTCAGCACGTCGTCAAAGGGGCGGCTGAACTCTTCGCCGCGGGTGTAGGGCACCACGCAGTAGCTGCAGTACTTGGAGCAGCCTTCCATGATCGAGACGAAGGCGCTGGCGCCCTCGACCCGCGCGGGCGGCAGGTGGTCGAACTTCTCGATTTCGGGGAAACGGATGTCCACCTGCGGCAATTTCTGGCGCTGGCGCTCGGCCAGCAGCTCGGGCAGGCGGTGCAGGGTTTGCGGGCCGAACACCACGTCCACGTAGGGCGCGCGCTGGATGATGGCCTCGCCCTCCTGGCTGGCCACGCAGCCGCCCACGCCGATCAGCACGCCTTTTTGCTTGAGGTGCTTGACGCGGCCCAGGTCGGAAAACACCTTCTCCTGCGCCTTCTCGCGCACCGAGCAGGTGTTGAACAGGATCAGGTCGGCGGCCTCTGGGTCGTCGGTGGGCTCGTAGCCCTCGGCGGCGGCCAGCACGTCGGCCATCTTGTCCGAGTCGTACTCGTTCATCTGGCAGCCGAAGGTCTTGATGAAAACTTTGCGGGTCATGGCGGCAATCTCGAAAAAAAGCGGTGGGCCGCCGGCGTGGTGGCGGCCGGCGGCAAAAAAAGGGGGGCGAGCGCTGGGGCGCGCCTGGGTCAGTTGCTGTACACCGACGGGCCGGTGTTCACGGCGGCCGAGGCGGGAAGCAGCGGATTGGGGGGCACGACGAAGGTGCTGACCGGCGGCTTGAGCGGCTGGGCGGCTTCGCGTTCGGTCAGCAGCCAGACCTCGCGGATCGCGCCGGCCGGATCGCGCAGGTAGTTGGCCACGAAGCTCTTGCCGCGCAGCGTGCCGGTCAGGGCGATCATGTTGTGCTGGTCGCGCACGCGCACGCCGGGCGCCAGGCGCTCGGTCTTGCCGTTCAGTTGCACCAGGGGCGGGGCGTTGCCGAAGGCGATTTCCGCGCGCTGGATGCCGGGCGGGAAGATGCGCTGCATCTGCGCCTGGGAATGCAAGGAAAAAGTCGCAGTGGTCAGCGTCAGAAAAGCCTGAGTAGCTATCAAAATGAAAGCGACCAGGGGTTTCGAGCAGCGGTTCATGGTGTCTGTCCAGAGGCTGTTGAAGGGGGTAATTTTACGTGCCCGCCCGCCGGCTGGGGCGGCGGCGTAGACTGACCGGCATCGCCGCCATCCGTCTGCCGGCCTCCAAGCCGGCGCCCGCCATGAGCATCAGCGCCCTCGATTTGTTCAAGATCGGCATCGGTCCGTCCAGCTCCCACACGGTGGGGCCGATGCGCGCGGCCGGTGCTTTCGTGCAGGCGCTGGCGCAAGGCGGCCAGTTGGTCGCCACCCGGCGCGTGCAGGCGCGGCTGTACGGTTCGCTGGCCGCCACCGGCATCGGCCACGGTACCGACCGCGCCGTGGTGGCCGGTCTGATGGGCCTGCAGCCCGACCAGGTCGACCCCGACGCCATGGCCCAGGCCGTGGACGCCGTGCAACTGGACGCCCGCCTGCCGCTGGCCGGCACCCAGACCCTGCCCTTCGACTGGGCGCGCGACATGCGCCTGATGCCGGTCAGCCTGCCCTGGCACCCCAACGCCATGCGCCTGTCCGCGCACGGCGAGCACGGGCTGCTGCACGAAAACACCTACTACTCGGTGGGCGGCGGTTTCATCGTCGACGAAGCCCAGGCCGCCGCCGGCCAGACCGGCGTGGCCGCCCAGCCGGTGGAGCTGCCCTACACCCGTGGCGAGCAGTTGCTGGCGCTGTGCCGCCAGCACCGCCTGCGGGTGGCCGACCTGGTGCTGCGCAACGAGCGCGCCTGGCGCCCCGACGCCGACACGCGCGCCCAACTGCTGGCCATCTGGCAGGTGATGAAGGGCTGCGTGGCGCGCGGCCTGCGCTGCGAAGGCGTGCTGCCCGGCGGGCTGGACGTGGTGCGCCGCGCGCCCGCCATGTTCCGACGCCTGAACGCGCGCGACAGCCGCCCGAACCTGATCACCCAGACCTTCGCGGCCATGGACTGGGTCAACCTGTACGCCCTGGCCGTGAACGAGGAGAACGCCGCCGGCGGCCGGGTGGTCACCGCGCCCACCAACGGCGCGGCCGGCATCATTCCGGCGGTGCTGCATTACTTCATGGATTTCCAGCGCGGCGCGGGCGACGACGACGTGGTCGACTTCTTGCTGGCCGCCACCGCCATTGGGGTGCTGATCAAGACCAACGCCTCCATCTCCGGCGCTGAGGTTGGGTGCCAGGGCGAGGTCGGCTCGGCCTGCGCCATGGCCGCCGCCGGCCTGGCCCAGGTGTTGGGTGGCACGCCCGAGCAGGTGGAAAACGCCGCCGAAATCGGCCTGGAGCACAACCTGGGCCTGACCTGCGACCCGGTGGGCGGCCTGGTGCAGGTGCCCTGCATCGAGCGCAACGCCATGGCCGCCGTCAAAGCCATCAACGCCGCGCAACTGGCGCTGAGCGGCGACGGCACGCACAAGATCAGCCTGGACGCCGCCATCCTGACGCTGCGCGACACTGGCCGGGACATGCAGGAGAAATACAAGGAAACCTCGCGCGGCGGCCTGGCCGTGGCCTACACCGAGTGCTGAGCCGCTTGGCGGGCGGGGACGGCGGCACAGGCCGGTCTTTGTTACAAGATTTTTCCACCGCCGCGCCCCCGACCGGTGGCCCGCGTGCTACCTTGCGCCAGGGTTCGTGCGGCCGCCCCGACGGGGTGACTTGATGCAGCGCAGTTGCGCCAGGTCTGGCCCCCGCCCACGGCGTCGGCCTTGACTTGCGGCAAGGCCGGACGCCGCGCCCAAGGCTAACTTGGCACCTGCCCATCTCGGCCGAGCCCGCCACGCCCCAGGAGCTGAAATCCGCCCCATGACCGCGCGAATCTGCCCGCCCCACCCCTCGAACACGGGGTCATGCCACGCCTTTCCAGATGGCGAAGCGCGGGGATGCAAGAATTCGGTCCGTGGCTGCCCGAGGCGATTTCGCCGGGCGGCCTTCCCCTTTTTTGAGACACCGGAATTCACCACATGAAACGAGACTCGCTGCCCGCCGCCCAGCAGACGCGCCTTCCCGAACAACCCATCTGCCGCGACGTGCTGGCCGAGAAATACTTCAAGCCCGGCGAGACCGCGCTGGAGCAGTTGTTTGGCCGCGTGGCGCGCGCGCTGGCCAGTGTCGAGCGGCCCGAGCTGCGCGAGACCTGGGAGCGGCGCTTCCTGGACAACCTGTACGCCGGGGCCATTGGTGCCGGGCGCATCATGAGCGCCGCCGGCACCGACATTCAGGCCACCCTGATCAACTGCTTCGTGCAGCCCGTGGGCGACGCCATCCAGGGCATGGATGGCGATGGCTACCCCGGCATCTACGAAGCCCTGCGCGAGGCCGCCGAGACCATGCGCCGCGGCGGTGGCGTGGGCTACGACTTCTCGCGCATCCGCCCCAAGGGCGCCGACGTCAAGGGCACGCATTCGGTGGCCAGCGGCCCGTGCTCGTACATGAACGTGTTCGACCAGTCCTGCTCCACGGTGGAAAGCGCCGGCGCCCGGCGCGGCGCGCAGATGGGCGTGCTGCGCATCGACCACCCGGACGTGCTGGAGTTCATCACCGCCAAGCGCCAACCGGGGCGCTGGAACAACTTCAACGTGTCGGTGGGTGTCTCCGACGCCTTCATGCGCGCCGTGGCCGAGGGCGCCGACTGGGAACTGGCACACAAGGCCAAACCCGGCGCCAAGGTGCTGGCCCAGGGCGCGTACCAACGCGCCGATGGCCAGTGGGTGTACCGCAAGCTGCCCGCACGCCAGTTGTGGGACACCATCATGCAGTCCACCTACGATTTTGCCGAGCCCGGCATCCTGTTCCTGGACCAGATCGGGCGCGACAACAACCTGAACTACACCGAGCAAATCGAGGCGACCAATCCTTGCGGCGAACAGCCGCTGCCGCCCTACGGCTGCTGCGACCTGGGCCCCATCATCCTGACCCATTTCGTGCGCCACCCGTTTGGCGCCGGTGGCCCGCCGGAGTTCGACTTCGAGGCCTTCGAAGAGGTGGTCGCCACCCAGGTGCGGGCGCTCGACAACGTGCTCGACGTCACCTTCTGGCCGCTGGAGCAGCAGCGCGCCGAGGCCGCGGCCAAGCGGCGCATCGGCGTCGGCTTCACCGGCCTGGGCAACACGCTGACCCTGCTCCAACTGCGCTACGACCGACCCGAGGGCCGAGACATGGCCACCCGCATCGCACGCCAGATGCGCGACGCGGCCTACCGCGCCTCGGTCGAACTGGCACGCGAGAAGGGCGCCTTCCCGAAGTTCGACGCCGCCGGCTACCTGGCCGAAGGCACGTTTGCCAGCCGCCTGCCGGACGACTTGAAGGCACGGATCCGCGAGCACGGCATCCGCAACAGCCATCTGCTGTCCATCGCGCCGACCGGCACCGTCAGCCTGGCCTTTGCCGACAACGCCTCCAATGGCATCGAGCCGGCCTTCAGCTGGAGCTACAAGCGCAACAAGCGCGAGGCCGATGGCAGCAAGAGCAGCTACACCGTCGAGGACCACGCTTTTCGCGTCTACCGCTCCTTGATCGATAGCACGGCAGCGGCCGACCGCGCCGACCTGCTGCCAGATTACTTCGTCAGCGCGCTGCAGATGAGCGCCCAGGACCACGTGGCCATGATGCAGGCCGTGCAGCCCTACGTGGACACCTCGATCAGCAAGACGGTGAATATTCCCGAGGACTACCCCTACGCCGACTTCAAGAACCTGTACCACCAGGCCTGGACCGCCGGGCTGAAGGGCCTGGCCACCTACCGCCCGAACAGCATTTTGGGCGCGGTGCTGGAGGCCACGCCGGCCAAGCCCGAACCGGCCCCGGTGGCCGCCGCGCCCGAGGCCTCGCCGATGGTGGCCTACGACCCGATGCGCACGGTGATCGAGAAGCGCCCCTCGGGTGGCCTGCCGGCCGTGGCCGAGAAGATCGACTACTGGACCAGCGAAGGCCAGCAGCGCCTGTACCTGATCGTCACCTTCTTGCCGGTGCCGGCGGCCGACGGCAAGGGCACGGTGGAGCGGGCCATCGAGTTCTTCATGCCGGTGGGCCAAAGCGGCGAGTCGCAGCAGTGGATCACCGCCACCATGCGCATGCTCAGTTTGGCGGCGCGCGGCGGCTTCCTGGACCGCGCGCTGTCCGACATGCGCAAGGTCAGCTGGGACCGCGGCCCGGTGCGCCTGGGCACCTACGAAAAGGCCGACGGCGTCCACGTGCCGCGCTGGCACGACAGCGAGGTGGCGGCCATCGGCTACGCCATCGAGAACCTGATCGCCCGGCGTGCCCTGGCGGCCCAGGGCTCGTTGTTCGACATGGACGAACTGCCGGCCGTCGAGCCCCAGGTCGAGCCGGCGGCCCTGGTGCCGACCACCGTCATGGCGGGCAAGAAATGCCCCGAATGCGGCGCGCACGCCATGATCCGCAAGGACGGCTGCGACTACTGCACGCAGTGCGGGTTCGTGGGCAGTTGCGGCTGAGTGGGGCGGGTGTTTGTTGTGTAACAGCAACAGGCAATTTGATACGGATCAAAACCTCTTCTGCACCGTGGTTACCGCACCGGCCACCTTGAGTTGACGCAAGGGGAGCCCCTCGGGCTTGGAATGCAATGGGACATTCCCAGCAAAAAAGAGGTGTTCTCTCATGTCATTCAAGCAATTGCTCATTGCCGTCGCCGCCGCGGCTTCCGCGCTGGCCGCTCCCGCGGCCCTGGCGCAGGCCGCCGATCAGCCGGACGGCCGCTTCCTGGTGCGTCTGCGCGGCGTGCATCTGGACAGTGCCAACAAGGACGGCACCGGCCTGGACCTGACGGTCAACAACAAGTGGTTGCCGGAAGCCGACGTCACCTACTTCTTCACCAAGAACATCGCCGCCGAGCTGATCCTGACGGTGCCGCAAAAGCACAGCGTGTACGCTGGCGGGGCCCGCATCGGCTCGCTGCGCCACCTGCCGCCGACGCTGACCGTGCAGTACCACTTCGACAACTTCGGCAAGATCAAGCCCTACATTGGCGCCGGCCTGAACTACACGCGCTTCAGCTCGGTGCACCTGCTGGACGGTGCCGCCGACGTCAAGAAAAACTCCTGGGGCCCGGCGCTGCAGGTGGGCGTGGACTTCGAGGTGGCCAAGAACGTCTACCTGAACCTGGACGTCAAGAAGGTCTGGATCAAGACCAAGGTGTCCGCCGGTGGCAACGAGATCGGTTCGTTCAAGGTCGATCCGGTGCTGGTCGGCGTGGGCGTGGGCTACCGCTTCTGAGCGTGCTCTGATGCGGCGGCTGGCCAGGACAGCCAGCGCCGCACGCCGTGCGCCGCGCGCACGCCACTGGCCAGACAGGCCGTGAGGAGGTAGCCCCCGGTCGGCGCCTCCCAGTCCAGCATTTCGCCGGCACAGAAGCAGCCGGGCAGCGGGTGGAGTTGCAAGTTCTCATCCAGGTCCCCGAAATCCACCCCGCCCGCGCTGCTGATGGCCTCGGCCACCGGCCGCGCCGCGTTCAAGGTCACCGGCAAGTCCTTGATGGCTTCGGCCAGCCGGTCCATGTCTCCCAGCACCTCGGCGGGCAGCAGCTCGCGCAGCAGCGCCGCCTTGACGCCTTCCAGCCGCAGCTGGCGGCGCAGGTGGTTGGACAGGCTTTGCGTGCCGCGCGGGGCCTTCAGCGCGGCGCGCACCTGCGCCAGCGTGCGCGCGGGCAGCAAGTCCAGCCCCAGCACGGCGTGGCCGTCGCGCTCGATGGCTTCGCGCAGCAGGGCGCTGGCGGCGTAGACCAGGCTGCCCTCGAGTCCGGTTTCGGTCAGCACGCACTCGCCCTGGCGGCGGAACAGCTCGCGCTGGGCCTCGCGCAGCGTGATGGCCACCGATTTCAGCGGCTGGCCGGCAAAGCGCTGGCGCAGGAAGGCCGACCACCCGGCGCCGCCCGCGCCCGCCACGTCAAAGCCGCTGTTGGCCGCCTTCAGGGGTGCCACGCGCACGCCGCGTGCCGCCAGCAAGGTCTGCCAGGCGCCGTCCGAGCCCAGGCGCGGCCAGCTGGCGCCGCCCAGGGCCAGCAGCGTGGCGCGCGCGCGGACCAGCCGGGTGCCGGCCGGAGATGCAAAGCCCATCAGCCCGGATGTCGGCGTGGAATCATCGTGTACTGCTTCTGAATCAATAGCGTTTTGGTCGGGCACCCAGCCCTCCCAGCGGTGCCGCATGTGAAAGCGCACCGGCACGCCGCCGGCGGGCGGGTGGCGCAGGCGTTGCAGCCAGGCGCGCAGCAGGGGCGCGGCCTTCATCTCGGCCGGAAACACGCGCTGCGAGCTGCCGACGAAGGTCTCCACCCCCAAGCCGGCGGCCCAGGCGCGGATGTCGGCGGGGCCGAAATCGTTCAGCCACGGCGTCACCTGCTCGGCGCGCGCCCCGTAGCGGGCGATAAAGCGCTCCAGCGGCTCGGCGTGGGTCAGGTTCAAGCCTCCCTTGCCGGCCAGCAGGAACTTGCGGCCCACCGAGGGCATGGCGTCGAACAGGTGCACGGCCAGGCCGGCCGCCGATAGGTGCTCGGCCGCCATCAACCCGGCCGGGCCAGCGCCGACGATGGCCACGTCCACCGTCAGAACCGGTGCGGGCTGGGGGGTCGGTTCGGCCATCAGGCGTCCCGCACGTCGGCCACCGGCTGGCTGCCGAAATCGGGCCGGGCCAGGTAGGCCAGCACCTTGCGGGCGGCGTCCTCGGGGCTGGCCAACTGGCCGCCTTGCTGCAATTGCTGGAAGTTGCCGATGTCGGGGAAGTGGGCCGGATCGGCGCCGCGCAGCTGCACCTGCATGTCGGTGTCGATGACGCCGGGCGCCAGCGAGCAGACGCGCGCGCCGCCCGGCTGCCCGGCTTCGTCCAGCGCCAGACAGCGGGTGAAGTGGTCCATGCCGGCCTTGGCGGCGCAGTAGCCGGCCTGCGAGGCCATGGCGCGCCGGCCTAGCCCGGAGGAGATGTTGAGCACCCGGCGCGCGCCGCGCCAGCCGCGCGTGGCGTGCAAAAAGGCGGTGCTGAGCAGCATGGGCGCTTCCAGCCCCACGCGCAGGGCCTGGGCGGTGTCGACGGCGGCCGCATCGCGCAGCGGCACGATGGGCGGGATGGTGCCGGCGTTGTTGATCAGCGTGGCGCTGGCAAAGCGCGCCGGATCAAGACCGGCCAGCCAGGCGCCCAGCCGGGCGGCGACCGGCGCGGCATCGCCCAGGTCCACCGGCCATTGGGTCAGCGGCACACCGGCGGCGCGGGCGGCGGCGTCCAGCGCATCGGCGGGCCGGCGCGCCAGGCACAGCAGTTCGTGGCCGGGTTGCAGCAGCGCCTGGGCCATGGCCAGGCCCATGCCGCGCGAGGCGCCGGTGAGGATGTAAAGCTGGGGGGAGGGCAGGGCAGACATGCGGGCGATTGTGCCGTGTCCGGGCAGGCGAGCTGAATCAACTACTAAAAAGATAGCTGCTCAGGCAATACCCACGCCGCCATCTGCCTGAAATTTCTTGAAAACGCCAACCTTACTTGGCCGCCTCGCGCCCTTTCAGGCGCAGGCCCCAGGGGGTGCGCTGCCAGGCCACCACTTCCTCATGCAGCAGGTGCGCCGATTGCGGCCAGCGGTCGGCCCAGCCGGCGCGCATGCTGAGCGTGAAGCCGTACACCGGCTCGGCCTCGGCGCCGATGCGCAGCGGCGTCACGTCCGGGTCGCGCCGCGCGTGGCACAGGATGACGGCCAGGCGCAGGGCCATCAGCTGGTGCATGAAGCCGGGGTCGGCAAAGCGCGCTTCAAGCTTGCGCAGCTTGCCGCGGTGGCCCAGCACCAGTTGGCTCAGGTCGTGCATCTCGTGCATGGAAAAGCCCGACACGTCGGCGTTGTCCAGGATGTAGGCGCCGTGCTTGTGGTAATCGGCGTGCGAGATGCGCGAGCCGATCTCGTGCAGGCGCGCGGCCCATTCCAGCTGGCGCGCCAGTTCGTGGCGCAGCTCGGCCTGGAGGGTGGCGGGCAGCAGTTGCTCCAGCAGGTGCAGCGCGGTGCGGGCCACGCGCTCGCCCTGGGCCGGATCGGCGTTGAAACGGGTGGCCAGGGCCTGCACGGCGGCCGAGCGCACGTCGGTTTTCTGGTCTTCGCGGTCCAGCATGTCGTGCAGCACGCCGTGGCGCAGCGCCCCCTCGGCGTGCTGCATCTCGTCGATGTCCAGCAGCTCGAACAGGGCGCGCAGCACGGCCAGACCGCCGGCGATGACCGGTTTGCGCTCGTCCTTGATGCCTTCCAGCCGGATGGCGTCGACATGCCGCGCCTTGATCAGCTTGTCGCGCAGCCACTCCAGGCCGGCGCGCGTGATCAGTTGCGGGCGCGGCGCGTGGCCGGCCACCGCCAGGGTGTCGGCGACGGCGCCGACGGTGCCCGAGCAGCCGTAGGCGGCGTCCCAGTGCGCGCGGCCGTGCGAGCTGACGGCGTCGTCGAGCAGGGCCTGGGCGGCGATCTCGGCGCGCTTGAAATTGCCGGCGCTGAGCTTGCCTTCGGGGAAGTAGCGCATCGACCAGGCCACGCTGCCGACGCGGTAGGACTCCATGGCCTGCGGCTGGTAGCCGCTGCCCACGATCAGCTCGGTGGAGCGGCCGCCGATGTCGATCACCAGGCGGCGTTCGTCCGACTGCGGCAGCAGGTGCGCCACGCCCTGGTAGATCAGGCGCGCTTCCTCGCGGCCGGCGATGACGTCGATGGGAAAGCCCAGGATGCGCTGGGCCACGCTCAGGAATTCGTCGCGGTTGCGCGCCTCGCGCAGGGTCTGCGTGGCCACGGCGCGCACCTGCGCGGGCTGGAAACCGGCCAGGCGCTCGGCAAAGCGCGCCAGGCAGCTCCAGCCGCGCTGCATGGCGTCTTGCGACAGGAGGCGCTCGGCATCCAGGTCGGCGCCCTGGCGCACGGTTTCCTTGTGGTATTCCATGGGCTGCAACTGGCCCATGTCGATGCGGGCGATTTCCAGGCGGAAGCTGTTGGAGCCCAGGTCCACGGCGGCGAGTCGGGTGCCGGAATGCATAGGTCGGGAAGAGTCAATCTGAGATCGATGCACGGACGGGACGTGCGTGCGCCCGGATTGTGGCCGATTCGGCCGGTGGGCCCGCGGCGCGGACCGTCACGAAGCTGTCACATTGTCTTCATACAGTGGGGACATCCGAAGTCAACCCGAACAAGGTTTTTATTCCATGAAGCGCACATTTTTGAAAGCACTGGCAGTGGCCGCGCTGGGTTCCGCCCTGGCCAGCGCCGCGTACGCGGCCGACATCACCGGCGCGGGCGCCACTTTTCCCTACCCGGTCTACGCCAAGTGGGCCGAAGGCTACAAGGCCGCCACCGGCACGGGCCTGAATTACCAATCCATCGGGTCCTCGGGGGGCGTGCGTCAGATCCGCGCCAAGACCGTGGCCTTTGGCGCCACCGACGCCCCGGTCAAGGGCGAGGACCTGGACAAGGACGGCATGGTGCAGTTTCCGGCCATCATTGGCGGCACGGTACCGGTGCTGAACCTGGAAGGCTTCAAGCCGGGCGAGCTGCGCGTGACCGGTCCGGTGCTGGCCGAGATGTTCCTGGGCACCATCAGCAAGTGGAACGACCCCAAGTTCGCCGCCCTGAACCCGGGCAAGACCCTGCCTGACCAGGCCATCACCGTGGTGCACCGCGCCGACGGCTCGGGCACCACCTTCAACTGGACCGACTACCTGAGCGCCGTCAGCAAGGACTGGGCCGACAAGGTGGGCAAGGGCGCCGCCGTCAAATGGCCAGCGTCGACCTCGGTCGGCGGCAAGGGCAACGAAGGCGTGGCCGCCAACGTCAGCCGCATCAAGGGCGCCATTGGCTACGTCGAGTACGCCTACGTGAAGCGGAACAAGATGAACTTCATGCAGCTGCAGAACAAGGCCGGCAAGTACGTGAGCCCGGACGACGACGCGTTTGCCGCCGCCGCCTCGGGCGTGGACTGGTTCAGCGTGCCGGGCATGGGCGTGTCGATGGTGGACGCCAAGGGCGAGAAGTCCTGGCCGGTGTCCACCGCCTCCTTCATCCTGATGTACAAGCAGCCGGCCGACAAGGCGCAGTCCGCCGAAGTGCTGAAATTCTTCGACTGGGCCTTCAAGAGTGGCAAGCAGATGGCCGCCGACCTGGACTACGTCGCCTTGCCCGACAGCCTGACGGGCGAGATCCGTGCCAAGGTGTGGTCGCAGATCGGCAAGTAAGCGCTGGCCATGGTGAAACCCGACGGTCTGTTCGCCCGCAAGAGGCGTTGGGCCGTGGGGCGCGTGAACCGATAATGACCGCGACGAGGACCGCATGAGCGTGGGAATGACGACCATCGACAACAACGCGCACCCGCCGCAGCCCGATGCCAAGGCCAATGTGTCCGCCGACATGCAGGCCGTGGCGCGCCGCCAGCGCTGGCAGGATTGGCTGTTTCATCGCGGCACGCAGTTGTTCTCGCTGCTCGTGCTGGCGGCCCTGGTGGGGATCATCGTCTCGCTGTTTGTCAACGCCTGGCCGACGCTGCAGAAGTTCGGCCTCAAGTTTCTTTGGACGGTCGAGTGGGACATCGTCAACGAGGAATTTGGCGCCGCCATCGCCATCGTCGGCACGGTGCTGTCGGCCGGCATTGCCTTGCTGCTGGCCGTGCCGCTGGCGTTCGGCATCGCCTTGTTCTTGACCGAGAACTGCCCCGCATGGCTGCGCCGCCCCCTGGGCACCGCCATCGAGCTGCTGGCGGCCGTGCCCTCCATCATCTACGGCATGTTCGGTCTGTTCGTGTTCGCGCCGGTGTTTGCCGATTACATCCAGGCGCCAGTGCAGAACGTGCTGGGCGGCATGCCGTTGGTCGGCTGGATGTTTGGCGGCGCGGTCAACGGCATGGGCATTCTGGCGGCCGGCATCGTGCTGGCCTTCATGATCCTGCCCTACATCGCCGCGGTGATGCGCGACGTGTTCGAGATCGTGCCGCCCATCCTGCGCGAGTCGGCCTACGGCCTGGGCTGCACCACTTGGGAGGTGGTGCGCAGGGTGGTGCTGCCCTACACGCAAAAAGGCGTCATCGGCGGCATCATGCTCGGCCTGGGGCGCGCGCTGGGCGAGACCATGGCGGTCACCTTTGTCATCGGCAACGCCAACCGCATGCCGACATCGCTGTTTTCGCCCGGCACCTCGATCGCCTCGGTGCTGGCCAACGAGTTTGGTGAGGCGGCTGATTTGCACCTGTCCACCTTGTTCGCGCTGGGCTTTTTGCTGTTCGTCATCACCTTCGTGGTGCTGGCGCTGGCCAAGATCATGGTCATCCGCGCCGAGCGCGCCAAGGGAACTTGAGGCCCGCGCCCCCGCGCGAAATGTCACGCATGCAAGCCAACAACGCCCTGTACAAGAAGCGCCGCGCGGCCAACGCCGTGGGCCTGACCTTCTCGATGGCCGCCATGGTGCTGGGCCTGGTCGTGCTGCTGTGGATCCTGTTCGTGCTGCTGTCCAAGGGCTTGGCGGCGGTCGATCTGAACATGTTCATTCAGGACACGCCGGCGCCAGGGTCCGAAGGCGGTGGTCTGCGCAACGCCATCGTCGGCAGCCTGATGATGCTGGGGCTGACGGTGCTGGTCTCCACGCCGATCGGTATCCTGGCCGGCATCTACCTGGCCGAATACGGTGACGAGAGCAAAACAGCCGAGCTGACCCGCTTCGTCACCGACATCATGCTGTCGGCGCCGTCCATCGTGCTGGGCTTGTTCGTCTACGCCATTCTGGTGGCGCCGATGGGGCATTTCTCGGGCTTTGCCGGCTCGCTGGCGCTGTCGCTGATCGCTGTGCCCGTGGTGGTGCGCACCACCGAGAACATGCTGCGCCTGGTGCCCGGCAGCCTGCGCGAAGCCGCGGCCGCGCTGGGTGCGCCGCGCTGGAAGGTCTCGCTCATGATCACCTTGCGCGCCGCGCGCAGCGGCGTCATGACCGGTCTGCTGCTGGCCATTGCCCGCGTCAGCGGCGAAACGGCGCCGCTGCTCTTCACCGCCCTCAACAACCAGTTCTTCAGCACCAACATGGACCAGCCGATGGCCAACCTGCCGGTGGTGATCTTCCAGTTCGCCATGAGCCCCTACGACAACTGGATTCGTCTGGCCTGGGGCGGCGCGCTGCTCATCACCCTCACGGTGCTGCTCATCAACATCGTCGCGCGCGTGTTCTTCCGCGACCGGGCGGCGGGCCGCTGACCGCCCTTTAGACCATCGACCTACCTCATCATGGAAGTGCTCACCCCCCGTCCCCAAGCCGCACCGCGGGCCTCCGCTCAGACGCCGGCGCAGCCGCTCCGCAATGCGCTGGAGATCCGCGATCTCGATTTCTTCTACGCCAATGGCTTTCAGGGCCTGAACAAGATCAACCTGACCATCCCGGAGCGCAAGGTCACGGCTTTTATTGGCCCGTCGGGTTGCGGCAAATCGACGCTGCTGCGCACCCTGAACCGCATGTACAGCCTGTACCCCGGCCAGCGCGCGGTGGGCGAAATCCTGCTGCACGGCAAGAACATCCTCGACCCCAGTGTCGACGTGAACCTGCTGCGCGCCAGCGTGGGCATGGTGTTCCAGAAGCCGACACCGTTTCCGATGACGATTTACGAGAACATCGCCTTCGGCGTGCGCTTGTACGAAAAGCTCAACAAGGCCGACATGGACGAGCGCGTCGAGTGGGCGCTGGCCAAGGCGGCGCTGTGGGGCGAGGTGAAGGACAAGCTGGGGCAGAGCGGGCTGTCGCTTTCGGGCGGCCAGCAGCAGCGCCTGTGCATCGCGCGCAGCGTCGCGGTGAAGCCCTCCGTGCTGCTGCTGGACGAGCCGACCTCGGCGCTCGACCCCATCTCCACCGGCAAGGTGGAGGAGCTGGTGCACGAGCTCAAGCGCGACTACACCATTGCCATCGTCACGCACAACATGCAGCAGGCGGCGCGCGTGAGCGACTACACCGCCTACATGTACCTGGGTGAGCTGATCGAGTTTGGTGCCACCGAAGAGCTGTTCTTCAAGCCCAAGCGCAAGGAGACCGAGGACTACATCACGGGCCGCTTCGGCTAGGGTGCAAAAGGAAACCCGCATGTACGACAAACACCTGTCCACCCAGTTCGACCACGAGCTCAACCGCATCTCCTCCAACGTGCTGGAGCTGGGGGGCCTGGTGGAGATGCAGATTCGCCAGGCCATGTACGCGCTGTCCGAGTTCAGCAGCGAGGTGGCCGACCAGATCGAGCAGGACGAGCTGCGCGTGAACGCGCTGGAACTGGACATCGACCGCGAGCTCTCCAGCATCATCGCGCGCCGCCAGCCCACCGCCATCGACCTGCGCCTGCTGCTGGCCATCTCCAAGACCACCGCCAACCTGGAGCGGGTGGGCGACGAGGCGGCCAAAATAGCGCGCATGGTCAAGCGCATCATCGCCTCGGGCAAGGCGCGCGCGCTGCCCGCCGGCGAACTGCGCCGGGCCGCCGAGCTGGCGGCCGAGCAGCTGCGCCGCGCGCTGGACGCCTTCGCGCGCCTGAGCGCGGAGGACTCGGTGGCCATCATCCGCGACGACAGCGAGGTGGACCGCGAGTTCGATGCCTTCGTGCGCGTGCTCATCACCTACATGATGGAAGACCCACGCACCATCTCGGCCAGCCTCGACCTGCTGACCCTGGCCAAGTCGATCGAGCGTATTGGCGACCACGCCAAGAACATCGCCGAGTTCGTGATCTACATCGTCAAGGGCGCCGACGTGCGCCACCGTGACACCCAACCGAAGGCGCCGAACGCGCGATGAAGACACTGCCCCGCGTGCTCATCGTCGAGGATGAGCCCCCCATCGCCGAGCTGATCGCCGTCAACCTGCGCCACAACGGCTTTCAGCCGACCTGGGCCATGGACAGCGCCACCGCGCAACGCGAGCTGGACGCGGTGTTGCCGGACGTGATCCTGCTGGACTGGATGCTGCCGGGCGAGAGCGGCCTGGCGTTGGCGCGCAAGTGGCGCAGGGATCCGCGCACCCAGGGCGTGCCGATTCTGATGCTGACCGCGCGCGGCGACGAGGCCGACCGGGTGGCCGGCCTCGACGCCGGCGCCGACGACTACATCACCAAGCCGTTTTCCACCAAGGAGATGCTGGCGCGCATCCGCGCCGTGTTGCGCCGGCGCTCGCCCGAGCACGTGGGCGGCACGGTGGCCATCGGCGCGCTGCTGCTGGACGCGGCCACGCACCGGGTGTCCTACGAAGGCGAGCAGCTCAAGCTGGGCCCCACCGAATTCAAGCTGCTGCACTATCTGATGAAGCACGCCGAGCGTGTGCACAGCCGTGGCCAATTGCTCGACAAGGTCTGGGGCGACCACGTGTTCATCGAGGAGCGCACGGTGGACGTGCACGTCAAGCGTCTGCGCGAGGCGCTGGGCCCGGCCGGAGAGCTGATCGAGACCGTGCGCGGCGCCGGCTACCGGCTGACGGCCCAGCCGCTGGCGCGGTCCTGAGCGTAGGCGCTCGTTTTCCCCGACCTCGCATGCTGCTTCGTGTCCTTCTTTTCGTCGGTGCCCTGAGCGTGCTGGGTCTGCTCGGCTGGTTCTGGGCGAGCTGGCCGGGCGCGCTGCTGGGTGTGCTGGCGGGGGCCGTGCTGACCTTCGTGATCGACTCGCTGCGCGGCGTGCGCTTCATTCGCTGGACGCAGGCGCGCGACACCACCACGCCGCCCTTGCTGGGCGGCTTGTGGGGCGATGCCGCGTACCGCGTCAGCCGCGCGCTGCGCGCCGAGCAGCAGCAGGTGCGCGAAAGCGAGGAACGGCTGCAGGAGTTTCTGGCCGCCATCCAGGCCTCGCCCATCGGCGTGATGCTGCTGGACCCGGAAGGGCGCATCGAATGGTGCAACGACATCGCCGCCGCGCATTTCGGCCTGGACGCCGAGCGCGATCTGCGCCAGCACGTCGGCCATCTGGTGCGCGACCCGGGGTTCACGACCTACTACGCCAGCGGCGAGTACGACAGCGAGCTGCGCCTGAGCGGCCGCCAGGACGCGCCGGGTCACCCGGTCAAGCTGTCGGTGCAGTTGCACCCCTATGGCAGCGGGCGCATGCTGATGCTCTCGCGCGACGTCACGGCGCTGGCCCAGGCCGACGCCATGCGGCGTGATTTCGTGGCCAACGTCTCGCACGAGATACGCACGCCGCTGACGGTGCTGGCCGGCTTCGTGGAGACCTTGCAGACCTTGCCGCTGACCGAGCCCGAGCGCCAGAACTACCTGGCGCTGATGGCCGCGCAGTCCCTGCGCATGCAAACCCTGGTGGACGATTTGCTGACCTTGTCGCGTCTGGAGGGCAGCCCGCTGCCGAGCGGCGCCGAGGCGGTGGATCTGGGCGCGCTGCTGGCGCAGTGCGAGACCGAGGCGCGGGGTCTGTCGAACCTGCTGCACCCGCCAGAGGCGCAGCCGCAGCGTCTGCACTTTGGCCCGCCGCCCGATTTCGCGCTGGCCGGATCGGCCAAGGAACTGCGCAGCGCCTTGTCCAACCTGGTCAACAACGCCGTGCGCTACACCCCTGGCGGAGGTGGCATCGAGGTGGCGTGCCAGCGCCTGCCCGATGGGCGCGTGCGCCTGCTCGTCACCGACACCGGTCCCGGCGTGGCGCCCGAACATCTGCCGCGCCTGGGCGAGCGCTTTTACCGCGTCGACCGCAGCCGCTCGCGTGAGTCTGGCGGCACCGGGCTGGGGTTGGCCATCACCAAGCATGTGGTGCAGCGCCACGGCGGCGAGCTGCAGATGAGCAGCCAGCTGGGCAAGGGATCGACTTTTGCGCTGGTGTTTCCGGCGCAGCGCGTGCGCCCCGCGCTCACGCCGGCCGTGTCCGCGTGACGCGGGCCATCAGCAGCAGAAACAGCACCGCCACCAGGCCCAGCGCCAGCGCGCTGGCGGTCCAGAACGCCGCCGGCTGTTGCTGCGCCGGCCACGGGCCGATGCCGTGGAAGGCCAGGCGGTAGCCGCCAGCCAACCCCAGCCCCCACAGCAGCACGCCGTAGATCAGCAGCGGCGTCACCGTCACCCGGTAGCTGCGCAGCACGAACAAGCTGACGGCCTGTACCGCATCGCCCAGGTGGTAGAGCGCCACCCAGGCCAGCAGGGCGGGCGCCGCCAGCAGGATGGCCGGTTGATCGACGTACAGGCCGACCACCTGGCGCGCCAGCAGCACCAGCAGGGCGCCCATGCACAAGGCCAGACCCATCGCCATGCCCAGGCCCAGCCAGGCCGCGCGCCGGGCCTGGACGGCGTCGCCCGCGCCGTGCCAGGCGCTCACCCGGGCGCTGGTGGCGATGCCCAGGGCCAGCGGCACCATGTACAGCACGGCCGCCACGTTGGCGGCGATCTGGTGGCTGGCCAGTGCCAGGGTACCCAGTCGGGCCACGAACAGCGCCATCAGCGTGAAGGAGGTGACTTCGACCATCACCGCCAGGCCGGCCGGCACGCCCAGGTGCAAAAAGGCGCGGATCTGGCGCCAGTCGGGTGGCTCCGGCCGGCGCCACAGCGCGTACGGCCGGTACAAGCGCTGCGTGCGCAGCAGCAGCAGCGCCACCGCCAGCAGGGCGTAGTTGACGATCAGGGTGGCCCAGGCGCAGCCCACGGCCCCCTGCGCCGGCACGCCCAGGCCGCCGAAGGCCAGCCACACCGACAGCGCGATCTTGGGCAGCAGCGCGGCCATCTGCAGAATCGACACCAGGCGCGGATGGCCCAGGGCCTGGTTCAGCGTGCTGAACAAGCGAAACAGCAGCGCCGGCGGCAGGGCCCAGGCCAGCACGCGCAGGTAGGCTCCGACCTCGTCCCGCAGGGCCTCGGGGACGGCGGCGGCGCGCAGCATCGGTCCTGGCTCCAGCAGAACGGCCATGCCGACAACAACGGTGACCAGGCACAGGTACAGCGCTTGCCGCACCGAGGGGCCGACCTCGGCCGCGCGGCGAGCGCCTTGCTGTTCGGCCCAGACCGGCAGCAAGGCCTGCACGATGCCCATCAGACCCACGTAAACGCTGATGTACACCGCCGAGCCCACCGACAGGGCGGCCAGCGCCTCGGGCGAGTAACGGCCCGCCACCACGGTGTCGGTGACGCCGAAGGCCATCACCGCCAACTGCCCGACCAGCACCACCCCGGCATGGCGGGCGATGGCGGCCATCTCGGCGCCGCGCGTCACGGCGGGCTGATCCGTTTGAGCAGCAGCAGCGTGTCTTGGCCGTCGGTCGGCCGGCGCACCTGGGTCACCGCGCGCCAGTGGTTCATTTGCACCGTCGCCTGCAGACTGGCCATGGCGTCCACGTCCACCAACAGCCAGGGACAGCTGCCCAGGCTGCGCGCGGGCACCGGGTTCCAGCCGCCGTGAAAGCGCACCGCCGCTACCTGGGCCGGACTCAGGCCATGCACCTCGACGCAGGTCGGCGCGCCAATCGTTCGTTGCACCTCGCGCATCTGCGGCGCGTAGGCGCGGCCGTAGTCCAGCGCCGGCAGCCACAGCGTCATCAGCAGACCCCAGCACAGCGTGGCGCCAGCGGCCGGCAACACCATGCTCTTCCAGAGGGCCGTGCGGTGGCGCCCGGTGCGCCAGCGGGCCAGCGCGATCCAGGCCAGGCTGCCCAGCAACGCGGCCACGAAGGCCGGCCACTGAAAAACCGGCTCGAAACCAGGCGCCAGCCGCGCCACGTTGGCCGCCGGTTTGGCCGGCACGCCGGTTTCCATGGCGATCCAGACCACCCAGATGGTGATGGCCCAGGCCGTGAAGAACAGCACCGTGAACCAGTCGATCAGCGCGCTCATACTGCGCTGGAAGGTGGGCAGCGCAAACGCGGCCAGCGCCGCCAACGACGGCAGCGCCAGCAGCAGCACGCGGTCGCCGGCGGTGGTCAGCACGGCGTGCAGCACCGGCACCCCGGCCATCACCAGGGGCAGGCCCAGGTGTGGGTGTTCGCGCAGGCCGCGCAAATGGTGCCGCCAGCGCCACAAGGTCCACAGCACGAACGGCCAGACCGGCCAGGTAAACCACAAAAACAACCGGGCCAGCGCGCGCCAGTTGCCAGCGCCGGTGCGCCAGGTCGGCCCGTTCGACCCGAGCAGATCCAGGGCCACGGTCGATCCGGCCGCCAGCAGCAGGCCGACCAGCAGCGCCGCGGTGGCCAACCAGCGCGCACCCCCCTTCAGCGTGGTGGCGCGGCTGGGCCACAGCAGCGCCACCAGACTGAGCGCGCCGTACAGCAGGGCCGTGACCGGGGCGCCCGACAGTGCCAGTCCAGGCAGCCCGGCGATCAGCGCCACCGACGCGGCCCGCACGTGCCGGGGCAGCGCCGCCAGGGCATAGAACACCAGCGAAGCGAAGAACAGCTGTGCCAGCGCCGGGGTGGTTTCGTGCGACAGCTGGGCCAACCCCAGGGTCGCGATCAAGGCCAGCAAACCGCCGTCGGCCAGGGCGCGGGCGTAGTCGCGCGGCGTGGCCTCGCCGCCGAAGGCAAACGCCACCGGCTGGGCGCTGGGGCGCCGGGCCAGGTGGTACACGGCGTACCAGGTGGCGATCAGCGTGCCGGCCAGCATCAGGCCAAACGGAATCCGCGCCGCGAAGTCGGGCGCCACCGCCTGCGGCGCCAGCCACATCGCCGCCGCCCCCAGCCAGTAGGCCAACGGCGCATTCGGGTCGGCCGGCAGACCCATCAGGGTGGGCTGCAGCCACGACTGCCAGCCGCTGGCGTCCAGCAATTCCTGCATCACGCCGAAGGCGGCGATGTCGGCGTTTTTCCAGGGCTCCCGGCCGACATAGCCCGGGACCACGTAGGCCAGGCAAAGCAGCAGCAAGGTCCAGCGCGGCAGGCTGCGCGCGGCATCCTGGGTGACGATGGCTGGATTGGGGTTGCGGTTCAAAGTAAAACTGGGGCGATGCAACGCAAAAAGGGCAGCGCGGTCACCCACGCTGCCCTCTAAGGAGCCAATGACTGGCGTCGCGCGATTTTAGCGGGCGACCTTGCCGAAGCGGTTGCGGAACTTCTCGACGCGACCGCCCATGTTGTCCACCGACTTTTGCGTGCCGGTGTAGAAGGGGTGCGACTCGCTGGTGGTTTCCAGCTTGAACAGGGGCAGATCCCGGCCGTCGTCCATCTTCACGGTTTCCTTGGTGTTGACGCACGAGCGGGTGACGAACTTGAAGCCGTTGGACAGGTCCACGAAACACACTTCGCGGTACTCGGGGTGAATGCCTTTACGCATGATGAAATCCTTGTCTGATCGCTGCGGCAGCCGCGTCAGCCCATCTGACGTACTTTCCACAAAACCCTGCATTATATGCCGACCCATCGGATCGATGGCGGCCCCTCTCGCGAGGGAGAAGGGGAAGGCGTCAGCCCCCCCGCCTCATCATGTCGAAGAACTCGACGTTGGTCTTGGTCGCCTTCATGCTCTTGATGACCATTTCCATGGCCTCAATCTCGTCCATGTTGTACATGAACTGGCGCAGGATGCGGGTTTTCTGCAGCACTTCGGGCTGCAGCAGCAACTCCTCGCGGCGGGTGCCGGAGCGGTTCAGCTGGATGGAGGGGAACACGCGCTTTTCGTACAGACGGCGGTCCAAGTGGAGTTCGCAGTTGCCGGTGCCCTTGAACTCCTCGAAGATCACCTCGTCCATGCGGCTGCCGGTGTCGATCAGCGCGGTGGCGATGATGGTCAGGCTGCCGCCTTCCTCCACGTTGCGCGCCGCGCCCAGAAAGCGTTTCGGGCGGTGCAGGGCGTTGGCGTCCACGCCGCCGGTCAGCACCTTGCCGGACGAGGGCACCACGTTGTTGTAGGCACGGGCCAGGCGGGTGATGGAATCGAGCAGGATCACCACGTCCTTCTTCAGCTCGACCAGGCGCTTGGCGCGCTCGATCACCATCTCGGCCACGTGCACGTGGCGCGCGGCGGGCTCGTCGAAGGTCGAGGCAATCACCTCGCCCTTGACCGAGCGCTGCATGTCGGTCACTTCTTCCGGGCGCTCGTCCACCAGCAGCACCATCATGTGGCTGTCGGGGTAGTTGGCGCTGATGGCGTGGGCGATGGTTTGCATCATCACCGTCTTGCCGCTCTTGGGCGGGGCGACGATCAGCGCGCGCTGGCCCTTGCCGATGGGGGCAATCACGTCGATCACGCGGCCGGTGATGTTCTCTTCGCCCTTGAAGGCGTCGCGCTCCAGACGCATCTGCTCGCGCGGGAACAGCGGCGTCAGGTTCTCGAACATCACCTTGTGCTTGTTCTGCTCCGCAGGGCCGCCGTTCACCAGATCCAGCTTGGTCAGCGCAAAGTAACGCTCGCCATCCTTGGGGATGCGCACTTCGCCCTCGATCATGTCGCCGGTGTGCAGGTTGAAGCGGCGCACCTGGCTGGGGCTGATGTAGATGTCGTCGGTGCTGGCTGTGAAGCTGGTGTCCGGGCTGCGCAAGAAGCCAAAGCCGTCGGGCAGGATCTCCAGCACGCCGTCGGCAAATACCTGCTCGCCCGCCCTGGCGCGTTTTTTGATCAGGGCGAACATCAGCTCTTGCTTGCGCATGCGGCCGGCGTTGTCGATCTCCAGCGTCTCGGCCTGTTTAAGCAGTTCGGAGACGTGCAGTGCTTTGAGTTCGTTCAAATGCATGGAAGGTGATCCTGCGTAGAAAGCCCACCCGGGGCCATGTGTCGAGAGTGTCGGAGGAGACAGCGAAATCGGGAAAAAGGGGAGGTGGGGGTGGCCAAGGCATGTGCCGCCGGGCCGGGGGCGCCGCGTTGAGGCGGGCGCCGCGCCGACGCTGGATGGCACGTCGGCAATGGGGAGATTATGACAGGAAAAGCGGACGTCCCAATCCGCAGCCGGCCTCGCCACCAGACTGGAGCTGGCGCGCGAGGCGAGCGAACGCTCAGGCCAGTTGCTGGTCGATGAACTGCGACAGCTGAGCTTTGGTCATGGCGCCGACCTTGGTGGCGGCCAGCTGACCGTTCTTGAACACCATGAGCGTGGGGATGCCGCGGATGCCGAACTTGGCCGGAATCGTGCGGTTGTCGTCCACATTGACCTTGGCGATCTGCAGCTTGCCGTCATAGGTGCTGGCCAGCTCGTCCAGGGTGGGGGCAATGGCTTTGCACGGGCCGCACCACTCGGCCCAGAAGTCGACCAGAACGGGCTTGTCGGACTGCAGCACGTCGGTCTCGAATGAGGTGTCGCTTACATGTTTGATCAGTTCATTGGCCATCAGGCAATTCCTCTGAAATAGGGTTCATCCTTGCGGATACAGTGCGGTGATTGTGACAGAAACACCTTTTCCCCACGGGCTTGGGCGGTACCAAAACACGCTATGACGGCGATAGCTGAAAACGATTTCGATGCCTCCACCCCTGCGGTTTTGGCGGCCTGGGACCGCTTGCTGGACGAGCTGGCCGGCCAATTGCGCGAGCTGGCGGCGCACCCAGCGCGCAGCGTGGTGTTGCTGCCCTACGCCCAGCTGATGCCGCTGCTGGCGGCGCGCTGGGCGGCGCGTTTTCCCGACAGCTTCGCGCCGCGCTTCGAGACCACGCGCAACTGGGCGGCGCGTATCGGCCTGTTCACGCCCGGGCCGAACGATGTGAGCTTCGACCACGGGCGCGATCTGCTCACCGCCGCCTCGCTGCTGGACGGCGCGGGCCTGGGCGCGCAGCGCCAGTGGCTGGCCGGCCCACTGCTGGAGCAGGCCAGCCAGCTGGCCCAGGTGGCGGCCAGCGTGCCGGCCGCCTGGCGTCCCGACTGGGCCGCGCAGGCCAACGCCGCCCTGCCGCCGCTGGCCGAGGACGGCGCCGGCCCGCTGGCGCTGGAAGCCGCCCTGGGCCGCATCGCCGTGGCCTGGGCCGGCACGTCCGACTACGCCACCGACGTGCTGTTCGCGCCGCGCACGGCCCAGGCGCTGGACGCGCTGTTCGTCGTCGAGGGCTTGCAGCCCGATCCGCTCACCACCAGCCTGGCCGAGCACCACGCCGAGAAGTTCGTGCCGCTGACCCTGCGGGTGACCGCCGCGCCGGCCGTGCCCCGGCTGCACGCCGCCGCCGACGGCGAGGACGAGGCCGAGCGCGCCGCCGCCTGCGTGCTGCGCCACCTGGCCGAGGGGCGCGTGCCGGTGGCCCTGGTGGCCGGCGATCGCCTGCTGACGCGCCGGATCAGTGCGTTGCTGGCCTCGCGCGGCGTGCGGCTGCGCGACGAGACCGGCTGGCGCCTGTCCACCACCCACGCCGCCGCGCAACTGGTGGTGGCGTTGCGCGCTTGCACCGGTGGTGCTTCCAGCGACGCGGTGCTGGATTGGCTGAAGCTGGCCCCCGCTTTTGACCCCACCGCGGTCGGCGGGCTCGAAAAGCGCCTGCGCCGCCACGCCGTGCGCGGCTGGGCGCAGGCCGCCGCGCTCAGCGCCGGCGAAGCGCTGACCGAGCAGATCGACACCTTGCGCGCGCCCTGGCAGACCGGCGCCCGCCGCCTGACCGAGTGGCTGGCCGAGCTGCGCGCGCTGCTGCAAGGCAGTCGGCAATGGGCGCTGCTGGCCGCCGACCCGGCCGGCGCCGCCTTGTTGGCCGCGCTGGGCCTGGCCGAGGTCGATCAGGCCGCGTGGCAGGAATGGCCGGCCGCGCAGCGCCGCATGCGCCTGGCCGAGTTCACACGCTGGGTCACCGACACGCTGGAGGCGGCCAGTTTCCGCCCGCCGCACCCGGCGCACGCCCAGGTCGTGGTGCTGCCGCTCAGCCAGTTGCTCGGGCGCTCGTTCCCGGCCCTGGTGCTGCCCGGCGCCGACGACACCCGCCTGCCCGCCGCGCCCGAACCGCCCGGCCCCTGGAGCGCCGCGCAGCGCCTGGCCCTGCACCTGCCCACGCGCGAGCAGCTGCGGCAGGCGCAGCAAGGCGCCTGGGCCGTGGCCTTGCAGGTGCCGCGGCTGGATGTGTTGTGGCGCACCAGCGACGACAGCGGCGAACACCTGTTGCCCTCGCCCCTGGTGCAGGCCCTGCGTCTGGACGGGCAGGGCCTGCCCGGCGACGATCCGCGTCAGCCGCGCACGCTGGTCGCCCAGCCGGTGACCCGGCCCGCGCCCAGCGGCGCGGCCCTGCCCACCCAGCCCCTGTCGGCCAGCGCCTACGAGATGCTGCGCGCCTGCCCCTACCGCTTCTTCGCGCTGCGCCAACTGGGCTTGCAAGAGGTCGGCGAGCTGGACGTGGACGTCGACAAACGCGATTTCGGCACCTGGCTGCACGAGGTGCTGCAGCGCTTTCACCAGGCCCTGCAGGCCGATCCGGCCGCCGACCGGGTGGCCTTGATGGACGCCGCCGCGGAGCAGGCCCAGCGCGCGGAGGCGCTGGACGAGGGCGAGTTCCTGCCGTTTCGCGTCGCCTGGCCGGCGCTGCGCGCCGGCTACCTGAGCTGGCTGGCGGAGTACGAGGCCAGCACCGGCGCGGTGTTCGAGGAGGCCGAATACCGGGTCGAGCGCCGGCTCGGCGAGCTGGCCCTGCACGGCACGCTGGACCGGGTGGACCGCCTGCCCGACGGCGCCCCTTTGGTCATCGACTACAAGACCGAAACCCCCACCCGCACGCGCGAACGCCTGAAAACCGGCCACGAAGACACCCAGCTGCCCTTCTACGCCTTGCTGAGCGGCCACGACGCGCCGCGCGCGGCCTACCTCAACGTGGGCGAGCGCGAGCCGGCCAAGTTGTACGAACCCGCCGAGCTGCCGGTGCTGGCCGCCGCCCTGTACGAGGGCATCGCCAGCGACCTGGCGCGCATCGCCCAGGGCGCCCCGTTGCGCCCGTTGGGCGAGGGCAGCGTGTGCGACTGGTGCGACGCCCGGGGCCTGTGCCGCAAGGATTTTTGGACATGACGCCCTCTTTGAGTCGCGCTGCGCGCGCCATCCCCCTGAGGGGGACACACCCAGCGGCCTGGCCAGGCCAGCGCCGCGGGTGCCCGCGCGCCTGTCCACGGACGGCGGGGGTGCGCGTCCACCGCGTATCGGCGCGGGAGGCCGCCGCATGACCGCCGCTTACGAGCACAACGGCCAGCCCTGCACGCGCGAGCAGTTCTACGCCATCGCCTGTGACCCGCGCCGCCACGTGGCGGTGGAGGCCTGCGCCGGCGCCGGCAAGACCTGGATGCTGGTCTCGCGCATCTTGCGCGCGCTGCTGGACGGCGCCGAGCCGCAAGACATCCTGGCCATCACCTTCACCCGCAAGGCCGCCGGCGAAATGCGCCAGCGCCTGCAGCAATGGCTGGCCGAATTTGCCCTGGCCACGCCCGAGCAGCGCGAGCGCGAGCTGATTTCACGCGGAATCGAGCTTTCCCCGGCGTCGGATAAGCCTGAGCAGCTACAAAATTTGTATCAAAAATTGCTGGCCCATGGCCGGCCGGTGCAGATCCGCACCTTCCACAGCTGGTTCTCTGCCTTGCTGCGCAGCAGCCCGCTGCAGGTGCTGCAGGCGCTGGGCCTGCCCGCCGCCTACGAGCTGCTGGAGGACACCGCCGACGCCGAGGCCGAGGTCTGGCGCCGCTACCTCGCCCAGGTGGCCAGCGACGAGGCCCTGCGCGCCGACTACGCCGCCCTGGTGGCCGAGCTGGGCCGCACGCGCGCCCACCAGGCCTTGCAGGCCGCGCTGGACAAGCGCGTCGAGTTCGGCTTGGCCGACGCCGCCGGCCACATCGACGAGGCCGTGACATCTTTTGACACCCTGTACCCGCGCCTGGCCGGCGTGGCCGAACCCAGCGACTGGCTGCTGACGCGCGCCGCCGGCCGCGCCCTGCTGGAAGACGCGGCGCGCGCCCTGGCTCCGCTGGCCCGCACCTTCGCCGCCAAGGGCGCCGAGCTGAATCAGGCGCTGCAGGCCGGCGACTGGGACGGCGTGGTCGGTGCCCTGTTCACCGACAAGGGCACGCCGCGCGTGTTCGGCAAATCCGCCCCGCCCGAGGTGCGCGCCGCGCAGGACGAGGTCGAGACCCTGCGCGCCGCCTGCCAACAGCAGGCCGCGCGCCAGCACCACCAGCGCACGGTGCGGCTGGCGCGCCCGCTCATCGACGCCTTCGCGCGCCTGAAGCGCGAGCGCGGCTGGGTGGACATGGGCGACGTCGAGCGCGCCGCCCTGACCCTGCTGTCCGACCCTTTTCTCAGCGGCTGGACTCAAGAGCGCCTGGACATGCGCGTGCGCCACCTGCTGATCGACGAATTCCAGGACACCAGCCCCCTGCAGTGGCAGGCCCTGCACGCCTGGCTGGCCGGCTACGGCGGGGCAGGCGGCGGTGCGGGCGCGCCCAGCGTGTTCATCGTCGGCGACCCCAAGCAGAGCATCTACCGCTTTCGCCGCGCCGACCCGCGCGTGTTTGCCGCCGCGCAAGACTTCATCACCCAGGCGCTGGACGGCGACCGCCTAGCCTGCGACCATACGCGCCGCAATACCCCGGCCGTGCTGGCGGCGGTCAACGCCGTCATGAGCCAGGCCCAGGCCGCCGGCGAATTCAGCGGCTACCGCACCCACACCACCGAATCGACGGATGCCGATGGCCAGGTCGGTGCGCTGCTCCTCATCCCGCGCCCCGAGCGCGCCGCCGCGGGCGCCGGGGACGATGCCGCCGCCGACTGGCGCGACAGCCTGGACACCCCCCGCGTGGCGCTGGAAGACAGCCTGCGCACGCTCGAAGCCCGCCAGGCCGCGCGCTGGATCGCCGCCCAGGTGGCCGGCGGCACGCCCGCGCGCGAGCTGATGGTGCTGAGCCGCAAGCGCGAGCCCTTGGGCGTGCTGCAGGCCGAGCTGCGCGCCCTGGGCATCCCCTGCGAGCAGCCCGAGCAGCAGATCCTGGGCCAGTTGCCCGTGGTGCAGGACCTGCTGGCCCTGGTCGATGCCCTGGTCTCGCCCGGGCACGATCTGTCGTTGGCGCGCGCCCTGCGCTCGCCGCTGTTTGGCCTGGCCGAGGACGACCTGACACGCATCGCCCTGGCCGTGCGCGCCGCCGGCGAGCCGCGCCCGGCCTGGCTGGAGGTGCTGGCGCAGATCGAATTGACCGGTGCCGACGCCGTCAGCCTGCACGCCGAGCTGCAAGGCCATCGCCAGGCCTTTCTCCATCTGCCGCCGCACGACGCGCTGCAAGCGCTTTACCAGCAGCGCGACGTGTTGGCGCGCTACGCCGCCGCCGCGCCGCCGCCTGAGCGCGCGCACCAGCTCGGCCAGCTGCGTGCCCTGCTCGGCGCTGCCCTGCAGGTGCAGGGTGGGCGGTACCTGACGGCCTACCAATGGGTGCGCGCGCTGCGCCGCCAGCGCCTGGCCGCGCCGCGTCATGCCGACCCCGACAGCGTGCAACTGCTCACCGTGCACGGCGCCAAGGGCCTGGAGGCCGACGCCGTGCTGCTGCTCAACGCCGCCGCCGACCCGGAAGGCCGCGCCGGCGGCCCCGCCGTGCTGATCGACTGGCCCGGCGAAGCCCCGGTGCCGCGCCGGCTGGCCTTGCTGGCCAACGCCGCCGCGCCGCCGCCCAGCCTGGTCGAGCTGGCGCGCCAGGAAGCCGAGGCCCAGGCGCGCGAGGAGCTGAACGCCCTGTACGTCGCCATGACCCGCGCGCGGCGCCGGCTGGTGCTCTCCGGCGTCACCCCGTACCGCGAGCCGCCCGTCAGCTGGTGGCGCAGCATCGCTCCGCTGGCCGAGGCCTTGCCCACCCCGCTGGATGCACCGGCGCGCCACGCCCTTGCCGGCGCAGACCAGGTTCAGGTGCTGGATTTGCCATTGGCCGGCGTGGATTCATCCGAGGGTGCTATTGAAAACGTAGTAAATGAGGGCGCCGACGACACCGCCCCGACCGAATCCTCACGCACCGGCGAAGCCATGCACTGGTTGCTGCAGCACGCCGGCGACACCCCCGCCGGCTGGCACTCCGGCCGCGTGGCGCAGGCCGGCCAGCGCTTCGCCCTGGACGCGGCGGGGCTGACCCGCGCCGAGCAACTGGCGCGCCGCATCCTCACCGGCCAAGGCGCCTGGGCCTGGTCGGCCGAGGAGGTGCTGGAAGCCTTTGACGAGGTCGAGCTGATCCACCAGGGCCAGCGCCTGCGCATCGACCGCCTGGTGCGTCGCCGTGCATCGGGCAGCGAGCCGGAGCGCTGGTGGGTGCTGGACTACAAATCCGCCGCGCACCCCGAGCGCGACCCCGATCTGGTGGCGCAACTGGCGCGTTACCGCGCGGCGGTGGCGGCCGTGTACCCGGGGCAGGCGGTCAGGGCGGCGTTTTTGGATGGGGAGGGGAGGATGGTGGGGGGCTGAGCTCTGCGGGAGGTGTGGCTGCGAAAAGATGGGAGCAAGCACCTCATGCTGTGTTCTGCGCTTACCCTCGGCAGGCGTTGCTTCGCTGTCAGTCGGCCACCACCCGCCCCAGCCGGTGATAGCGCGGCGGCCGCGCCTGCAGATCGGACCAGATCAGCACCACCTCTTCGACCCGCCAGGCAATCGGCGCGGCCAACGGCGTCAGGGTGGTGTGCTCGGCCCGGCGCAGGGTGGTCAGGTGCGGCCTGAAATGCGCGACTTCGGCCGGCAGGCCGGCCTGGCGGGTTAGTTGGGCGGTGGCTTGGTGCAGGGCGTTCAGCGCCGGCGTGGGCTCGGGCCGCAGCACGGCGATGGTGCCGCTGGGCACGCGCCACGGTTCGGCATGGGTAAGCGTGATGTCGAAAGCGGCGAAGCGCAAGGACGCCAAGGTCGCCAGCCAGGCCCGCTCGTGCGGGGCATCGACCCGGTTGAAGAACTGCAGGGTCAGGTGCATGCGCTCCGGCGCCGGATGCAGGCGGCGCGGCAGGCCGCCCCAGCGCTGGCGCGCCGCGTCGATGGCGGCGCAGGCCTCGGGCGGGGGAAACAGCGCGGTGAACAGGCGCCGAGGTGGCGGCGGTACGGGCAACTCGGTCATGGCGAACAGGTCATGTTGGCTCGCCGGTGTGGTTACCGCCAGCGGAGCATGCGCGGTGTTCAATGGAAATCCCGGCTTTCCACCTGCGCCCTCAGCGCCCCCAGCAGCGAGGTGAAGTCGCGCAGGCCTTCGGCGATCAGGTGGCGGGTGTGGCCGTCGCTGGCGGGGTCGCGCTGCCAGCGGCCGTGCACGGCCAGCAGGCGCGCGTTCAGCAACGCCTGGCGTTGGGCGGGTTGGGCGTGCAGGCTTTGCCAGACGATGACGTTGACGGGGCCGGTTTCGTCTTCCAGCGTGACGAAGATGGTGCCCTTGGCGGTGCCGGGCTGCTGGCGCACGGTGACCAGGCCGCAGGCGCGCACCTGGGCACCGTGCGGGCGCTGGTCGAGCTGGGCGGCGCTTTGCAGGCCGCGCCGCGCCAGCCGGGCGCGCAGCAGGGCCAGCGGGTGGCGGCGCAGGCTGAAGGTGAGGGCGGCGTAGTCGTGCACGATTTCCTCACCCTCGCCGGCGGCGGCCAGGGGCAGCGCGGCTTCGTCGATGGGCGCGTCTTGCAGCAGCGCGGGCGCGGCCTGCTGGGCGGCGGCCTGCCAAACCTGCTGGCGGCGGTGCCCGGCCAGGGCGCCCAGGGCGTCGGCGGCGGCCAGCAGGTTGGTCTCGCGCAGGGTCAGTGCGGCGCGCCGAGCCAGGTCGGCCACGTCGGCAAACGGGGCTTGCGCGCGGGCCTGGGCGATGCGTTGGGCGGCGGCTGGGTTCAAGCCCTTGATCAGGCGCAGGCCCAGGCGCACGGCCGGGCGCTGGGCGGAAAAATGGTGATCTGACCCCGATAAAGACAAGGGTTCCAGCGCGCAGTCCCAGTGGCTGACGGTGGCGTCGGGGGGGCGCACGGCGACGCCGTGGCGCTGGGCGTCCTGGATGAGTTGCGAGGGGCCGTAAAACCCCATCGGCTGGGAGTTGAGCAGCGCGGCCAGGAAGGCTTCGGGCTCGTGGCACTTGAGCCAGGCGCTTTCGTAGGCGATCAGGGCGAAGCTGTAGGCGTGGCTTTCGGGAAAGCCGTATTCGCCAAAGCCCTTGATCTGCTCGAAGATGCGGCGCGCGAAGTCGGCGCTGTAGCCATGCGCCCGCATGCCTTCGGTCAGGCGCTGCTCAAAGGGCTCCAGCCCGCCCTTGCGTTTCCAGGCCGCCATGGCGCGGCGCAGGCTGTCGGCGTCATCGGCCGAGAAGCCGGCCGCCAGCATGGACAGCTCCATCACCTGTTCCTGAAAGATCGGGATGCCCAGCGTGCGCCCCAGCGCCTGGGCCAGGCGCGGCGGTGCGTCGGGGCGGTCGAGGGTGGAGCGTTCGTAGGTGATCGGCAGGCCGCGCCGGGCGCGCTCGCGCGCCTGCAGGTAGGGGTGCACCATGCCGCCGCTGATCGGGCCGGGCCGCACGATGGCCACCTGCACCACCAGGTCGTAGAAGGTGGTGGGCTTCAGGCGCGGCAGCATGGACATCTGGGCGCGGCTTTCGATCTGGAAGGTGCCGACGGTGTCGGCGCGGCGGATCATGGCGTAGGTGGCGGCGTCTTCGCTCTGAATGTCATAGCGTGTGAAGCTGTGTCCGCGCCGGATGGCGACCATTTCAATGCAGCGGCGCAGGGCGCTGAGCATGCCCAGGGCGAGCACGTCGACCTTCAGCATGCCCAGGGCTTCCAGGTCGTCCTTGTCCCACTGGATGACCTGGCGCAGCGCCGGGCGCGCGGGCAGCCAGTCGGCCAGGGGGGAGGCGTCGGCGGGGTCGGGCGCCTCGTCCCAGGCGCCGGTGCCGGGCATGGCCGCCGGCTCCACCGGCACCAGCCGGGTCAGCGCGGTCTGGGTCAGCACGAAGCCGCCGACGTGCTGACTCAGGTGCCGGGGTGTGCCGCGCAGCTGCCCGGCCAGGTGCAGCCACAGCCGGGCCTGCTCGGCGCCGATCGGCGTGCCCAGCTGCTCGGCCAGCGCGTGCAGGCGCAGGGCGGCCTGCTCGCCGGGGTGAAAGCGGTGGTGTTCCTTGGCGAAGGCGTCGATCAGTGGCTGTGGCACGCCCAGCGCCTGGCCGACGTCGCGCAGGGCGCTGCGGGTGCGCCAGCAGATGACGGTGGCGGCCAGGGCGGCGCGCTCGCGGCCGTACTTGGCGTGGATGTACTGGATGACTTCCTCGCGCCGCTCGTGCTCGAAATCGACGTCGATGTCGGGCGGCTCGTGGCGGCGCGCGCGGCTGATGAAGCGCTCCAGCAAGGGGTGTGATTTCTCCGGGTCGGCGGCGGTGATGCCCAGGCACCAGCACACCACCGAATTGGCGGCCGAGCCCCGGCCCTGGCACAGGATGCCGCGCCGGCGCGCCTCGCGCACGATGTCGTGCACGGTGAGAAAGAACATCTCGTAGCGACACTCGGCGATCAGGGCCAGTTCCTTGTCGATGAAGGCGGCAATGGGCGGCGGCGTGCCGCGGGGGTAGCGCTCGGCCGCGCCCTGCAGGGTCAGGCGGCGCAGCGTCTGCGTGGGCGTCAGGCCGGGCAGCACGGTTTCTTGCGGGTAGTTGTAACGCAGCTCTTCCAGGCGGAAGCCGCAGCGCGCGGCCACGGCCAGCGTGCCGACCAGCAGCGCGGGTGGGTGGATGTGCGCCAGTTGCGGGCGCGGGCGCAGGTGCCGCTCGGCATTGGCTTGCAGCGCAAAGCCGCAGTCGGCCACCGGACGCCCCAGGCGGATGGCGCACAGCACGTCGTGCAGGCGTTTGGCGCCGCGCGCGTGCAGTTGCACGTCGCCGGCGGCCAGCAGCGGCCAGCCGGTGGCGGCGCTGGCCTGCCGCAGCTGGGCCAGCCACAACGCGTCGTCGGCGCCGCCGTGCAGCTCGGCGAGCAGGGCCGGCGGCGGCATTCTTGAGGATTTTTGGGCGGAGGCCGTTGCCAATACAGCCAAGACAGCTATCAAATCAGGAGTTGATTGGGCCGCCCGGTCGGGCGCCCAGAGCAGCACGCAGCCGTGCAGCGCGGCCAGTGCCTGGGGCAGGGGCGGCAGGCGGTAGTCGCCCTTGGGCGCGGCGCGGCGCGTCAGGGTGATGAACTGGCACAGCTGGCCCCAGCCGTCCAGGTCGGGCGCCAGGGCCACCAAGGTGCCTTGGTTGGCAAAGCGGAATTCGCTGCCGTACAGCAGCTTCAGGGGCTCGGCGCGCGGCGTGGGCGGCTGGCGCAGGCACTCGCGCAGCGCGTTCCAGGCGCGCACCACGCCGGCCACCGAGCATTCGTCGGTCAGGGCGAGCGCGGTGTAGCCCAACGTCCAGGCGCGGCGCACCAGGTCTTCCGGGCTGCTGGCGCCGCGCTGAAAGCTGAAATGGCTCAGGCAGTGCAGTTCGGCGTAGTCGGACGCGTCGTCGGCGGCGACGGGCGGCGTTGGCGCGCGCGGCGGCAGCGCATGCAGCGTGGCCGACGGGCGGTGTTGTGGCCGGCTTGGGGTGTGCGGCTCAGGCATACAAGCCCTGCAGAAACCAGCGCGGCGGGGCGGTTGCGGCGTGGGCCGAGCTGGGGCGTTCGCGGTACACCCACAGCAGCTGGCGGCGCGCGCCCTGGGCGATGAAGTAGTCGCGCGCGGCGGCCTGGCCGGCGTGGCCGGGCAGGGCGCCGCTCCACCAGCCGGCTTCGATGCGGCGCGGGCGCGTCAGCAGGCGCAGCGGCGTGCCGTCGTGGCAGGGTTGGCCGGCGCGCACGGCCAGCGGGCGCGGCTCGCGCAGCAGCCAGGTGGGGGCCAGGGCGTCGGGCCAGTCGGGGCTGGGCGGCGGCGCGACGGCGCGTGGCTGGGCGGGCTGCCAGGTCTGCTGCTGCTCGGGTCGGTGGTCGGCGTGTGCATGGGGCTGGCGCAGGCTGTCCGGGCCCAGGCGGGCGGCCACGCGCTCGACGAACACGTGCAGCGGCTCGCCGTCGCGCTGGGCGCCCTGCAGCAGGCTGGCGCTGGGGCTTTCCCAGGGTTGGGTCTCGACGGCGCGCAGGCGCAGCCAGGTGGCCGGCGCCAGCATGGGGGTGTGCGCCAGGCGCTCGGCCAGCAGGCGGGTGAGGTGTTCGATGGACTGGGTCGGCTCGGCGGTGCGCACCACCAGCGACTGCTCGGGCGGCAGTTCGCGCCCGTTCAGGCGTTTCAAATCCAGCGTCCAGCCCAGCTCCACGGCCAGCACGCCCTGTTGGCGCGCGCGCAGCCACAGGCGCAGCGCCGCCAGCAGGCGTCGGGCCGCCCACAGCAGGGCCGGGGCGGTGTCGACGTGGGCGGGCAGTTCCAGCGATTGCTGGAAGCGCTCGGGCGCTGTCAGCCAGGGATGACGTTCGGGCGCCTGGCCCCAGGCGATGTCGAGTGCGGCGCGCAGCCCGGCGCCAAAGCGCCGCACCAGGGGCGCGCGCGGCAGGGCGTGCAGTTCGCCCCAGGTGCGCAGGCCCAGCCGGGTCAGCAGCGGCAGGTGGGGGCGGGCGGCGCTGAGGGTGTCCAGCGGCAGATCGGCCGGGCAGCAGGCCGGCAGCGCGCGCCCGGCGCGGCGCAGGCGCAGGCGCGCCAGGGCCGTGAGGCCGGTGGGGGCGCTGGCCAGTTGCAGCGCGCCGCCGCTCGGCTCGTCCTGCCGCAAGCGCGCCAGCAAGGCACGCGGGCCGCCCCACAGGCGCAGGCTGGCCGAGGTTTCCAGCAGCAGGGCTTCATCCACCCAGGCCACGCGTGGCGTAAAGGTGAGCGCCCACCAACCGAGCGCCTCGGGGCTGAAGGCGACGCGGCGGCTGTCGTCCGCCGATGGCGGATCGTCCCCGTTGGCCAGGGCCTCAGGCGGCCAGTGCAGGGCGATCCAGTGCGAGGAGCGGGACGGGGGCATGAGAGGTGCCTGGCGCGGCAGGGGCGCGCGTGGGTTCAAAGAGCAGGACCTCGGCGCTGGCCGGCGGTGCCGCGGCAGAGACCGCCGCGTGCTCGGCGGCCAGCAGGGCGTGCAAGTGCGGCGCCAAGGCCGGCAGCGTCAGCGGCGTGACCAGAGGGGGGCCGCGCCGCTTGAGGATGTCCACGCGCAGCGCATCGGCCTGATCGGCCATCGCGTGCAGCCGCAGCAGGGCCGGCGAGGCCGCGCCGGCCGCGCTGTCGGGGCGCAGCGCCAGCAGCAGCACGCGCGCACGCTGCGCCGCCGCCAAGTGCAGGCGGCGCAGTTCGGGCACGCGGGCGCGTGGCAGCCAGGCCAGCACGGCCGGGGCGTCGGCGCAGCGCAAGGCCTGTTCGGCGCCCCACAGCTGGGCGGCCGGGTTGTCGGCGCGCAGCCACAGCAGGGCGCTGGCGGCCAGGCCGGCGGCCTGGAGCGCGGGAGCAAAGGGTTCGTGCGGCGGATTGACCAGCACCACGCGGCCGCCCTCGGTCTGCTGGTGCGCGGCCAGGGCCGGCAGCAGCAGCGGCCAAAGGGGGGTGTCGGCGCTTGGGTGCAGCACTTCGATCAGCGCGCCCAGCGGCCAACCGCCGCCGGGCAGCTCGGCGTCCAGCGCGGCGTGGCCGCTGGTGAGCACCCGCGCGGGGGCGCTGGCCAAGGCATCGGCGGACCAGAGGTGGGGCGGGAGGGCTGCTTTCTGGGTGGACATGGTGGATTCAGTAACTGTATTTTTATACAGTTTTTTGAGGCAGGTGTCACGAGGTTTTTTGATGGAATGCGGTCGGCCGGGAGGTGCGCCAGATGGCGGCGCGGAACGCCCTCGCACCACGCGCTTCGTTCAGGCAAGCGCAGCTCGCCAGGCTGTCTGGATAAAGCCTGCAGTTGAAAAAATTTACGAAAACACCCGCTTGGTCCGACCCTGCCGGCTTTCCCCGGCTTGAACCCGAACCGCGCCAGCGCCAGCCCAGGCCCAAACCGGACTATGCTCGCCACCGATCCTCGCGCAGCGCCATGGCCTCCGACCCCCGCTCTTCCTCCGTCAAGCTTCCCGCCGGCATCTGGGTGCTGGGCTTCGTCAGCCTGCTGATGGACATTTCGTCCGAGATGGTCCACGCCCTGCTGCCGCTGTTCATGGTCGGCACGCTGGGCGCCAGCGCGCTGGTGGTGGGGCTGATCGAGGGGCTGGCCGAGTCGACGGCGCTGATCGTCAAGGTGTTCTCGGGCGTGCTCAGCGACCACCTGGGCAAGCGCAAGGCGCTGGCGGTGTTCGGCTACGCCCTGGGGGCATTCACCAAACCGCTGTTTGCCCTGGCCCCCGGCATCGGCGTGGTGCTGACGGCGCGGCTGCTGGACCGGGTCGGCAAGGGCATCCGCGGGGCACCGCGCGACGCCCTGGTGGCCGACATCGCCCCGCCCGAGGCGCGCGGCGCGGCTTTCGGGCTGCGCCAGTCGCTGGACACGGTGGGGGCGTTTCTCGGCCCGCTGCTGGCGGTGGGGCTGATGCTGCTGTGGCACGACGATTTCCGGGCCGTGTTCTGGGTCGCCGTGGTGCCGGGGCTGCTGGCGGTGGCGCTGCTGGTGCTGGGCGTGCGCGAGCCGGCGCGCCCGGCCGGCAGCGCCCGACTCGGCAATCCGATCCGGCGCGAGAACCTGAGGCGCTTGGGCCGCGCCTACTGGTGGGTGGTGGCGGTGGGCGCGGTGTTCACGCTGGCGCGCTTCAGCGAAGCCTTTTTGGTGCTGCGCGCGCAGCAGGCCGGCATGGCCGTGGCCTGGGTGCCGCTGGTGATGGTGGCCATGAACCTGGTGTACGCGGCCAGCGCCTACCCGTTCGGCAAGCTGTCCGACCGCATCAGCCACCGCGCGCTGCTGGGCGCCGGCCTGCTGGTGCTGGTCGCCGCCGACCTGGTGCTGGCGCTGGGCCAGCATTGGGGCGCGGTGCTCGCCGGGGTGGCGCTGTGGGGCGTGCACATGGGCATGACGCAGGGCCTGCTGGCGACCATGGTCGCCGACACCGCGCCGGCCGATCTGCGCGGCACGGCGTTCGGGTTTTTCAACCTGGTCAGCGGCATCGCCATGCTGGCCGCCAGCGTGCTGGCCGGCCTGCTGTGGGACCGGCTGGGACCGGCGTTCACCTTTTACGCCGGGGCCGGGTTTTGCGTGCTGGCGGGGGTGGCGCTGTCTGTCCGGAAATGAGCGGCTTGCCCCTCATGTGCCAATAGAACGGCAGTAGACCAGCGCCCATCCATCCTGTGCAGCTATTATTTTGGAAGCGTGTACAGCGGAATATCGTGCGCCCGCGCCAGCGCGTCGAGTTGCTTGCGGGTCTTGCCGGCGGCCCAGGCGGTGATGGCGGCGTGCGATTCGGGCGCGAAGGGCGCGCGCGCGTCGGGCTCGGGCAGGCCGGCCACGCTGAACAGGGCGCGCGCGAAGTGCGGCTCCAGCGCGGCGATGGCCACGCGCCCGTCCTTGCAAGGGTAGACGCGGTAGCCGGCGTGCGCGCCGCCGACGGCGCCGGTGGGCAACGTCAGGCCCCAGGTGCGCGGCAGGGCCAGCCATTCGGCGGCCTGCGACAGCGCCACCTGGCGGCATTGGCCGCGCTCGCTGGCGCGGGCTTGCAGCAGACAGGCCAGAACGGCTTCGCTGGCCATCAGGGCGCCGGCCATGTCGGCCAGCAGCGAGGGCGGCAGGCTGGTGCCGGCGACCAGGCCGGCTTCGGCCAGGTAGGTCAGATCGTGCCCTGGCTCCTCGGCGCGTTCGCCCGGGGCACCGACGATTTCGACCAGCGACAACTGGGGGTGTGCACGGTGCAGGCTCTTCCAGCCCAGGCCCAGCTTGAGCAGGGCCGAGGGGCGAAACGAGGTCAGCAGCAGATCGGTCGTGGCCAGTTCCTTGGCCAGGCGGGCCTGGCCGCGCTCGGTTTTCAAGTCCAGCTGCAGCACGCGGATGTCGGCGTGCAAGGTGGTGTAGGCGCCGATGTCGTACTGGCCCATCGGGTCGCCCGAGATGGGGCGGCCGGTGGCCGTTTGGCCGGGCCCGGGCGGCTCGATCTTGAGGCAGCGCGCGCCCAGGCCTTGCAGGCGCAGCAGCGCCGCCGGTCCGGGCAGGTTGAGCGCCAAGCTGACAATGCGCGTGCCGCGCAGGGGTTGAAAGCGGGGGGAGGTGACCATCGACCCATCCTATCAAAAATATAGCGCCACGTCTTTATCGGGCGCCGGGGTGATGGCAATTTAGCGCAAAAGTCGTGGGTGGCCGGCTTTCCGAGAGTGGCCCGGCCGGGTCAGTTCACAGCGCCACCAGTTTCAGCCCCGCGTACCCCAACAGACCGGCCAGCAGGGTGCGCACCAGGCGCTCGGGCGTCTTCACCATCAGGCGGCTGCCCAGCCAAATGCCGGGCAGCGAGCCGGCCAGCAGCAGGCCCAGCAGCGGCCAGTTGACCGAGCCGATGCTGGCGTGGCCCAGGCCCGCCACCAGGGTCAGCGGCACGGCGTGGGCGATGTCGGCGCCGACGATGCGCGGCAGCGGCAGGCGCGGGTAGAGCAGCATCAGCGCCGTCACGCCGATGGCGCCAGCACCCACCGAGGTCAGCGTGACCAGCGCGCCGATCACCGCGCCCAGCAGCACCGGCAGGGACCAGTGGCGCGCGCGGGTGGGCGGCGTGTCGTCCGCCGCGGCGAGCTGGCGCGGGGTGGCTTTGCGTGCCAGCGCCTTGTACAGCGTGGCCACCGCCGTCAGCAGCAGGGCGACGCCCAGCACGCTGGTCATCAGCTGTTGCACCACCGGGTCGGCCGCGCCGCGATCGTGCAGCACCCACAGCGTGATGAGCGAAGCCGGTACGCTGCCGGCCGCCACCTGGCCCACCACCGGCCAGTCGACCAACCCGCGCCGCGCCAGGCTGACCGAGCCACCGGCCTTGGTGACGGCGGCGAACAGCAGGTCGGTGCCCACCGCCAGGTGCGGCTTGACGCCAAAGAAGAAGATCAGGATCGGCGTCATCAACGAGCCGCCGCCCACGCCGGTCATGCCCACGATGGCGCCGACCCCGAAGCCCGCCAGAACGAATGCAAGAGATTCCATGGGGGGCGACTGTAGGTGGGTCGTTACGACGCAGGAACGATTTCTTTGTGGGTTGCTTATCGCTGGTGGTTATAAGGCGCCCCCAATCGGGCCGCTTTCCTACGGCGGATGGGGCGGCGGCGGGTTATGGTGAGGCGTTGGCCCGGGCGGGCCCACACCCCCAACACCACAAGGAGATGCCCCGTGATCAAAGCCAGCGTGATGTACCCCTACCAGGAAGGCGCACGGTTCGACCACGCCTATTACAAGGACAAGCACATGCACCTGGTCAAGAGGCTGATGGGGCCGGCTTGCCTGTACTACTCGGTTGAAAAGGGCATCGGCGGCGCGGCGCCGGGCAAACCGCCGCTCTACGAGGCCGTTTGCCACATCCACGCCGAGTCGGTCGAGGCTTTTCTGGCTGCGTTTGGCCCGCACCTGAAGGAGATCTCGGGCGACGTGCCCAACTTCACCGACATTCGGGCGGTGATGCAAATCAGTGAGGTGATGGTGGAACGGGGGGAGTGACCCCCCCCCCCGAAGCACCTGCGGCGCCTCCCCCCAGGGGGCGGGCCGCTTCGGGGCGGCCGTGCGCGGAGGCCCCTGGCGTGGCCCGCTCCACGGCCTTCTGAGAAGGTCGATGCTCCTCGGGGCACCTGTGACGAAGGTCAATCGCTTCGGGTGGCCCTTGCCATGACCTGCTTCGCGGCCCGGTGATGCGTTCGGGAGAGTGATTTACAGGCTGCGTGTCAGGCCGCCGTCCAGGCGCAGGTTCTGACCGGTCATGTAGGCGCCTTCGTCGGAGGCCAGCCAGGCGACCAGCGACGCCACCTCGGCGGCGCGGCCGTAGCGCTGCATGGGGATGGCGGCGCGGCGCTCGGCTTTCTCGGGCAGGCTGTCGATGAAGCCGGGCAACACGTTGTTCATGCGGATGCCCTCGGCCGCGTGCTGGTCGGCGTACAGCTTGGTGAAGGCGGCCAGGCCGGCGCGGAACACCGCCGAGGTGGGAAACACCGGATCGGGCTCCACCGCCGCGAAGCTGGAAATGTTGACGATGGCGCCGCCCCGCTGCCGCTGCATCACGGGGGTGACCAGGCGCGTGGCGCGGATCACGTTCATCAGGTACACCTCCATACCGGTGTGCCAGGCCTCGTCGCCGAGGTCCAGCAAGGCGCCCTTGGGGCCGTGGCCGGCGGAGTTGACCAGCACGTCGATGCGGCCCCAGCGTTGCAGGGCGCCATCGACCAGGCGTTGCAGATCGGCCGCCGCCAGGTTCGAGCCGGTGACGCCGAAGCCGCCCAATTCGATGCCCAGCGCCTCGCCCTTGCCCGAGGACGACAGCACGCCGACGCGAAAGCCGTCCGCCGCCAGGCGCCGCGCCGCGTCCGCGCCCATGCCGCTGCCGCCGGCGGTGATCAAGGCGACTTTGTCGGTGTCCATGGGAAGTCTCCGTGCTTGGAATGGAAAGCACGAATGCTAAACGCGGGGCGCGGTTCCCACCGTGGCCGAGCGCGGAAAACCCAGCCGGTTGGGTTTGAAAAGCTGGGTTTCGTGCCTCAACCCAGCCCACCGCGTGGATTTGAGTGGGACGAAAAGCCGCGGAGCAGGCCTGCCCAGCGAACGCCGTGGAAGGGCTTGGCCCGTCCACTGGCGTTGTCCCCCCTCCGGCACGAGAGGGGGGAAGGCGCGCCAGCGCCTCAGGGGGGAGTGCTCCTCACCTGCCAAAATCGAGCGGCAGCCCCACGTAGTTCTCGGCGATGGTGGTGAGGCCTGCCTCGGAATGCATCAGGTAGTCCAGCTCGGCATTCTGGAACTTGGCGGTGATCTTCTCGTCGTGCGAGAAGCGGTGCATCAGCTGCGTGAACCACCACGAGAAGCGCTCGGCGCGCCAGATGCGGCCCAGGCACTTGCGCGAATAGTCGTCGATGCCGGCCTCGCTCTTGTCCTTGTAGAACTCGACGATGGCGTCGAACAGGTACTTCACGTCGGTGGCGGCCAGGTTCAGGCCCTTGGCGCCGGTGGGGGGCACGATGTGGCCGGCATCACCGGCCAGGAACATGCGACCAAAACGCATCGGCTCGGTGACGAAGCTGCGCAGCGGGGCGATGCTTTTCTCCAGGCTGGGGCCGGTGACCAGCTTGTCGCGGCCTTCTTCGTCCAGGCGCAGCTTCAGCTCTTGCCAGAAGGCGTCGTCGGTCCACTCTTCGACCTTGTCGGTCAGCGGCACTTGCAGGTAGTAGCGGCTGCGCGTCCTGCTGCGCTGGCTGCACAGGGCAAAGCCGCGCGGGCTGTTCACGTAGATCAGCTCGTCGTTGACCGGCGGCGTGTCGGACAGCAGGCCCAGCCAGCCGAAGGGATAGACCTTCTCGTACTCGCGGATGGCGCCGCGCGGCGCGCTGGCGCGGCACACACCGTGAAAACCGTCGCAGCCGGCGATGAAGTCGCAGTCGATGCGGTGTTGCTGGCCGTCTTTTTCGTAGGTGACGTAGGGCTTGGCGCTGTCGAAGTCGTGCACGGCGGTGTTGCTGACCTCGTACACCGTCTTCAGGCCGACGCTCTGGCGCGCATCCATCAGGTCGCGCGTCAGCTCGGTCTGGCCGTACACCATCACGTTCTTGCCGCCGCTGTACTTGTTCAGATCGACCCGGTGGCGCTGGCCGCCATACAGCATCTCGATGCCGCCGTGCACCAGGCCTTCCTGGTGCATGCGCTGGCCCACGCCGGCCTCGTCCATCAGGTCGATGCAGACCTGCTCCAGGATGCCGGCGCGGATGCGGCCCAGCACGTACTCGCCCGAAACGCGCTCGACGATCACGGCGTCGATGCCGGCCTTGTGCAGCAGTTGGCCCAGCAGCAAGCCGGAGGGGCCGGCGCCGACGATGGCGACCTGGGTGCGGGTGGTGGTCATGGGGTGTCTCCTTGTAGGGTGGGGGTGTGAATTCAGTATGTAGCTTAGGCATTGGGCGCTTGCCGCGCCAGTGCCTGAGGGGCAGTTTGCGCGATCATCGAACCAACTGTGCGATCATCGCGCAACCATGTCCACGTCACCCCCACCCCTGGCCCAGGCCGACACCATTGCCGGCCTGATCAAGGGCATGGCCGTGCTGGAGAGCTTTGGCACCGAGCGCCAGCGCCTGAACGCCACCCAGGCGGCCGCGCGCGCGGGCCTGACCCGGGCGGCCGCGCGCCGCCACCTGCTGACGCTGGCGCACCTGGGTTACCTGGAGACGGAAGGCGGTGTGTTCTGGCTGGGCGCGCGTGCGCTGCGGCTGGCCGGGGCGTACCTGGCGTCCTCACGCCTGCCGCGGGCGATTCAGCCGGCGCTGAACCGCCTGGCGGCGCAAACCCAGGACGTGTATTCGGCGGTGGTGCTGGACGGCGACGAGGTGGTGATCATCGCGCGCAGCGCCGGGCTGGTGAGCTCGGCCGCGTCCTCGCGCTTGCTGGCCTACGGCATGCACCTGGGCGCGCGCCTGCCCGCGCACGCCACCTCGACGGGGCGGGTGCTGCTGGCCGGCTTGCCCAAGGCGGCGCTGTCCAGTTGGTTGCGCGGCCGGCAACTGCCGCGCCTGACCCCGCACACCACCACCGGCCAGCGCGCCTTCCGCGCCTTGCTGACGGAGGTGGCGCACCAGGACTACTGCATGGCCAGCGACGAGCACGAGCTGGGCGTGCAAGCCGTGGCGGTGCCGCTGCGCAACGCCCAGGGCGCCACCGTGGCGGCGCTGAACGTGATCGCGCCGCCCGGGCGCTTTGACCCGGCGGCGGTGCAAGAGGCGGTGCTGCCGCGCCTGCGCGCGGCGGCCCGGGATCTGCGCGCGGTACTCTAAATTGCTATAAAAAAATTAGCAACAAACTCAATTCTGACGCCGGGGTTGGCCGAAAAATTGTCAAAACCGCCCTCATACCCCCAGGTGCTGGGTCAGCAGTTCCGGGTCGGCCTGAATCCGCTCGGAGCTGCCTTCGAACACCACCTGGCCCTTGACCAGGATGACGTTGCGGTCGGTGACGCGGGTGACGTGCTTCCAGTTCTTGTCGACGATGATGCTTGGGAGAATGACGTTACAGACGGGCCAGATTTCCTGACTGGGTCAGCCAGTGGTGGGAGGACTGGCTCTTTGCCTGAGGAGGGCCCATGCGCATAGGGCGACAGGCAGAGCGATCAACAGGTAGCTTAGTCTGAAGCTGCCGCTGGTGCCGGCGACCAAGCCGAATACCAAGGGCCCCACCACCACGCCCAGGAATGTGAATGCCAGGGAACCACCGGTGGCGATGCCGGCGGCCCCCGCAGGGGCCTGTCGAGCGACCTCGGCCAGGTATACCCCGTTCCATCCGGTGGCGGAGGCACCAAACAACGCAAGCAGAGCCATCAAAACGACAGAAGGAACATTGGCCTGCAGCAGTCCGGTACCGACCGCGCAGGAAGCCATGATGAGAGCCAGCAATGCCAGCATACGCAGTGGTGAAATCCAGCGATCCGCCAGCCAACCCCACAATATGCGTCCCACCACGCCCCCCGTCTGGGATACGGACAAGGCCGCACCCGCAGCGACCAGCGTCAACCCGAGCTCCGCATTCAGATAGGTCACGAGGTACGCCGCCAAGCACATCTGAAGAGCTGAAAACACGAAAGATACGGCAGCCAAGCGTCTCAGCTGGCCATCGTGGATGACCAGGCTGATGGGTTGCCAGAGTTGTGAAAAATTGATTCGCCGATCGGGTTGGCGATCGTTGTCCAGATCCCGGCGTATCCACTCGGCCGCGCAGGCGCAAATCAGGCACGCCGATGCCACGCTCCACAGGGCGGCGCTCGAACCCGCACCCAGGACCATCGGGGGGACCAGGGCGCCGGCCATCACGCCACCCAGCGGCACCCCTGTTTGCTTGACGGAGAAGAGGAGTGACGCGCGCCCCGTGGAGGCCGTGGTGCGCACGAGGATGTGAGAGCTTGCCGGAGTGATCGGGCCATAGCCCAGTCCTATGAGGACGGCGGCGGGTAGCGCAAGCGCCGGCCAGGGCGTGCAGGCAAGCACAATCAGTCCGGCGGCGCAGAGCAACAGACCGATCTGGCTCACACGCATGGCACCCCAGCGTAGGACGAACGATCCCGCGCACATGCTGGAGGCCATCGCACCGAGGTAGATCACGGAGACAAAAAAACCAATCAACGAAACGGATACGCCCATCTGACGCGCCATGGCAGGTGCCATGGCCGGGACTGTCAACACCGCCATCGACACCATGGCTTGAATAGCCAAAGTTACCCCGAGGACCACCCAGGCACTGGCCGGGCGCGCAGCCTTGTCTTGCGACATGTCGGATCCTTGCCGTTTGCTTTCCTTCACGTACTTGCGTGAAGCACCAGTGGGCGACGGCATACCCTCTGGCATGGTTTAGGGCAGTGCTCTATTGAACTGAATGACCTAATCCAACTTTGCGCCGGATGCTTTCACGACCTCGCCCCACTTCTTGATATCGGCGTGGAGCAAAGCGGCGAACTGAGCAGGGTCGGTGGCGAAGGGCTCCGCACCTTGAGCACCGAACTTGTCGATCACGTCCTTGGACTTGAGCAACTCATTGACATCCATGTTGATCTTGCGTACCACGGCAGCAGGCGTCTTACCGGGTGCGAATAGGCCGAACCACGGGTTGACGTCAAAGTCTTTGAAACCGGACTCGGCGATGGTGGGGATGTTCGGAAACGACGGTGAGCGCTTGGCACTGGTGACCGCCAACGGCATCAGTGTGCCCTGCTTGATGGAGCCGGCTACCGAGGGAAGGCTGGTAAAGACCAGATTGATCCTGCCGCCCATCAGATCCTGCATCGCAGGCGATGCGCCGCGGTACGGCACATGCACCAGCTTCACGTTGGCGGCGTCGTTGAACATTTCCCCCAGCAAATGATTCACCGAGCCATTGCCAGCTGAACCAAAGGTCAGCCGCTGCGTTTTTGCCGCCGTCACCAACTCCGAGACGTTTTTGAATGCAGCGTCAGGCTTGGTCACCATCACAAAGGGAAGGGTGGCGAGGGTGGCCACCGGCGTGAAGTCTTTCTCGGGATCAAAAGGTAGGTTCTTATAGAGTGAGCCATTGATCGCGTGTGAGCCGACGTAGCTCATTAAAAGCGTGTGGCCGTCCGCGGGGGAGGTCGCTACCACCTCCATGCCGACGTTGCCCCCGGCCCCGGAGCGGTTCTCCACGAACACCGTCTGGCCCCATTTCTCGGTCAGCTTCTGAGCGATGATGCGTGCCAATGTATCGGAGGCGCCCCCGGGTGTTTGTGGCACGAGTATTTTGACCGGGTGTGTCGGATAGTTTTGTGCCACAGCGATCAAGCCGAAGCATGCCAGAAACAAAGGCAACGTGAACTTTAGGATGGAACGGAACATGGGTGTCTCCTTTTTTGGATAAGCGCTGGTGATTACCAACGCGCGAGTTCGCCAAGCACGGCGTCAATTTGCTGGGGCATCGGCTTGCTCAAGGTCGACTGATCGAGTCCGGATACGGTTTGCACCAGGCGTCTCTCGACGAGGCGGCGCAGTCGATAGCGGGCTCTGCCGTCGAGCACCTGTTCTTGGAGACCCTTTTGGATCATCCATGCGTGATGACGATCAATCTCTTGCGACAACGCTGCGATGCTCCCTGGTTGTTGGGATGACGTGAGAACGACTGGGGGCCGCCACTCGTTCTCATCCATGCGTGTCATCGCGGCGATGCGCCGTATGTCGGCGACCATCCGTTGAGCCCCGGGGAGATCCGCCTTGTTGACCACGTAGATGTCGGCCAACTCCATGATTCCTGCTTTCATGGCTTGAACGGTGTCGCCGCTGTCGGGAAGAAGCACCAGTACCAGTGTGTCAACCTGCGCGCGCGCGGCGTATTCGGCCTGACCGACACCGACGGTCTCAAGCAGCAGTTCGTCGAACCCGTGCGCGTCCATTGCATCGAGCATTTCTGGCAAGTTGTCGGACAAGCCATCAGTGGCCGCGCGCGAGCCTATCGATCGGATGTACAGGTCAGCGCTGCCAGGAAGATCGTCCATGCGGATGCGGTCGCCGAGGATCGCTCCGCCCGACTTCGGGCTGCTCGGATCGACGGCCAACACGCCGACGCGAAGTGGCGTCTTTGACTGTGTTAAGCGGTGAAGCGCCAGTTGACCGCAGAGGGTGCTTTTTCCTGCACCCGGGGCGCCGGTTAGGCCAATGCGGAACGCACGGGTCTTTGGCGGTGCCGCGCATGGACGCTGAACCATGTCCTTGACACTTGCGTTTGCAAGTGCCGTCAACGTTTTTCCTAGCAAGAAACGATCGAGTGGGGCACGCCCGGAGCCCTCTCCGTTGGTTCGGGTCTTCATGTCGATTGGTCTCCGACGGATCGCAGGACAACGTCGCGATGCTCATTCAGAGTCGGCGGCACCAGATAGCGCGGCTGGAAGCCATCAAACCTTATCGGACTTGCAATTGCACGCAGCGGATAGGGCTCATTGCCCGTTTCATCGGTCAACGGCACAATCATTTGGCGAGAGGCCGTCAGTTCACTGCTCAGGGCTTGCGCAAGCGTACCTACTTCAGAGGCCACCAAACCAAGTGGCACCAGGCGACGGACCCATTGGGCGGCTGTCGCACCCATCAGCACTTCGCTGATGGCGGCCAGTACCGTGTCCCGGTTCCCACGGCGGGCAGCCATGGTGGCGAACTCCGGAGCACTCTCCCATTCTGGTTTTCCAACTTCGGCACAAAATTTGCGCCAGAACTTGTCGTGCGTGATGAACAGCGTGAGCCATCCTTCCGCCGTGGGGAAAATCTGAGCCGGCACCATGTAAGGGTGCGATGAGTTGGCCAGGCGCTCCATTATTTCGCCCGCATTCAACGCCGCCCCGGCCAGGTAGTTCAACTGCGACAGCATTACGTCGTACATCGCGACGTCCACCTGGCCACCTTTGCCCTCGACGATCTTTGCAAGCAGACCCATCGCCGCAACCATGCCGGCCGAGTTGTCGACAGCGGAATAGCCTGCCTTGGTGGGCGGCGCCGATGGGTCGCCGGTCAAGGCCATCACCCCCGTGAGTGCCTGGATCACGTAGTCGTAGGCTGGGTTCTCCGCATATGGGCCGTCTAGGCCATACCCCGTGAGCGCGACGCACACAAGCTTTGGGTTGCAAGCACATAGACTTTCATATGTCAGCCCCAGCTTGCGAATCGCGGATGGTCGCAAATTGGTGATCAGGGCATGCGCGGAGCTCGCAATCTGCTCAAATTCTGATCGACCCTGGGGTGTCGCAAGGTCCAGTACCACACTCTGTTTGCTGCGGTTGAGACTCGCAAAATAGGCATTGTGCGGGCCGATGGAGTGGGGGCTGATTTTTCGCCCTATGTCGCCTTCTGGTGGCTCAATCTTGATGACTTGCGCGCCCATGTCCGCCAGCAGAAGTCCGCAGTAAGGTCCGGCCAACATATGACCCACCTCGATGACTCGGAGGCCCGCGAGCGGGCCTTCCTTGTGGGCTTTCGGGTTGTTCATGTCAGCGCGACCGCGAGTTGCTGTACCACCGTATCCAGAGGCATGTCAGCAGTGAATACCGCCGCCACGCCGAGAGCGTGCAGGTGCTCACGGTCCTTGCCAGGGATGGTCCCGCCGACAAACAGCTTGACGCCCGACGCGTTGCGTTTGGTCAGTTCCGACACCACGTCGGCTACCAACTCCTTGTGGCTCCCCGACAGAATGCTTAGACCAACGGCGTCAACGCCTTCATCCACCGCGACCTGTGCGATCTGATCCGGGCTTCGACGTAGCCCCGTGTAGATGACTTCCGCTCCGGCGTCTCGAAGCGCCAGCGCGATGATCTTCGCACCAATGTCATGACCATCCAAGCCGGGCTTGCCGACCAGGATGCGGCGCCCCGCAAGAGGCCCTCTGTTGAGTGCTTGGCTCATAAGTTCACTGGCTCCTTGAATTCGCCCCACTCTTTCTTCAGGCACGCCACCATCTCTCCGACGGTGGCATAGGCATGACAGCAATCCACGAGATAGGGCATGACGTTTTCTGTGTCGTTGGCGGCGGCCAGCGCGAGCTTTGCCAGCGTTTCATCCACCTTGGCTTGACTGCGCGAATCGAGTGTTCGTTGGAATTTTTCGAGTGCGCGCCCAGCCACGGTAGGATCAAGCGTGAACACATCGCCGACGCCAATTTCTTCGTCTGGTTTGTGGAAGTGATTCAGTCCCACCACGACGTTCTTGCCGCTGTCGATATCCAGCTTGCGTCCAAGTCCACGCTCCGCCAGACGGCGCTGAATCCAGCCTTCCTCAATGGCCTTTGTTACGCCACCGTAGGCTTCGATTTCGCTCATGATCGTGAGGATCATTTCTTCCATCCGATCCGTGTGTTGCTCCAGCACGTAGCTCCCTCCAAGGGGATCGACGCTGCGGGCGATGCCGCTTTCGTAGGCAACGATCTGCTGGGTACGCACGGCCAACTCAGCACTGAACTCGGTCGGGATCTGAAAGGCTTCGTCCAGCGCGCAGGTAAATATGGACTGTGCGCCACCAAATACCGCGGCCATGGTTTCCACTGCCACGCGCACCACGTTGTTGTGGGGTTGAGGGGCCACCAAGGAAGACCCTCCGCAGACGACGCCGAAACGAAAATGCTGCGCCTTGGGATCGTTTGCTCCGTAGCGTTCCTTCATGAAGCGGGCCCATAAGCGCCGCCCTGCACGGAACTTGGCAACCTCGTCGAAGAAATCCATGTGCACATAGAAGAAGAACGACAGGCGCTTGGCGAATTTCTCGACATCTCCGCCGCGTCGATTCAGTTCGTCGACATAGGCAAGGCCATTGGCCAGCGTATAGGCCATCTCTTCCGCTGCCGTTGCACCGGCGTCGCGCACATGCGCGCCAGCAATGCTGATCGGATTGAAGCGTGGCGTGATGTCGTTGGAGTAGAGGATGCTGTCGGCGATCAACCTCATCGAAGGGCGAACCGGAAAGATCCAGGTGCCTCGGGCGACATACTCTTTCAGAATGTCGTTCTGAATCGTGCCGGTCAGCTTGGATCTGGGCACGCCTTGTTTGTCGGCGACCGCCAGATACATGGCGTAGATGATGGCGGCAGTTCCGTTGATCGTGAATGAGGTCGAGATCTTCGAAAGATCCAGGTCTTTGAAGAGAATCTCCGCCTCAGAAAGGTTGGACAGCGACACCCCTACCTTGCCGATCTCTGGGCGTGCCATGGGGTGTGTAGGGTCGTACCCGCATTGCGTCGGCAAATCCAGCGCCACGGACAATCCAGTCTGTCCCTGCTTTAAAAGAAACTTGTAGCGCTCGTTGGATTCTTCGGCTGTCCCGAAGCCGGAGTATTGGCGGATGGTCCACAACCGCCCCTGATAGCCGTCAGGGAAGATGCCGCGGGTGAAGGGGTACTCTCCCGGCTTCCCGATGGCATTTGAGTTGACGACACTGGCATCGACGTACGGTGGTACTTCGATGCCGCTTCTGCTCACCGTATCCAGTTGTGGATCAGCGGGCACATTGGGCGTGTTCGCCGTGGGGGATTCACGTGTGTTCATGCTGTGGTCTTCGTCAAAAGTCGGTCGGCTGCACGCCAGTGCTCGTCGTGAAGCCAAGTGCGCAACAGGTGCTGCTGCTCGACGCTGCGATGCGCTGCCCATCCGTTGTCAAATCGAGCCGCAATAGCTTGAGCCTTGATTCCACGCAGTACCAGGGGGGGGCAGCGATTCAGGGGGTCTAGGAAGGCGGCCAGATCGGTGCCCTCGGCACCGTCATGGATGACGGCGTCCGCCAGCCCCCAGCTCATGGCGGTGGTTGCGTCGATCAGTTCAGCGCGACTCATCATGCGCATCGCACGTGAGGGGCCGACCAGGCGGAACAGATCTGGCCCGCCACCCCAAGCGGAGGTGATGGCGAGCCTTGCCTGGATATACCCAATCCGCGCATGGTTGCCTTGCATCCGCATGTCGCATGACAGCGCCAGTTCGGCGCCACCGCCGATTGCGTCGCCATTCAAGTACGCAAGCACCGGCACCGGACACCGCCGAATGGCGTCCAGCGCACCGCCCGCCTCTTCCATCATGGCCGTCACCGCAGCTTCGTCGCGCACGGCGGACAGCTCGCGGAGATCACCACCGGCAGCGAAATACTTCTCACCCGCGCCACGAACAACGATGTATCGGGTGCTCTCGCGCTGACCCGCGTGGCGCACCGCCTCCGCCAGTTCAGTCAGAACTGGGCGCGCCAATGCGTTGTGCTTCGGCTGACGGTTGATGGTGATCCAGACCGCACCGTGCTCACGCTCTTCGATCGTCACGTGCTGCTCACACGGTGCCGGTTTCTGCCGCAGATTTGTCTTTTGCATGAGGGTCATGGTAGATTTAAGAAAATTCTTAGTAAAGAAAGAAAATTCAAAATACCGAACAAAACTAAATTGAAGGAGGCGTAGTCTTGAAATTAGATCAAAATGTTCAAAATATCGAACAACTGAGTGCTGGCCCTGAGCCCATTTCTAGATCGGCAGCAAGTGGCACCGCGGTGACCGCGGTGGAGCGTGTGCTTGATGTGTTCGAAGCCTTTCAGCGGATAAAGAAGCCGCTGTCGTTGACTGGGGTGGCGGAGATCACGGGCATCCCGAAGAGCAGTTGCCATGCCATCGTTGGCACGCTCATCGCTCGCGGCTATCTGTATTCGCTGAGTCGCCCGCGTGCGCTGTACCCGACGCGTCGTTTGTTCGACGTGGCGCGTGAAGTTCAGGCCAACGATCCGTTTGTCGACCATGTCACTCCTTTGCTTGAGAGCCTGCGTGACACCTCGCGGGAGACCGTGATTCTTGGTAAGCGCCAGGGTGAAGCCGTGATCTACCTGCAGGTCTTTGAGAGTCCTCACTCCATTCGCTATTCGTCGCAACCTGGACAGTTCAAACCGCTGCATTCCAGTGCGATCGGCAAGGCGCTTCTTGGCAGCTTGCGGGAGTCGGATTTGCGCGCGCAGCTGGTTGGGCGTGACTTTGCTCGCGTGACCTTGTCCACACTGACCGATGCCGATGCGCTGATCGCGGATGTTCTGGAGGGACGCAAACGTGGTTACTTCGTCACCCGCGGAGAGAACGTGCCGGACGTGTGGGGGGTCTCGGCGTTCTTGAGTGCGTACTCAGAAACTTTGGCGGTGGCTATAGCGGGGCCGCGACATCGAATGGAGCACAAGGTACTTGAGCACGCACAGCTGCTGCTGGCCACCTGTGGCGTGATTTCCCGTCAGTGGGCTCAGCGGTGACAGATGCGGTCGTATCGGATGGCTCTGTGACTCAGACTGATTCGGCCTGCAGCGGGCTTGTCGCCAAAGCTTCGATCCATCGCACTCCTTGCGGATCGGGCGATATGGTTTGGCGGACATGGGCGCCTGAGTTTCCAGCCGGTACCGAAAGTCTGGTCCTTCTGATCCATGGCGGGAGCGGAACCTGGAGGCACTGGCTGCGCAATATTCCGGCGTTGTTGGACGCCGGCCATACCGTGTGGGCTCCAGATTTGCCGGGGTTTGGGGATTCTGATGCCCCGCCCGGAAACGGCGATGCGGATTCTGTCGTCGCGCCACTTGTTCAGGGCATGCATCTTTTGTTTGGGGGAAAACCCTGCAGGGTGGTTGCGTTTTCGTTCGGGTCATTGGTGACAGCCCTGTCGGCGGCGACCCACCCCGAAGTCTTCTCGCGCGCGCTCTTTGTCGGCATGCCGGTCCTGCCATTGCCGCATGGGCGAGGCATTTCCACACGCAGTTTGCGTAATGTCCATACCGAGATCGAGCGAAACGAAGTCCACCGTGCGAACTTGGCCGCGATCATGATTCATGATCCAGCGCGCATTGACGACGAAGCAATCCGAATTCAGGCGGCCAGTGCGCCGCTTGATCGCATGCGCAATCGCAAGCTCGTGACGACGGACCTATGCCAGCGCACGTTGAAAAAGTTACAAATGGGCTTTGAGTGCGTCTACGGCCAACAAGATGTCCTGTACCGGGATCAATGGAGGCAAGTGCGCCAGGCCGTTGAGACGTGTTCCACGTCTCAGGGGCTTCATTTCATCGACGACGCCGGTCATTGGGTGCAGTTTGAGCAGGCAGAGCGCTTCAATAAGCAGATGCTGACGTGGCTCAGGCTTCACTGCTGAGTCTATGTCGCACCTGAACCGCCCCGGGATTGAACTGATCCCCAGAAGTTGGACGGTCGCGAAAGTGTGGACCTTCTCCTCGGGCAACGACCACTGCCGAGCCAGCAGCTTTGCGCCGCCTTCGCCCGCCAAGAAGCTCTGGACAACCACAAGCTTGAACTCAGCTCTGTACTTCTTCATGAAACCCCTTGAAGTCCGTCCAACTTCTTGGGGTCAGTTCAATCCCGGGGCGGTTCAGACCGCCTGCAGAGCTCATGACTAGGAGCGCGGGCGTAGTTGACCGCACGAGCCGCCAATGACCAGATCCCATTCCAGCACGACACGTCGTGCTTGTGGTGCAGCCGTTCCCTCGATGCGGTCCAGCATTAGTTGTACGGCAACTTCGGCGCTGCGGTGATAGTCGTAGCGCAGCGCCGTGACAGGTGGGTACATCAGCTCCAGCTGTTCAGTAGTACCTATACCAATCATTGAGAAGTCGCGCGGTACCTCTAACCCTCGACCGCGCACAACATGAAGAGCGCCGGACAGCAACTGCGTACCCAGCGCGATGAGCGCGGTGGGCGGCGAGGGTAGCTGTAACATTCTCTGCACGGGCTCGCGCGACGAAGCTAGCCATGATTCCGGCATGTAGATCAGAGCTGGGTCGAACTGCAGCCCGGCCGCGCCCAGCGCGGCCTTGTAGCCGCGCAGTTTCTCGCGGCCCGGTGCAAGGTTGGCGCCAGAAACCAACATGGCGATACGCTGGTGACCGAGCGCAAGCAGGTACTCCATTGCCTGATGCATACCACCAGCGTGGTTCATCAGTACACAGTCATAATCCTCACCAAGATCGCGTTCGACAATAACTACGGGTAAGGTGGTCTTGCCGAACGGACAGTCAGTCGGGTCGGGGTACTCGAAGCTAGGTGAGGCGATGATTCCCTCCAGCCGCCGGTTCTCAAAAAAAGCCACCAGTTCGCGATCGCGAGTCGGTCGCTGTGAACTGCCCACCAATAAGGAATAACCGGCTGATCTCATCAACTGCTCCACTTCGCTCAAGTGCGCAGCCGGAACTGGATTGGCGATCGTTGGTAGGAGATAACCGATAGTCTTGCTGCGGCCGGTACGTAGGTGGCGTGCAGTGAAATCTGGTTCGTATCCTAGCGCCGTCACCGCATCGAGTACATGCTTCCGTAGCTCGACGCTAGCGTAGCCGCTATCGTTGAGTACGCGCGATACGCTACCCACAGAAACGCCAGCGGCGGCTGCAACGTCGCGTACAGAAACGCGTTTAATCATGGTTTTCCAGCATAAAAACGTTCCACAGGATTGCTGTGCGCTGATGAGATCCCTAAACTGAATTCACGCTATGGAAACGATTCTACATTCGGAGCTCTATCAGGCTCCAGCACAAGGAGAGAAGTCATGCGTTCGCTGATATCTATTTTCATCACCACCGCAGCGCTGGTCGCCGTATCACCCAGTGCCGCAATAGCTCAAGAATGGCCGAGTCGATCCGTGACTTTTTTGCAGCCCTACGGGCCGGGCACCAATCTGGACGCCATTACGCGTTACCTCGCCACAATCATGGGCGCGCAGTGGAAGCAGTCAGTGGTGGTGGAGAACAAGGCAGGGGCCAATGGTGTGATCGGCACAGAGCAGGCAGCTCGGGCTCCTGCTGATGGTTACACGTGGCTGTTTACCGGTCCCGGTCATTTCACCAATGAAGTGCTGATGGGCAGGGTGCCGTTTGATCCGATAAACGACTTTAAGCCTGTAGCGAGACTAGCCAGCGTCATGTTGGTAATGGTAGTGCCAGCTGATTCTCCGTTCAAATCGGTCGGGGACATCATCGAGGCCGCGAAAAAAAATCCTGGTCGCCTGAGCTACGCATCTGCTGGTAGCGGCAGCTCTCAACATCTGTCTGCTGCTGCTTTCCAGTATGCGGCCGGTGTGCAGTTCCTGCACGTTCCGTACAAAACGCAGGCAGCTGCGCTGACGGACACGTTGAGCGGCCGGGTGAGCTTTACCTTCACTGCTCTCGCCACTGCGAAGACCCAGATGGCGTCAGGGCGAATCCGCGCACTAGCGGTCACTGGACCACGCCGATCGCAGTCGCTGCCAGAACTTCCCACTGTCGCCGAGTCAGGTTTGCCGGGCTATGAATTCTTCTCGTTCAATGCGGTGTTTGTTCCAGCCGGTACGTCTGACGATATCGTGCGCAAATTCTCAGATGCGTTGGCCAGTGCGACTCGAACTGTCCAGTTCACCGAAATGGCTAAGGCGCAGGGATTCGAGAGCGATTTCGCGGATGTGAAAGCATGGTCGAAGGCGGTGCCGGCCGAGAGTAAGAAGTGGCAGGATCTGATCCGCATCAGTGGAGCGAAGAATGAATAGGCTTCCTGGATACCACGCACCCAGTGCCACCATCGACCGTGTGCTGCGCGATCGTAACGCTCAATGGGGCAAAAAAATTTTCCTGACGTGGCTGCAGACTGGCAGCACCCTGTCGTACAGGCAACTCGACGAGCTTACTCTGCGTGTAGGAGCGGGCATAACCGCTGCAGGGGTATCGGCACGCGGCCATATCGGTGTGTTTATGAATAACTGTCCAGAGCAGCTGCTGGGCATTCTCGGGCCGGCGCGGGCAGGCTTCGTTTCGGTCCCACTCAACGCGGCTGCCAGGGGGCAGTTGCTGGCGTACTTCCTGGACCATGCTGACTGTGTCGCGCTGATTGTGGAGGAGGAACTATTGCCGCATTTCTTAGAGATACGTGAGCAAGTGCCGCGTGTGCGGCACGTATTCGTCGCGCGACCAGATCGTGAGAGGAAGGCGGAGTCTACACCTCAACCTGCTGACATAACCTTGCACGAATTCACAAGCCTGACTACCGCCCCTGCTGCGTTGTCTGGTGAATCACCTGATTTCAAGGATCTGGCGATGCTCATGTTTACTTCTGGCACTACGGGACCATCGAAGGCGATCATGTACACGCACGCCCAATTTGTCTACTGGGGCATGGATGTCGCTCACCATCACGAGTACACGTCTGATGATGTGGCTTATGTATTTCTCCCGCTATTCCATGGTAATGCGTTGTTAGGCAGCACTATGGGTTCCCTGATGTCTGGTGCGGCCATCGCCCTAGCACCGCGTTTTTCGGTCAATCGCTTCTGGACGCATATCCGCTCAAGCGGTGCGACAGTTTTTAATGGTGTGGGTGCGGTAACCAATTTCCTATGGAAACTGCCACCATCTCCGACTGATCGAGATCATGCTGTCAGGCGTTGCCATCTGGCACCCGTACCCAGTTTCGCCCACGAGTTCGAGGCGCGCTTCGGAATGACCGTAATGAGTGCGTTCGGTCTGACCGACTACTGCTTGGGTGCTGCCTACAACACAACAAGCCCACGAGGCAAACTTGGCTCTTGCGGGCAGGCACGTGCGGGTGTGGAAATACGTATCGTCGACGAGGATGATTTTGACGTGTCGCCCGATACACCCGGCGAAATCGTCCTGCGTAACAACAATCCTTGGGGCGCTTCGCTTGGCTATTACAAACAGGCCGAGGCCACGGCCGCGAGCCGGCGCAATATGTGGTTCCATACCGGAGATCGCGGCCGGATGGACGAGGACGGCTACCTCTGGTACACCGACCGCATAAAGGATGCGATTCGCCGCCGGGGAGAGAATATCTCGGCATTCGAGGTTGAGGAAGTCATTCGAACTCACCCGGCGGTAGACGATGTCGCGGTCTACCCGGTGTGCGCTGAGACCAGCGAAGACGAAGTGGCCGCTACTATCACCCTGCGGCCTGGTGCAGCTGAAAGTTTCAGCTATGAGTCATTGCTGATCCACTGCAGCCGAAATTTAGCTTACTTCATGGTGCCACGCTATGTTCAAGTGACACAGAAGATGCCTGCAACGCTGAGCCAGAAGATCGAAAAATATAAGCTGCGCCGCGAGGCGGAAGCCGATCTTTCGGCGCTGTGGGATCGTGAGCGCTCAGGTGTTCAGGTCACGCGCTGAATACCGTTCGAGGAATAATGATGCGAATTAGAACTCAGCCTACAACTTCTATCGCTACTTCCGATGAGCGCCGCATCTTGGTCCGTGGACAGGATCTGGTACAGGACCTGATTGGCCAGGTGAGCTTCACCGAGATGTTCCTACTGCAATTGACCGGAAAGCGGCCGCCTAAGGCTCACGTCCGTATCCTCGATGCAGTACTGACTACGTTGATGGAGCACGGTATTACACCCAGCGTAATCGCCTCTCGGCTGATTTATCATTCCGCGCCGGACGCATTACAAGCAAGCGTTGCCGCAGGTTTGCTGGGTGTGGGCTCCACATTCATCGGCACTATGGAAGGCTGCGCGGCTGATTTGGAAGAGGTCTTGTCGGCACCGGAAGGTATGGGAGAACGAGCATACGCTATTGTGCAGCGCTACAGGAATTCTGGCAAACCGGTTCATGGATTCGGCCATCCACTCCACAAACCGGACGACCCTCGCGCCGCATGTCTGCTGGCCATAGCCGAGAATGAGGGCGTCGAGGGACGCCACATCGCGGCGTTGAGAGTGCTCGCCACACAGGTGGATGAAATCTACGGTCACCACATTACGATCAATGCGACAGGCGCTTCTGCAGCACTTCTGGGCGAGATCAATATTCCACAAAAGATAATGCGCGGAGTCGCTGTGGTCAGCCGATCTGCCGGACTGGTGGGGCACATCTGGGAGGAAAGTCAGAACCCGTCGGCAGCCTTTATTTGGCAAACGGTGGACGAAGCCATTCCTTTTAAAGCACAAGACTGATACTGGACACGTACCGTGTTGATCAGAATGCTCCGGTGTCACACCCCCAGGTGCTGTGTCATCAACTCGGGCTGTGCACGAATCTGTTCTGAGCTGCCGTCGAACACCACCTCGCCTTTAACTAGGATGACGTTGCGGTCGGTGACGCGGGTGACGTGCTTCCAGTTCTTGTCGACAATGATGCTGCTGATGCCGCTTTGGCGGATGACGTCGCAGATGCGCCAGATCTCGCGCGCGATCAGTGGCGCCAGGCCTTCGGTGGCTTCGTCGAGGATCAGCACGTCGGGGTTGGTCATCAGCGCGCGGCCAATGGTCAGCATCTGCTGCTCGCCGCCCGACAGCTGCTGGCCACCGTGGTTCAGGCGCTCCTGCAGGCGCGGGAAGGTTTCCAGCACGCGCTCGTAGGTCCAGTCGCGCTGGCCATGCGTGCCGGCGCGCGCGGCCATCACCAGGTTTTCGCGCACGCTCAGGTTGCCGAAGATGCCACGGCCCTCGGGCACGTAGGCGATGCCCAGCTGCGCCACCTCGTAGGGCGGGCGCCGGGTCATGGGGCGGCCCTTGATCAGCACGCCGCCGGCGCGCGGCTTGACCAGGCCCATGATGGATTTCAGCAGGGTGCTCTTGCCCATGCCGTTGCGCCCCATCAGGCCGATGGTTTCGCCGCGCCGCACCTCGAAATGGATGCCGCGCAGGATGTGGCTGGCACCGTAGTAGGTGTGCAGGTCGATGGCGTGGATCAGCAGTTCCGGATCGCCCTCGGGCCGCGCGGGGGTTTCGCCGTCGCGCGGACGCGGCGACAGCGGGTTGTTCGGGTCGTCCTGGACGTTGGCGTTGGAGGCGGTGGCCATGTTCAGTGCTCCTCGCCAAGGTAGGCCGCTTGCACGCCGCGGTCGGCGCGGATCGCCTCGGGCTCGCCGCTGGCGATGACCACGCCGTTGACCATCACCGTCAGGTGGTCGGCCAGGGTGAAGATGGCGTCGATGTCGTGCTCTACCAGCATCATGGCGTGCTGGGCCTTGAGGCGCAGCAGCAAGCCGACCATGCTTTCGGCTTCGGCCACGCCCATGCCGGCCAAGGGCTCGTCGAGCAGCAGCACCCGCGGCGCGGTGGCCAGGGTCATGGCGATCTCCAGCTGGCGTTGCTCGCCGTGGCTCGCGGCGCCAGCGATCTCGTGGCGGCGCGCGGCGAGGCCGGCCAGCTCCAGCGCGTGCTCGGCGCGTTCGTTCACCGCGCGGTTGCTGGCGGCGCGGCCGAGCCAGCGCCACGGGTTCCAGGGCTGCTGGGCGGCGCGCGACTGCGCCGCCAGACGGATGTTTTCCCACACCGTGAAGCTGGGGAAGATGTTGGTCTTCTGGTAGCTGCGGCCCAGGCCCTTGCGCGAGATCTGCTCGGGCGAGGCGCGGGTGATGTCGTGCCGGCCCAGGGTGATGACGCCGGAGGTGGGCGGCAGATCGCCTGACAGCAGGTTGGTCAGCGTCGATTTGCCGGCGCCGTTCGGGCCGATCACGCAATGGATGCGGCCCTGCCACAGCTCGACCGACACTTCATTGACGGCCGCCAGGCCGCCGAATTTCTTGGTCAGGTTCCGGGCGCTGAGCAGCACTTCACTCATGACCGCTTCCCTTGCGCGCGCCCAGGCGACTCAGCAACCCCAGCAGGCCGCGCGGCGCGAACACCACCACGCCCACTATGAACAGGCCCATCCACAGCTGCCAGTGCTTGCCGATCCTGAAGTCGCCCACGGTGGGCAAATCCTTGAACAGCTCCAGCATGAACTCGAACGCGAAGGCGCCGACGATGGCGCCGGCGAAGTTGCCCATGCCGCCCAGGATCACCATCATGATGGCGTGCGCGCTCATGTGGAAACCCATCAGCTCGGGGTTCACGAAGCCGGTCTGCGCGCCCCACAGGTAGCCGGCCAGGCCCGCCAGCGCGCCGGCCAGGGTGAAGGCCGTCAGCTTGTAGCCGAAGCTGCCATAACCCACCGCGCGCATGCGGTGCTCGTTGACCCGGATGCCCGCCAGCGCCCGGCCGAAGGGGCTCCAGAGCACGCGGCGCAGAAAGGCGTACACGACCAACAAGCAAGCCAGCACGAAGTAGTAGAAGGTGCGCTTGTTCTCCAGGTCGACGAAGCCGGCGTCGGGCTTGAAGTAGATGTACACGCCGTCCGAGCCGCCCAGCTTCAGCGCGGCGTCGCCGAACAGCTTGATCTCCTTGTTGTCGAACACCAGGTAGAACAGCATCTGCGCGAACGCCATCGTCACCATGATGAAGTAGATGCCACGCGTGCGCACCACGAAGAAGCCGATGATCAACGCCGCCAGCCCCGCCGCCGCCACCGCCAGCGGCATGGACCACCACAGGCTGACCGCCGCGCTGTCGGAGGAGGCCAGCGCCAGCGCGTAACCCCCCAGGCCAAAGAAGGCAGCGTGGCCCAGCGAGACCAGGCCGGTCACGCCCTGCAGCAGATCCAGGCTCATGGCGAAGATGGCCAGGATCATCATGCGCGTGACCATCTGCTGGTAGAACTCGCTGCCGAAGAAGGGAAACGCCGCCAGCGCCAGCAGGCCCAGCACCAGCACCAGCTGCACGCTGCGGGGCAAGGTCTCGAGGTGGGGTTGCGGAGCGCTCATGAGCCGCCGCCCGGCCGCCCGAAGGCGGCGAAGGCCCCCTCGGGGGGCAGCGAACCACACGAAGTGGGGAGCGTGGGGGCCAATGAGCCGCCGCCCGGCCGCCCGAAGGCGGCGAAGGCCCCCTCGGGGGGCAGCGAACCACAAGAAGTGGGGAGCGTGGGGGCCAATGAGCCGCCGTCCGGCCGCCCGAAGGCGGCGAAGGCTCCCTCGGGGGGCAGCGAACCACACGAAGTGGGGAGCGTGTGGGCCAATGAGCGGCCGCCCGGCCGCCCGAAGGCGGCGAAGGCCCCCTCGGGGGGCAGCGAACCACACGAAGTGGGGAGCGTGTGGGCCAGTTTCATTGCTTGAACAGTCCTTCAGGTTTCCACAGCAGCACGGCCGCCATCAGCATGTACACCAGCATGCCCGCCACCTGGGGCAGCAGCACCTTGCCGAAGGTGTCGACAAAGCCCACCAGCAGCGCCGCGATGAGCGCGCCGCGCACCGAACCAATGCCGCCGATCACCACCACCACGAAGCACATGATCAGCACCGACGAGCCCATGCCCGGGTACACGCTGGAGATGGGCGAGGCGATCATGCCCGCCACCGTGGCCAGCGCCACGCCGATGGCGAACACCACGGCGTGGATCAGCTTGATGTTGATGCCCAGCGACTCGGTCATGTCGCGGTTGAAGGCGCCGGCGCGGATCTTCATCCCCAGGCGTGTCTTGCCGATCAGCAGGTACAGGCCGATGGCCAGCAGCACGCACACGCCCATCATGAACAGGCGGTAGACGGGGTAGGACAGCGTCTCGGTGAGCGGGATCGAGCCGGCCAACGGCGCCGGAATGGTCACCCCGTGCACGTCGTCGCCCCACAGCAGCGAACGCATTTCCTCGAAGATGTAGATCAGGCCGAAGGTCATCAGCACCTGGTCGAGGTGGTCGCGGTGGTAGAAGTGGCGAAACAGCACGCGCTCCAACACCAGCCCGAACAGCACCGACAGCAGCGTGCCGACCGCGATCGCGGCGGTGAAGCTGCCCAACTGGCTTGACAGCGAGAACGCCAGGTACGCGCCCAGCATGTAGAAGCTGCCGTGCGCCAGGTTCACCACCCCCATGATGCCGAAGATCAGCGTCAGGCCGGCGGCCAGCATGAACAGCAGCAGCCCGTACTGCACGCTGTTGAGCGTCTGGATCAGGAAAGTGGCGAAGTCCATGAGCGAGCGGCCAGAGAAAGAATCAGCCCAATAAATCAGATGGCCGCGGAGCAGGCCGAACCAGCGAACGCCGTGGAAGGGCTTGGCCCGCCCACTGGCGTTGTACCCCTCCGGTACGAGAGGGTGGAAAGCGCGTCAGCGCCTCAGAGGGGTGACACCCCTGCCGGTGGTGTCATCCTAATTTACAACCGGCCCCCGAATCCGCCAAGGCCTTGGCTGCCACGCCCAGCACTTTATTGTCGCCCTTCTCGACCACGCGCAGGTAGATGTCCTGCACCGGGTTGTGCGCACGGCTCATGGTCCACTTGCCGCGCGGGCTGTCGATGGAGGCGCCTTCCATGGCTTTGTACAGCGCCGCCTTCTTGCTCATGTCGCCCTGCACGGCGGCCAGGCCCTGCAGCAGCAACTGGCCGCTGTCGTAGCCCTGCACCGCGTATACGTCGGGCTGCAGCTTGAATTCCTTGGCGTAGGCGGTGCGGAACTGCTTGTTGCGCGGCAGGTCCAGCGAATCGGCGTAGTGCAGGGTGGACATCACGCCTTCGGCGGCGGGGCCGGCGGCGTCCAGCACGCCCTCGGTGAGAAAGCCCGAGCCCCACAGGGGAATCTTGCCCTGCAGGCCGGCGGCGGCGTAGTCCTTCATGAACTTGGCGGCACCGGCGCCGGCAAAGAAGCAGGCCACGGCGTCGGGTTTGAGGGCCGCGATCTCGGTCAGCAAGGCCTGGAATTCGACGTTCGGGAAGGGCAGGCCCAACTCCTTGACGATGGTGCCACCGGCCTTGGTGTAGCTTTCCTTGAAGCCCTCGAACGCTTCGTCGCCCGCGGCGTACTTCCAGGTGATCCAGACGGCCTTTTTCAAGCCCTTGTCCATCATCGGCTTGCCCAGACCCATGGTCGGCTGGCTGTTGGTGAAGCTGGTGCGGAACACGTTGGGCGCGCACAGCGCGCGCGTGGCGGCCAGCACGCCGGCATTGGGGATGATGCTGAGCACACCGGTGTCGCGCGCGACTTTCTGGATGCCCATCTGCACGCCCGAGTGCACGGTGCCGATGATCACGTCGACCTTGTCGCGCTGCACCAGTTTTTGTGCGTTCTCGACGCCCTTGGACGGCTCGGACTCGTCGTCCACCTTGAACCACTCGATATCGCGTCCGCCCAGCTTGCCACCTTTCTCGGCGATGGCCATGCGCACCCCGTTCTCGATGGCCACGCCCAGCTGCGCATAGGTGCCGGTGTAGGGCAACATGAAGCCCACCCTCAGCTTGCTGCCCTGGGCGCGCGCGATCTCGGGCAACAGCAGGCCGGTGGAGCTGGCGCCAACCACGGCGGCGCTGCGCGAAAGCATGAGGCGGCGGCTGAGGCCACGGGGTGAAGCGTTCATCGGGCAACTCCTTTAGATGTCAAGTAATCGAGGCATTGTGAGCCAGTTTCGGCGCCACCGGTCCCCCGGCTTTCCCTAGCGCGGAGGCTGCCATGCGGCCTGAAAACATGAATTAAAATGCCTATTCGCAGGCAGTATAGTTCTTGTTTTCAGCCCGGAGGCTAGGGTTTACCCAAGGGCATGAGGGCTGCCGCCGCCCCAGCCGCCCCTGGGCGGGGTGGGCCGAGTTCAGACCTGGAACAGCGCGGCCAATTGCTTGCGGTCGCGCCGGTCCTTCCAGTGCCAGACTTCGCGGCCTTCCAGGCTGAATGGGCCCCAGACGGCGATGCCTTGCCCGTCGCCGCAGCCCATCACACGCAGCCGCGACACATCCAGCGGTGCCTTGCGGAACGAGCCGCCATCCAGCGCGGTGCGCAGATTGGCTTCCAGCACCGGCCCGACTTCCGGGGGCGCATCCGGAGGCACGATGAACACCTGGCGGTGGCTGTTGCTCTGCAGGCGGGGGTTGACCAGCGGCTGGCCCAGTTCGTCGGCCTCCAGGCCGGCGTTCAGCAGCCAGGCCGGCAGATCGGCGCCGCCGGCCACCAGGGGGGCGTCGCACTGCAGGCTGGCGCCACTGGCCAGTTGCAGGCTGGCACCGTCCAGGCTGAGGCAACTGTCTTGCAGCACGGTGATGTGCAGCGCCTTCAGCCGCGCCAGCGCGCGCCGTTGCAGCGGCGCCGGCTGGTCGCCCAGCAGCGGCGCCTGGCCTGCCACCAGGGTCACCCGGCTGCCGTGCGGCGCCGTCAGCGCGTGCGCCGCGGCCAGTGCCAGTTCCACGCCGGCCACGCCGTCGCCGATCACGGCCACCTGCAGCGCCCGCTCGCGCGCCAGCGCCAGCAGTTGCGGCCACAGTTGCACGAAGGTTTCCAGCGGGTGCACGAACAGCGCGTTGCGCCGCGCGCCCGGTATCAGCGCGTCGATCCGCTCGCGGTCGGCGGCCGGCTCGACATCGATCGACAGCACGTCGTAGCCCAGCGCGTCCTGGCTGGACAGCTGCACCCGGCGTGTCACCGGGTCGAGTCCGAGCACGTGGGCGGGCACGAACTGCGCGCCGCTGGCTTCGATCAGCGCGTCCAACGGCACCCGGACGTCGTCCAGCGCGTACTCGCCGGCGACGTGGCCGGCCAGCATGCTACTTTCGATGTAGTGGGGGTGCGACGCGACCAGGCTGATGGACAACTCGCCCGTGCGCTGCCGCGCCAGGCCCTTGAGCACCTGCAAGTGCGATCGACCCGCGCCCAGCAGAACCAGGTGCTTGCGTGAGGGGTTCACGGACATGGGGCCGAGTGTAGCGTCCTGCCCGGGGCTGGCATCGTCGGGTCAGGCGAACGGGTGTCGTGGGGCGGCCGCATGAGGAGGGGCTCAAGCATGAGATCGGATTCGGTCGGGCGACTTCTGCGCGGCGCAACCGTCGGAGCGGGCGGTCCGGGTGGACCCGCACGCCCTCGTCTTCCGGGGTAGGGCTCGCCGGCTCGTACTGGGGCGCCGCTTCCCTGGCGAAGATACTCGTGCCGATCTGTGATTGAATACCGCGCAACGCACCACAGCCCAAGCCAGTCTTTCGGTCCCTACAGCCACGGCGTCAACATGCTTCGATTCATGCTTGCTCACCGTATCGCGCTGCGCAGCTTTCTCACTTTTGCTCTCCTCGCGATCTTGCTGCCTATCGTGCTGGCCAGCGGCAGCCTGTTCTACCGCTCGGCCGTCGTGGCGATGGAAGAGTTTGCGTTGCAGTTGGCCGATGAAGTCTCGGGTCGTGTGCGCGAAAAAGTGGTGTCTTTCTTCGATGTGCCGCAACGGTTGGTGGCTTTCAACGTGGAGCAGGCGCGCGCGGGGCATTTGATGGTGCAGCAACCGGATGTGTTGATGCGCCAGTTCATGCTGCAGATCGATCAGCAGCCGCAACTGACCTTTATCTCGATGGGCATGCCCGACGGCCAGTACTACGCCGGCAGCAGACCACCGCTGGGCGGCGACCGCGCGTTGCGCATGCTGCGCGCCCGAACCGAGGACGGCCGGGCCATGGAAGTGTTGCGGGTCGACGCCGTAACCCGACAACCCACGTTGATCTCGCGCAGCGAGGTTTTTTTTGATGCGCGCACCCGGCCGTGGTATCGGTCGGCAATGGCCAACGATGGGATCTCGTGGTACGCCCCCTACCGTTACAAGATCAACGATTCACAGGGCGCGTACGCGGCGATTGGCATGGGTGTTTCCGCCCCGGCGTACTCGCGTGATGGCCAATTCGTGGGTGTCCTGACGGCCGATGTGGCGCTGTCTCAACTCAACGAATTTTTGACAACCGTGGCGTCGGAGTCGGGTGGCAAGGCCTTTCTGGCCGAGGCCTCGGGCGAGTTGCTGGCCATGTCCTCGGACGGGTCATCGGCTGACGTTGCGCCGCTGGCCGAGGGGCATCGCGCGCATATCGATGAAAGTCACGATCCGGTGATGCGCGCGTTGGGGCAGTACATTCTGCGCAGCGGTCGAGCCGACGGCAACCACTTCGTGGAGGTGGATGGCGTGCGCCATCTGGCGCGCTGGTGGACGCACGCCCTGCACCGCGGCCCGGTTCTGACCATGGCCATCATCCTGCCCGAGAGCCGATTCAACACGCCGTTACGCGGCGTGCTCCGCAACACCATCTACACCACGGTGGCGGTCATGTTGGCGTCGGTGCTGTTTTCGTTGTTCGTGGCCAGCCAATTGGTTCGGCCTCTTCGAGTGCTCAGCGATTGGGCGACTCGCTTGACCCATGCCGACTGGAATGCCACGGCCCCAAAGTCGAGCCGAATTCTCGAGCTGCGGTCACTGGCGGACGCCATGGGCTACATGGCTGGGCACTTGAAGGAGCAGACCCAGGACTTGGAGCAGATGGTGGCGCGGCGCACGCAGGAGCTGGAACGCGCGGTGGCGTCCACTCAGCAAGCGTTGACCGACCAGCGCCACTTCATCGCCATGTTGTCGCATGAGGTGCGCTCGCCGCTGGCGGTGATCAACACGGCCGGGCAGCTGCTGTCACTGCGTTCCAAGGAAGCGCCGATGCAGCAGGTGCTGGCGCAACGTATCTTGCGGGGGTCCGCGCGCCTGAGCTATTTTTTCGACAATTGTCTGACTCAGGATCGGATCGACAGCCACAATTTCGCGCTGGAGCCCGCGCCGGTTGACGTGGGTGAGCTGTGCCTGTGGGTGACCGAGAACGGTGGGCAGCTTTCCGCCGAGCACCTGCTGCACCTGGAGGTCGAGCCCGGTCTGTCGTCGCTGAATGGCGATCCGGTGCTGCTGAGGGTGATGCTCATGAACGTGCTGTCCAATGCGTTCAAGTACTCGGAGGGTGGGACCACGGTGTCTCTCAGCGTGCACCGTGAGGGGCCAATGTGCCGCTTCACCATCGAGGACGAGGGCCCTGGCATTCCGCTGGAAGAGCGGAGATTGGTGTTTGAAAAATACTGTCGGGGACGCGCGGCGGAGGGCAAACCCGGTGCTGGGCTCGGGTTGGCCTTGGTGCAACGCATCGTCGAATTGCACGATGGAATGATCGAACTGCAGGCGCGCCAGCCCCGAGGGACGCGTTTTGTGATCGACATTCCGTTGCTGGTCGGTCCGGTGGCTTGAATGCCTCGCCCTGGACGTATGCGGGAGGTGCTCATCCCATGATTCACTCCAAGCCCAGCATCGCGATCGTCGAGGACGATGCCGATCAGTTGCACAGCGTTGAGGAGTTCTTGCTCGACTTGGGGTACAGCGTCTGGGGAGCGTGCAGCGCGGAGGAGTTCTACAAGGGATTTACCGCCCAGCCCGTTGACGTGGTGATCCTGGACCTGGGCCTGCCTGGCGAGGACGGGCTCAGCGTGGCCTCGCTGCTCAGGTCCAAGCCCGAGGTCGGGGTGATCATCCTCAGTGCCCGTGATGCGCTCAGCGACAGGCTGGCGGGCATGCGTGCCGGGGCCGATCGCTATCTCGTCAAGCCGGTCAACTTGCTGGAATTGGCCGCGAACATCGACGCCACGGCAAGTCGTCTTGCGCCCAGGGCGATGGCTTCGGGCGCGCCGACGGCCGCGACCACCGTGCCTGCGGCGTTGTCCGGGCCATGGGTGCTGGCGATCAAGGATTGGGTGCTGTCTTCCCCCCAGGGCCAGGGTCTGCGGCTGACCACGCACGAATTCATGTTCCTGCAGCAGTTGATGCGCGCCGACGGCCAGCCGGTGTCCAAGCGCGATCTCGGCACCCATCTGTTTGGTGCCCGCGCTCAGAACGGCGCGGACCGGCTCAACCTGCTGCTCACGAGGTTGCGCAAGAAGGCGAGCGAGGCGTTTTCCGAACCCCTGCCGGTCAAGACATTGCACCAGATCGGTTATGCCTTCACGGCCACGGCACGGCTGGCGCAAGATTCGGCGCCGAGAAGACCGAGTGAGTGGGGTTAACCCCGTGTGGTCGTGAACTCAAATGAAAGCTAATGAAAGTTCACGAATGAGGTTTCCTGGACACCATGGAGGTGGCATCCATTGATCCCCACCACCTACCGGAGTCCTCCATGCAACGTCGCCATCTCCTGCAAGTCTCCGCGCTGAGCGTGCTTTCAGCCTCCGCCGGCCTGGCCCGCAACGCGCTCGCCCAGACTCCGGGTCCCATCCAGTTCGGTTGCCCGGTCCCGATGTCCGGGCCGTTCGCGGCCAACGGGAAATTCGCCGACATGGGCATGCGTTTGGCCATCGAGCAGTACGGCAAGGCGCTCAACCGTCCGCTGGCCTACACGCTGCTGGACACCGAGGGCAAGCCCGCCACCGCCGTGCGCAAGGTCCAGGAGGCCGCGCAACAACAGGGCGCCCGTTTCTTTGCCGGGGGCATCCTGTCGGGGGAAGCCCTGGCCATGGGCAAGGAGGTCGAGAAGGCCGGTGGGCTGTTCGTGACCACGGCGGGCGCCGACGAAATTACCGGCACGGACTGCAACGCCGCCACTTTCCGCTGGTCGGTGCCGACGTTTGGCGCCATCGAGCAAACCGTTCGGCCCATGATCGAGGCCATGCCCAAGGCCAAGCGCTGGTACACCATCACGCCGCAGTACGTGTTTGGCGACGGCTTGCTGTCGGCGGCCAAGAACATCTTCAAGGAAAAAGGCATTGAGCACGTCGGCAACAGCTACCACTCGCTGACCGAGAAGGAATTCAGCGGCTACATCACCAACGCGCTGAGCGCCAAGCCAGACGTGCTGCTGCTGCTGAATTTTGGCGCGCAATGCGCCGACACCCTGCGTCAGGCCGTGAGTTTTGGCATGCACAAGAACATGACGATCCTGGTGGCCTGGGCCTCGGGGCTGGAGCAGTTCGAGTCGCTGGGCGCGGATCTGTGCGACGGCATCTACTTTGGTGCCCAGTACTGGCACACGGTGGACTCGGAGCTCAACCGTGATCTTGTCAAGCGCACCAACGACAAGCTGAAGATGAACCCCAACTACAGCCTGGCCGGCTCCTACATCTGCACCAAGCTGCTCATCGACGGGATCATCAAGGCGGGGTCGGTGGAGCAGAAGGCCGTGATCGCCGCGCTGGAGGGCCACAAGTACCAGGGCTTGACGGGCGAGGAGGAAGTGCGCAAGGCCGACCACCAGGTGCTCAAGAACTACTACCTGCTCAAGGGCAAGGCCAAGGCCAAGATGAAGAACAAGGACGACTACGTGGACGTGCTTGGCTCGGGCAAATCGTTCCTGCCGATCGATCAGACAGGCTGCAGACGCGCCTGAGGCACCGCCGCCTGAGATACCCAATATAGGTCCCGCGGAAGGTGCGCGGGGCGCCCGTTTCGTGAGCCGCCGCGGCCCCAGGAGAGGGCTCCGCTGGCGGTTTTCTGGCTAGGCATTTCATGAATATCTACCTGCTACAGGTCATCAATGGGGTCGGCATTGGCATGCTGTACTTCCTGCTGGCGGTCGGCTTGTCCATTGTGTTCGGACTGCTCCGATTCGTGAACTTCGCGCACGGCGCGTTCTACTTGTTGGGGGCGTATTTTTGCTACCAGATGACGCGCTGGGGCATGAGCTTCTGGCTGGCCTTGGTGGTGGTGCCCCTGGCGGTGGGCGGCATAGGCTGGGCGACGGAGAAGCTGATCCTGCGCCATGTGTACGCCACCGACCATGAGTTCCACATCCTGGTGACCGTCGGCCTGGCGCTGGTGGTTCAGGAACTGGTGATCCTGCAATGGGGTCCGTTGGGCGATAGCGTGGCCGTCCCGGACGCACTGCAAGGGGTGGTGATCTGGGGCAATTTCGTGTACCCAAAATACCGGCTGTTCGTGATCGGCTTGACCGCGGTATTGGCCGTCCTGCTGTGGTGGGTGTTGGAGGGAACACGCCTGGGTAGCGCGGTGCGGGCAGGAAGCGAGTCGACCGAGATGGTTTCCCTGCTGGGCATCAACGTGCTGCGCATCTTCAGCCTGGTGTTCGGCCTGGGCGCGGCCACGGCGGCGCTGGCGGGGGTGCTGGCGTCACCGATCCGGGGCGCGGAGCCCTTCATGGGCGTGGAGGCGCTCGCAGTGGCCTTCGTGGTGGTGGTCGTGGGGGGCATGGGCAGCTTCAGCGGCGCGCTGTTGGGCGGGCTGATGATCGGCATCGTGCAAAGCGTCATGAGCACGCTGTGGCCGGAAGGCGCGCGCCTGATGATCTATGTCGCCATGGCGGCCGTACTGCTGCTGCGCCCGCACGGCCTATTGGGCCGCAAGGAATAGGGCCGCAAGGAATAGAGTCCATGAAAAAATACGCCTACTTCCTTCTGGCGGCGCTGGTGGTGCTGGCCATGCCATTGACCATGCAATCGGGGTCCCTGGCCAGCGAGGTGCTGATCTTCGCGCTCGCCGCCATGGGGTGCAACCTGTTGCTCGGTTTCACCGGTCTGCTGTCGTTCGGGCAAGGCATTTTCTTTGCCTTGGGCAGCTACACCGCCGCCCTGATGTTGACCCGCTGGCCCGTGCCCATGCCATTGGCGCTGTTGCTGGCCACGGCCATGGGTGCGCTGGGCGCGGCCGTGGTGGGCTGGGTGGCGATCCGCCAGCGCGGCACGTATTTCGTGATGCTGACGTTGGCCTTCTCGCAGATGTTCTATTTCATCGCGTACACGGCCACCGGTCTGACCGGGGGGGACAACGGCTTGATGGATATCCCGCGGCCCAACTTGTCGGTGTTGGGGGTTGAGCTGTGGGCACTGGCGTCACCGTGGCAGCTCTACGGTTTTATCGCAGCGATTTTTCTGCTGGTGTTCTGGCTGTTGCTGAAGGTGTCGCGCTCGACCTTTGGCCGCACCTTGTTGGCGGTGCGCGACAACGAGGAACGCGCGGCCGCCATCGGCTACAACCTGAAGCTTCTGAAGTTGCAGGCCTTCGTGATATCAGGGGCTGTCACGGGCCTGGCCGGCGCATTGCACGCCATGATGACGGGCCTTGCGCCGCTGTCCAACGCCGAATACCACACGAGCGAGATGATTCTTGTGATGACCGTGATCGGCGGCACGGGCAATTTGCTGGCCTCGTTGCTGGGGTCGGCGTTCTACCTGCTGCTGGCCGATTGGTTGTCCCAGCTCTGGCCGCGCTGGCTGCTGCTGCTGGGGCTGGCCTTGATGGCGGTCAGCTTGTGGATGCAACGGGGACTCTGGGGTCTCGGTGACTCGATCCTCCAAAAATTGCAAGGTCGGAGAGCGCCTGCCGCCACGGTGGACGCGAAGGGAGAGCAGGCATGACCGCCCACGCCCCGATATTGCTGGAAGCCATCGATGTCGAGAAGTGCTATGGCAAGTTCGCCGCGTTGGGTGGCGTCAACCTGCGGGTGCGCGCCAACACGGTGCACTCCGTCATCGGGCCCAACGGCGCCGGCAAGACCACCCTGTTTCACATGCTCACGGGCACCAAGGCGGTCAGTGGTGGGCGCATTGTGTTTGATGGACAGGAGGTCACGCACGAGCCCGATTACCGGCGCGTGCGGCGCGGCATGGCCCGGTCGTTTCAGGTCACCAGCCTGTTCCTGAGTTTGCCGGTGCGCGAGAACCTGCGCCTGGCCGCGCAGGGCGTGACACCCAGGCAGGCCCTTAACCCCTGGCATGAACCGGTGGGGCCGCGCGCGCTGTCGCAGGTGGTGGATTCGGTGCTGGCCAAGGTCGGTCTGGAGCGCATGGCCGGCACCCCGGCCGGCAACTTGTCGCACGGGCAACAGCGCCGGCTCGAAGTGGGCATGGCCTTGGCGGCCCGGCCGAAGGCGATTTTTCTGGATGAGCCGACGTCGGGCATGGGCATAGACGATCTGGAAGACATGAAGCAGCTCATCAAGGGACTGCGCGACCAACACACCGTGGTGTTGATCGAGCACAACATGAACATCGTGATGGATATATCGGACACCGTCACGGTGATGCAGTTGGGCCGTGTGCTGGCCGAAGGCAAGCCGAACGAGATCCGTGGCGACGATCGCGTGCGTGCGGCCTATCTGGGCAACATGATCACAGGGGGCAAGGGATGATTCTGGACGTCGACCAGGTGCACGCGCACTATGCCAAGAGCCACGTCCTGCAGGGGGTGAGCTTGCAAGTTGGCGATGGCGAGCTGCTTACCCTGCTGGGGCGCAACGGCGCCGGCAAGACCACCACGCTCAAGACCATTGCCGGGGTGGTGGCGCCCACCCAGGGCCGGGTGATGTTCCGTGGCCAGCCGGTGCAGGGCATGCCGCCCCATGCGATTGCCCGGCAGGGGGTTTGCCTGGTGCCCGAGCATCGAGGGATCTTCAAGTTGCTGACCGTGGAAGAAAATCTCCTGCTCGGCCTGCGCAAGCGGTCACCCTGGCAACTCGATGACGTGTACCGGATATTCCCTCGACTCAAGGAGCGGCGGCGCAACGGCGGCGGGCAGCTGTCAGGCGGCGAGCAGCAGATGCTGGCCATCGGCCGCGCACTGATGAACGCCCCCAAGCTGCTCATGCTGGACGAGCCGGTGGAAGGGCTGGCTCCGGTCATCGTGGAGGAAATCGTGGCCCAGCTCAAGGCCATCAAGGCGTCGGGCGTGGCGATTTTGCTGGTCGAGCAGAACCTGGAGGTGTGCACCCAACTGGCCGACCGGCACTGCATCCTGGAGCAGGGGCGCATCGTGTACACCGCCGACAACAAAGGTTTTCTGGCCGACGAAGACGTCAAGGACCGCTATCTCGGCGTGGGCCTGGCCTGAAGGTCGACGATCCGCGACGAACGTACCTGGATTTACGGCATGAAGCTCTTGATTGCTCGTCTGAACCACGAGACCAATACTTTTTCTCCAGTACCCACGCCGCTGCAGGCGTTCGCACCCGACTACGATGCCGCGGCCTTCCAGGCCAACGATGGCATGCGCACCGCGATGGCGGCCTACATCGATGCGGCGCGGCGCGTGGGCGCGCAGTGCGTTACCCCGGTGTCGGCCATGGCCAACCCCAGTGGCCCGGTGCACGCTGCCGCCTACGACGAGCTCACCGATCGCATCGTGGCGGCTGCCGCCGGCTGCGATGCCATCCTGCTGGACTTGCATGGCGCCATGGTGGCGCAGCATACCCCCGACGGCGAAGGCGATTTGCTGGCTCGGGTGCGCGCCGCGGCGCCCGGTGTGCCCTTGGGCGTGGCGCTGGATTTGCACGGCAACCTCACACAGAAGATGGTCGATCACGCCGACGTCATGGTCGGGTTCAAGACCTATCCGCACGTCGACATGTACGAGACCGGCGAGCATGTGGCTCGCCTGGTGCTGCGGATGCTGCAAGAGGGGCGGCGCCATGCGGTGCGTTGGCGACCGCTGCCTTTGTTGAGCCACACGCTGCGCAGCACCACGCTGGGCGGCGCCATGGCCAGGGCGGTGATGGCGGCGCGGCAGGCCGAGCGTGACGGCGTGCCTGCGCTGACGGTTTTCGCCGGCTTCTCGCTGGCCGACATCGAGGCCCCTTGCATGAGCGTGGTGGCCACCGTGGAGTGCACGCCGCTCGGCGAGGCGCTGTGTGCCGCGGCCCTGGACCGTGTGGCCGAGCTGATATGGGCCGAGCGCGAGGGTTACGTGTACGCCAGCGAGCCCCTGGCCGAGGCCTTGGCGCGTGCCCAGACGCTGGCGCGTGGCGCGGACAAACCGGTGCTGCTGCTGGACCACGGCGACAACTGCATGTCGGGCGGGACCTGCGACACCATGGATGTGCTGCAGGCCGCCTGGCGACAAGGCCTCACGGACATCGCCACCGGGCCGCTGTGCGATCCCGAGGCGGTGGCGCGGCTGGTGGACGCGGGCGTCGGCGCCCGGGTGTCGGTGCGCCTGGGCAACAAGGTGCCGCTGACCCGGCTGGGCCTGACCAAGACGCCGGTGCCGGTGCAGGGGACGGTGCGGGCCATCAGCGATGGCCGCTATACCGTGAGCGGACCGATCTACACAGGGCAGCGGTGCGCCATGGGCCGCACCGTGTGGCTGGACGCGGGCGACACACAGATCGTGGTGACCGAGCAGCCTCACGAGCCCTGGGACTTGGGCGTGTTTTCGTGCGTCGGCCTGGCGCCGAGGGACTACCGATTCTTGCTGCTCAAGTCGCGCATGTACTGCCGCCCGGTGTTCGTGCCCTTGTCGGCCGGCTTGGTCGAATGCGACAGCCCCGGCGTCACCAGTTCCGACTACCGGTTGTTTCCGTTTCAACACCTGCGCCAACCGGTCTATCCGCTGGGCGTCGTGACGAATTTTCCGTCTTGATTCCGCTACCTGGAGCCCTCCCTTGGACACCCCAACGACACCCGGCATCGAACACCTGCGCGTCAACGGCGAACGCCTGTGGGCTTCGCTGATGGAGCTGGCCCGCATCGGCGGCACGCCCAAGGGCGGCGTGTGCCGCCTGGCCCTGACCGAGCTGGACAGACAGGGCCGGGATCTGGTGCTCGGCTGGGCGCGCGAGGCGGGAATGAGCGTCACCATCGACAAGATCGGCAACGCCTTCATGCGCCGCGCCGGCCGCGACAACCGCCTGCCGCCCATCATGACCGGCAGCCACATCGACACCCAGCCAACCGGCGGCAAGTTCGACGGCAACTACGGCGTCTTGGCTGGGCTGGAGGTGGTGCGCACGCTCAACGACCACGGCATCGAGACCGAGGCACCGATCGAGGTCGCTTTCTGGACCAACGAGGAAGGCAGCCGTTTCGTGCCGGTGATGATGGGTTCGGGCGTGTTCGCCGGAGCCTTCACGCTGGCGCACGCCCATGCCGCCACCGACCTGGACGGCAAGACCGTCCGGGACGAACTCGAACGCATCGGGTACATGGGAAGCGAGGCGCCCGGCGAGCACCCCGTGGGCGCCTATTTTGAAGCCCACATCGAGCAAGGCCCAGTGCTGGAGGATCATGGCACGACCATTGGCGTGGTCGAGGGCGGGCTGGGCATTCGCTGGTTCGATTGCACGGTCGTTGGCATGGAGGCGCATGCCGGCCCCACGCCCATGGGCCTGCGCCGGGACGCCTTGCAAGGCGCCACGCGCATCATGCAAGAGGTGGTCGCCGTCGCGCTGCGCCATCCACCCGATGGCCGCGGCACGGTGGGCATGGCGCAGGTGTTTCCCAACAGCCGCAACGTGATCCCGGGCCGGGTCACGTTCAGCATCGACCTGCGCAACAGCTCCGACGAACGGGTGGACCAGATGGCGGCCGAGGTCAAGGCCTTTGCCGCGCGGGTGGCCCAGGAAAGCGGCTTGGAGGTGCGGCTTGAACAGGTCTCAAGCTACCCGGCACAACAGTTTCACCCCGATTGCGTGCAGGCCGTGGCCCGTGCCGCCAAGGCCCTGGGCTACAGCCACATGCCCGTCGTCTCGGGCGCGGGGCACGATGCGGTCTACGTGGCCAGGCTTGCGCCCACCGGCATGATCTTCGTTCCCTGCAAGGACGGCATCAGCCACAACGAGATCGAGCAGGCCGAGCCCGAGCACCTCACCGCCGGCTGCAACGTGCTGCTGCACGCCATGCTGGAGCGCGCTCAACAGGGCCGCTGATGGCGCCGGGGCGTTAACCCACCAGCGCCTGGGCGAACTCGCGCGCCTTGAAGGTCTGCAGGTCTTCCAACTGCTCGCCCACGCCGACGAAATACACCGGCACCGGCTTTTCGCGCGCGATGGCGCACAGCACGCCGCCCTTGGCCGTGCCGTCCAGCTTGGTCACCACCAGGCCGGTCAGGCGCACCGCCTCGTCGAAGGACTTGACCTGGGCCAGCGCGTTCTGGCCGGTGTTGCCGTCGATCACCAGCAGCACCTCGTGCGGGGCGGTGATGTCGGCCTTGTTGACCACGCGGCGGATCTTGGTCAGCTCCTCCATCAGGTGCTTTTGCGTGGGTAGGCGCCCGGCCGTGTCCACCAGCACCACGTCCTTGCCGCGCGCGCGGCCGGCGCCCACGGCGTCGAAGGACACGGCGGAAGGGTCGGCGCCCTGCTGGCTGATGATTTCCACCGCGTTGCGGTCGGCCCACACCGCCAGCTGCTCGCGGGCGGCGGCGCGGAAGGTGTCGGCCGCCGCCAGCAGCACGCTGGCGCCGGCGTCGGCGAAATGCTTGGTCAGCTTGCCGATGCTGGTCGTCTTGCCGGCGCCGTTGACGCCGGCCACCATGATCACCGTGGGGCGGTACACGCCCACCACCAGCGGCTTTTCCAGCGGCGCCAGCATGTCGGCGATGGCGTCGCGCAGCAGCCCCTTGACCTGCGCGGCGTCGGTGGCGCGCTGCTCTTTCACGCGGCGGCGCAAATCCTGCAGCAGGAATTCGGTGGCCTGCACGCCGGCATCGGCCATCAGCAGGGCGGCTTCCAGGTCTTCGTACAGCGCCTCGTCGATCTTGGCGCCGGTGAACACGGTGGTGATGCTGCCACCGGTCTTGCGCAAGCCGGTCTTGAGCTTGTCCAGCCAGCCGCCGCGGCTGGGCGAGGCGACGGTTTCCAGCACCATGTCCGGGTCGGCGCTGGCCGGCAAGGTGGGTTGAGGGTCAAAACTGGGCTTGGTCGGCGTCGAATCTTCCTGAATAGCTATCGAATCAGGAGTGATTGGCGGTTCGACGGAGGTGGCATGGGCCGGTGGACTGGCCCCCTCGGCATCGCCATCTGGCGCGGCGGCCAGCGCCTGCGCCTCCAGCTCGTCCAGGCCAAGCTCCGGCAGCGGCTCGGCGGTTGGCGCTGGGGCCGGCGTGGCCTCGGGTGCCGGCGCGGTGGGCGTGTCGGCGGGTTTCTTGCGGCGGAAGATGCTGAACATGGGCTACGTGTCTCTGGGCCTTCAGCCCACCACCAGCGGCCGCTCGCCGCGCGCCGTCACCCGCCCGATCACGGCGGCTTGCTCAAAGCCATGGCGCTGGAAGGTGGCTTGGACCTCGGCCACCGCCTCGGGCGTGCAGGCCACCAGCAGGCCGCCGCTGGTCTGCGGGTCGGTCAGCAGGGCCTGGTCGGCGGGGGCAAAGCCAGAGGGCAGGGCCACGTCGGCGCCGTAGGCGGCCCAGTTGCGGCCGCTGGCGCCGGTGACGATGCCTTGGGCGGCCAAGTCTCGCGCGCCGGGCAGCAGGGGCACGGCGGGCCAGTCGAGCTGCACGGTCAAGTTGGCGCCGCGCGCCATCTCCAGCGCGTGGCCAGCCAGGGCGAAGCCGGTGACGTCGGTCAGGGCGTGCACGCCGGGCAGGGCGGCGAGGTCGGGGCCGGCGGTGTTCAGGCGCGTGGTGTTGGCGATCATCTGGGCGTAGCCGTCGGCACTCAACTTCTCTTTCTTGAGCGCAGCCGAATAAATGCCCACGCCCAGCGGCTTGCCCAGCACCAGCACGTCGCCCGCGCGGGCGCCGGCGTTGCGCTGCACGCGGTCGGGGTGCACCAGCCCTAAGGCCACCAGGCCGTAGATGGGCTCGACCGAGTCGATGGTGTGGCCGCCCGCAATCGGGATGCCTGCCGCGCGGCACACGCTGGCGCCGCCGTCCAGGATCTTGCCAATCGTCTCGACCGACAGCACGCTGATGGGCATGCCCACCAGGGCCAGCGCCATGATGGGCTGCCCGCCCATGGCGTACACGTCGCTCAGCGCGTTGGTGGCGGCAATGCGGCCAAAGTCGAACGGGTCGTCGACGATGGGCATGAAGAAGTCGGTGGTGGCCACCAGGGCTTGGCTGTCGTTCAGGCGGTAGACGGCGGCGTCGTCGGCGGTCTCGATGCCCACCAGCAGCTCGGGCGGCATGGGCAGGCCGCCGGTGCCGCGCAGGATGCTGGACAGCACGCCGGGTGCGATCTTGCAGCCGCAGCCGCCGCCGTGCGACAGGCTGGTCAGGCGCGGCTCGGCGGCGCCGGGCACCGGGCAGGAGGAGGGGGCGGACAGCGTTTCACTCATGGCCGCCATTGTCGTTGATGGGCGCGCGCGGCGCCGGTGCTCAGCGCGCGGCGGGGCTGGCCAGCGGCATGCCCAGGCCGGTCAGCGACCATTCGTACACCCGCGTGTCGGTGCGGAAGGTCCAGATGCGCGCCGAACCGATGTCGATGATCTCGGTCACCATCACGCACCACAGCAGCGCCAGCAGGATGCCAGGCATGCGGCCCTTGCGGCGGGTCAGGCCAAACTGGTAGCCGACGGCGGCGGTGCCCAGGATGCTCAGCGCCAGCAGCAGCCCGATGACCTGCCCCGGCACCCGGTATTCCATGGCCTGGCGCATGATGGTGGAGGCGTCGAAGGCGTTGTTGACCGAATTCATCAGCGAGTTGACGGTCGGCGTGGCCGATTCGGCGACCCGCAGCTTGACGTTGGCCCAGATCTGGTTTTGCAGCGCCGCCGTCTCGTCGTTGAGCTGGCCGATCATCTGGCTGCCGCCGGGCTCGCGCACGTAGCGGTAGCGCAGATCCAGGTATTTCTTGAGGTCGGCCACCAGCGCGGGGGCCTGGGCGCCGCCGGCGGCCTCGGCCTGCAGCAGGGCGGTGCCGATGGCGTTGGCCTCCTGCAGGGTGGCGTTCATGCGCACTTCGTAGCGCGAGGTGGCGGACGAGAGGTTCAGCGCCAGCACAAAGGCCATCAGGCCCAACAGGCTGCCCACCACCAGGGCCGCGCCTTCGTCGGAGCCCTCGCCGATGCTCTTGCGCCGGCGCCGGCCGATGCGCAGGCCGAGTTCGTTGGCCGTCAGCACCGCCAGCAGCAGGATCCCGAAGAACCCGACCCGGTTGGTGCCCAGAAAATCAGCAAGGTGCTCGAACATATTGCTTTTCTCGTGTTTTGAGCTGTGTGGAGAAGCCGCGGCCTGGCCCGCGTGGGTTCGGGCGCCGGCACCTCTGGCGCCCGCCCGTCCTCAGGTCGGCAGGAATCATACCTTTTGGGTTAAGTCGGGCGGCGACCCGTGGTGGCTTGCCGATCCGCCGCGCGCCGAGCCAGAAAACGGTCATCGGTCGGCGCGTGAACATCCTGGGCAGCTATGAATCCAGGAGCGTTGAGGTGACAAATTGCCCCGATCGCCGTCCCTGGCGTTGCGTGGCCTGAACGGGGGTGTGACCGATGTCACGCCACGGCGCGCGCGGGCGCGGCGGGCGCCGCATGCGTGGCACAGTCGCGGCGCGGTGCGGGCGGCGTGCCGCCTGCGCATTTACCCACCGGAAGGACAGGACACGGCATGAACACCCAGGACATCTGGACATTTCTGACCACGCACGGCGTGGAATTCGGCATCAAGCTGGCCACGGCCATCGTCGCCTGGATCATTGGTCGCTGGCTGATCGGCCTGGCCGTGATGCTGATGGGCAAGGTTTTCGAGCGCGGCGGCAAGATCGACTCGACCCTGGCGCACTACCTGAAGTCGATCACCTCGGTGCTGCTGAACATCGTGCTGATCCTGGCCATCCTGGACATCTTCGGCGTCAAGACCACCTCGTTCGCCGCGTTGCTGGCCGGCGCCGGCCTGGCCATTGGCGCGGCCTGGAGCGGCATGCTGGGCAATTTCGCGGCCGGCGTGTTCATGCAGGTGCTGCGGCCCTACAAGGTGGGCGACTTCATCAGCGCCGGCGGCGTGACCGGCACGGTGACCGAGCTGGGCCTGTTCGCCACCACCGTCCTCACGCCCGACAACGTCACCACCATCGTCGGCAACGGCAAGGTGTTCGGCGACAACATCCAGAACTTCAGCGCCCAGCCGGTGCGCCGTGTCGACTGCGTGGCCAAGGTGGCCAACGGCGTGAACCCGCTGGACGCCATCGAGCGCCTGCGCCCGGCGATTGCCGCCATCCCCAACGTGGTCGCGCGCCCGGCGCCGGACATCGAGATCCTGGAGTTCACGCCCGAAGGCCCCAAGCTGTGCGTGCGCCCCTACACCCACACCGACCACTACTGGCAGGTCTATTTCGACACCCACAAGGCCATCGTCGAGACCTTCGGCAAGGCCGGCTACCCGGTGCCCGAGACGCCCCTGGCCTACCGCCAGCTGCCGGCCGGCGGCTGACGGCGCGTTGGCCCGCCACCCAGCACCCGCCCGCCGTGGCGGGTTTTTTGTGCCTAAAACCGGCTTCGGCCGGCGCGGAATCTTCCAGATCTGCTATCAAATCAGGTGCGACTAGGGCCCCTAGGCAGTGCCCCGGCCCGGGCGCGTGGCCGAGCTCGGCCACAATGGGCCGCGCGGCGGGGAACGTTTTCCGGCCTGCGTCACTCCCACCTCGCCATGACCTTGCCCATGCTTCTTGCCTCTCGCGCCGCGCCGCGCCGCCTGGGGGCCGCCCTGGCCCTGGCCGCCGCCCTGGGCGCCGCCGCCCCGGCCAGCGCCCAGCGCCCCGCCCCCACGCCGGACACCGCCGCCCAGCAGTTCACGCTGGGCAACGGCCTTTCGGTCATCGTCCAGCCCGACCACCGCGCGCCCGTCGCGGTGCACATGCTGTGGCTGCGCGTCGGCGCCATGGACGAGGTCGATGGCACCAGCGGCGTGGCCCATGTGCTGGAACACCTGATGTTCAAGGGCACCGACAAGCTCCAGCCCGGCGAATTCTCGCGCCGCGTGGCGGCCCTGGGCGGGCGCGAGAACGCCTTCACCAGCATGGACTACACCGGCTACTACCAGCAGGTGCCGGCCGCGCGCCTGGCCGAGGTGATGGCGCTGGAAGCCGACCGCTTTGCCCACAACCGCTACAGCGACGAGGAATTCGCCAAGGAGCTGGACGTGGTCAAGGAGGAGCGCCGCCTGCGCACCGACGACAACCCGCGCGCCCTGCTGGGCGAGCAGCACCGGGCGGCCACCTTCACCGCCTCGCCGTACCGCCGCCCGGTGGTGGGCTGGATGGGGGATCTGGACGCCCTGACGGCGCAGGACGCGCGCGCCTTTTACCAGCGCTGGTACGTGCCGGCCAACGCCACCGTGGTGGTGGTGGGCGACGTCGATCCGCAGGCCGTGCTCAAGCTGGCGCAACAGCACTACGGCGGCATTCCGGCGCGCGCCCTGCCCGTGCGCAAGCCGCGCCCCGAGCCGCCCCAGCCCGGCCTGCGGCGCGTGCAGGTGAAGGCCCCGGCCGAGCAGGCCGTGGTCTCGCTGGCCTTCAAGGTGCCGAGCATGGAAAGCCTGGCGCCCAGCCCCGGCAGCGACGACGCCCTGGCGCTGACGGTGCTGTCGGCCGTGCTGGACGGCTACAGCGGCGCCCGGCTGGACCGCGCGCTGACGCAAGGGGCCGACCGGGTGGCCGATTCGGCCCATGCCAGCAACGGGCTGTACGGGCGCGGCCCGCAGCTGTTCGTGCTGAGCGGCGTGCCGGCGCCCGGCAAGACGCCGGCGCAGCTGGAAGCCGCCCTGCGCGAGCAGGTGGCGCGTGTGGCGCGCGAGGGCGTGAACGAGGCCGAGCTGGCCCGCGTCAAGACGCAGTGGATCGCCAGCCAGGTCTACAAACGGGATTCGGTGATGGGCCAGGCCCAGGAGCTGGGCAGCCTGTGGGTGCAGGGCCTGCCGCTGGACGCCGACGCGCGCCTGATCGAGCGCCTGCGCCAGGTCACGGCGGCCCAGGTGCAGCGCGTGGCCGGGCAGTACTTCGGCGACGACCAACTGACCATCGCCACGCTCGACCCGCAGCCGCGCGACCCCCAGGCCAAGCCGCGCGCGGCGCCGGCCGCCCTGCGGCATTGACCCGGCACCGCACCTATTTTTCGCCCATGAAAACTCTTAAAACCATAGCTGCCCAGGCTGTATTGGCGCTGACAGTCCCCACTTTTGTCGGGCATTCCGCGCACGCCGCCACCGCCATCCAGCACTGGACGCAGCCGAGCGGCGCGCAGATCTACCTGGTGCAAAGCCCGGCCATCCCGATGCTCGATGTGCAGGTCGATTTCGACGCCGGCGGCCGGCGCGATCCGGCCGACAAGGCCGGCCTGGCCGACGTCACGGCGCTGATGATGGGCAAGGGCGTGGCGGCGCGGGACGGCCGCCCGGCGCTGGACGAAAACCAGCTGGGTGAGGCCTGGGCCGACCTGGGCGCCGGCTTTGGCGCCAACGCCGGCAGCGACCGCATGAGCTTCACCCTGCGCACCTTGACCCAGCCGCCCGAGCTGCTGCAAAAGGCCGTCGAGTTGGCCGCGCGCGAGATCGGCGAGCCGTCCTGGCCCGAGGCCGTGTGGCGGCGCGAGCGCGAGCGCCTGTCGGCCGCGCTGCGCGAGGCGCGCACCCGGCCCGGCACCCTGGCCGCCCTGGCCTACGACCACGCGGTGTACCGCCAGCACCCCTACGGGCAGGAAACCTCGCCCGAGACGCTGGCGCGCATCAGCCTGGACGACATGCGCGCGCGCCACGCCACGCTGCTGCCCTGCCGCGCCAAGCTGAGCCTGGTCGGCGCCGTGGACCGCGCCCAGGCCGACGCGCTGGCCACGGCGCTGCTGGCGCGCCTGCCCCAGGGCCAAAGCTGCGCCCCGCTGCCGGCCGTGCCCGAGGTGACGCCGCTGGCCGCGCCGCTGGACGAGCGCATCGCCTTCCCGTCGGCCCAGGCCCACGTGCTGTTCGGCCAGCCCGGCTACAAGCGCGAGGACCCGGACTTTTTTCCGCTGCTGGTGGGCAACCACATCCTGGGCGGCGGGGGCTTCACCTCGCGCCTGACCGAGCAGGTGCGCGAAAAGCGCGGCCTCAGCTACAGCGTGTACAGCGGCTTCTCGCCCGGCCTGCACGCCGGCGCCTTCACGGTCGGCCTGCAGACCCGCGCCGACCAGGCCGACGAGGCGCTGCGCGTGGCGCGCCAGGTGGTGCGCGACTTCGTGGCCCAGGGCCCGACCGAGGCCGAGCTGAAGGCCGCCAAGGACAACCTGGTGGGCAGCTTTCCGCTGCGCCTGGACAGCAACCGCAAGCTGCTGGGCAACGTCGCCAACATCGCCTGGCACGATCTGCCGCTGGACTACCTGGACCGCTGGACCGCGCGTGTCGACGCCGTGACCCTGCCCGACATCCGCCGCGCCTTCCAGCGCGTGCTGCAGCCCGAACGCATGGTCACGGTGGTGGTGGGCGGCGCGCCCTGAAATCGGCGGCCGCGCCCGGATTTTTGAGTCAAAACGACCGTTGGTCGGCGCGGATCAATCCTGAGTAGCTATTGAAAATATAGCGATCAGATGTAACCAAGAATCGTGGGCGGCTGATGCCGCATGTGCAGCGACAGGCCCAGCGCCGCCATGTGGTCGCTGTCGCGGCCCAGGATGCGCGCCGACAGGGGCAAAAATTCGGCCTCCTCGAACTCGGCATGGGCCTTGTACTGCGCCACCAAACTGGCGATGGCCTGCGGATCGATCTCCACCGGCTGCCCCTTGGCCAGCTTTTTCAGTTGCGGCTCCAGCGTGCTCCATTGGCGTTCGATGTCGCGGTGCTCGCGCGTCAGCTGATCGACCATCTGGCGCACCCGATCCAGTTCGGGGCCCGGCTGGGCGTCGCGCAGCACGGCCGGGAACAGCTCGCGCTCCTCGTCCTGGTGGTGCTCGAACGCCGCCGAGCGAAAAAACCCGACGAACTGCTCGGCGATCTGGCGCGCGCGCTGCGCCGGCGTCAGCAACTCGGGCAGCTCGCCAAACGCATCCAGCTGGCGCAGGATGCCGGCGTGGCACTGGGAGAAATCGGTCAAGGGCGCGTCGGTGTCGACGGGCGGGCGTTGGGGCGGTGGGCTCATCGGGGGTCTCCTGGTGTCGGGGCGACTGAAAGGGTAGACCAAGGTGGGCGTTTTGGGGCATTTGAGGGGCGTCAATCTTTCGGTTTCTTGACTCAGGTCAGGCCAGAACCCTGGCCGGGGCCGGCACGGCCGGTGCCGTCCGGCGCGGCGCTGAACGGCCCGCGCCGGCCGTGGGGCGCGACAATCCGGCCATGCCCCGTTCACCCGCTCCGCCCGCCGCCCGCCCGGCGGCCCCGCATGAAGTGCGCCTCATCGGCGGCCAGTGGCGCCGCACGCGCCTGCCGGTGGCCGACAAGCCCGGCCTGCGCCCGACGCCCGACCGGGTGCGTGAAACCCTGTTCAACTGGCTCGGGCAGGACCTGACCGGCTGGCGCTGTGTCGACGCCTTCGCCGGCAGCGGCGCGCTGGGGCTGGAGGCGGCTTCGCGCGGCGCGGCCGAGGTGCTGCTGGTGGAGCGCGACACCCAGCTGGTGGCCGGCCTGCGCGAGGTGCTGGCGCGGCTGCGCGCCGACGCCGTGGCGCGCGTGCAGCGCGGCGACGGCGTGGCCGCGCTGGAGCGCTGGCCGGCCGGCACGCTGGATCTGGTGCTGCTGGATCCGCCGTTCGACGCCGCCGGCCTGTTCGCTCCCGCCCTGGCCGCCGCCGCGCGCGCCGTGCGCCCGGGCGGCTGGGTGTACCTGGAAGCGCCCGCGGTCTGGGACGAGGCCGCGCTGGCGCCCTTGTCGCTGGCGCCGCACCGCCACCTGAAGGCCGGCGCCGTGCACGCCCAGCTGCTGCGGCGCGCGTCGGCATAATGGTCCGCACGCCATTTCCCGCACCAGGAGAGCCCCCCGCATGAGCCGCCGCGTGATCGCCGTCTACCCCGGCACCTTCGACCCCATCACCCTCGGGCACGAGGACATCGTGCGCCGCGCCAGCGGCCTGTTCGACACCGTCGTCATCGCCGTGGCCATGGCGCACCACAAAAAGACCCTGTTCACGCTGGACGAGCGGCTGGAGCTGGCGCGCGATGTCGCCGGCCGCCACGACAACGTCGAGGTGGCGCCGTTTGACGGCCTGGTGCGCGACTTCGTCGTTGCGCGCGGCGGCAAGGTGATGGTGCGCGGCGTGCGCGGCGTGACCGATTTCGACTACGAGGCCCAACTGGCCGGCATGAACCGCAACCTGGCGCCGGACGTGGAAACCATCTTCCTCACCCCCGCCGCCGAGCTGCAGTCGATCAGCAGCACGCTGATCCGCGAAATCTCGCAGTTGGGCGGCGACGTGGCGCCCTACGTGGCGCCGCTGGTGCTCGAGCGCCTGCTGGCCAAGCGCGCCGCGCGCGGCTGAGGGGCGCGGGGCGCCTCAGACGTTTTCCGTCGGCGTGCCGCTGCCACCGGCGGGGCGCGAGGGCGCGGCGGGCGCCTCGTCGGCCAGTTGCCAGAAGATGCCGGCCGAGGCCATGGTCATCAGCCCGATGGCCACGAAGGCCCAGCGGAAGGCGCCCAGCGCCTGTGGTTCGCCGACCGTGCCCAGCCAGCTGGCGAAGGTGCTCAGCAGCGCCGCCGCCGCCGTCACGCCCAGGCTCATGCCCAGCATCTGCACCATCGACAGCAGGCTGTTGCCGCTGCTGGCGCGCGCCGGATCCAGGTCTTTCAGGGTCACCGTGTTCATGGCCGTGAACTGCATCGAGTTGACGGCGCCGAACAGCGCCATCTGCAGCACGCGCAGCCACAGCGGCTGGCTGGGCGTCATGAGGGCGTAGCCGGCGATCATCGCGCCCAGCAGCAAGGTGTTGCCGATCAGCACGCGCCGGTAGCCCAGGCGCCCGATGATGGCGGTGGTGGCGCGCTTGGTGGCGATGCTGGCCAGCGCCACCGGCACCATCAGCAGGCCGGCTTGGGTGGGGGTGTAGCCCATGGCCAGTTGCATCAGCAGCGGCACCATGTAGGGCATGGCGCCCGAGCCGATGCGCGCGAACAGGTTGCCCAGCAGCCCGACCCGAAAGCTCTGCAGCTCGAACAGGCGCGGCGAGAACAGCGGACGCGGGCTTTTCAGCGCATGCAGCCAGTACATGGTGAGCGAGGCCAGCCCCAACACCATCAGCACCGCCACGGTGGCGTGTGGCAGGCCCAGCCCGCCCAGGCCGTCGAGCGCCAGCGAGATCCACACCATGGCCATGCCCAGCATCAGGTAGCCGGCCAGATCGAAGGGCGTGCCCACGTCGTCGCGCAGATTGGGCATGAAGCGCAGCGTGGCCAGCGCGCCGACCACGCCCACCGGCAGGTTGATCAGGAAGATCCAGTGCCACGACAAGGTGTCCACCAGCCAGCCGCCCAGGGTCGGGCCGATCAGCGGGCCGATCAGCCCCGGGATGGCGACGAAGCTCATGGCCTGCAGGAACTGTTCGCGCGGAAAGGCGCGCAGCACCGACAGGCGCCCCACCGGCAGCAGCATGGCGCCGCCCAGGCCTTGCAGCACCCGCGCGGCGACCAGGGCCGTGTAGCTGGGCGCCGCCGCGCAGGCCGCCGAGCCGAGCGTGAACAGGCCGATGGCCAGCAGAAAGATGCGCTGCGTGCCGAAGCGGTCGGCCAGCCAGCCGGTGGCCGGAATCACCACCGCCATGGTCAGCGAATAGGCCACCACCACCGCCTGCATGCGCAAGGGGCTTTCGCCCATCGCCCGGGCCATGCCGGGCAGGGCGGTGTTGACGATGGTGGCGTCCAGCGTCTGCATGAAAAAGCCGATGGCCACCAGCCACAGCAGCAGGCGTGGCGAGTCGGAGGGGCTGGCGGGGGCGGGCGGCGTGGCGGTCGGCATGGGTGGGGCGCCCGCGCGAGCGGCCGGGCCGCGGCATGGTATGCCAGATCGGCCGGCCGCGCAGCGCCGCCAAGGAAACGGCCGGCCACGCGAGGCGCGGGCCGGCCGGGGTCAGAGCGCCGAAGCGCTCAGGCGCGCAAGTTGTTTAAGCGAACACCCCCGCCGTGGGCTGCATGCGCTCGCTCACCTGGCCCAGGTGGTACATGGTGTCGCCGTAGGTCATCTCCAGCTGGGTCAGGGTCTTGAAGTAGTGGCTGCCGGCGTACTCGTCCGTCACGCCGATGCCGCCGTGCAACTGCACCGCCTGCTGGCCGACGAAGCGCAGCGACTGGCCCAGCTGCACCTTGGCGCGCGACAGCGCCTGGCGCCGCTCGGCCTCGGGCGCGCCCAGGCGCAGGGTGCCGTAGTAGCTCATGGAGCGGGCCAGCTCCAGCTGCATCTTCATGTCGGCCACGCGGTGGCGCAGAGCCTGGAAGCTGGCGATGACCACGCCGAACTGCTTGCGCTGGTTCATGTACTCGGTGGTCATGCGCAGCAGCTGCTCCATGGCGCCGACGCCGTAGGCGCTGACGCCGGCGATGCCGACGTCCACCGCGCAGCTCAGGGCGGCCAGGCCATCGGTGGTGATCAGGGTGGCGGGGGCGTTCTCCAGCAGCAGGTCGGCGGCGCGGGACTCGTCCTGCGTCAGGTAGCCGCGGGTGCTGACGCCCTGGGCCGAGCGCTCGACCAGGAACAGCGCCAGTTGGCCGTCCAACTGGGCCGGCACCACGTAGGCGTCGGCCTGGTCACCGGCCGGAACTATGTTTTTGAGAGCAGATACCTTATATTCCGCGCCGACCTGGGTGGCTTTGGCTTCGCACACGTCGAGGCGGTAGCGAGCCTTGCGTTCCTGGTGCGCCAACACCACCAGGGCCTCGCCGCTGGCGATCTTGGGCAGCCAGGCGGTCTTGACCGCGTCGCCGCCGAAGCCGCCCAGCGCGGCGCTGCTGACGTAGGCCTGCACCAGCGGTTCGAGCACGATGCCGCGGCCCAGCTCTTCCAGCACCACCATGGCGTCCACCGGGCCGAGGCCCAGGCCGCCGTGGTCTTCGCTGACGGTGAGGCCCGTGAGGCCCAGCTCGGCCAGTTCGTTGTAGACCCCGCGGTCAAAGCCGCCCGCCGCCACGACGGCCTTGCGGCGCTCGAAGTCGTAGCCTTTTTCAACCCACTTGGCGACGGCGTCGCGCAGGGCCTGCTGGTCGTCGGAAAAATTGAAGTCCATGGTGTTTATCCAATGCCTGATTCAATGGTCAAAGGCTCACGCTGCCTGCGCTGCTCGCAAGGCCGCGGAGCAGCCCAAGCCAGCAGACGCCGTGGAGCGGGCTGCGCCCGGCCACTGGCGTCGCCCCCTTGAGGGGGGAGGCGCAACATCGCGCAGCGAGTGAAGCCTGGGGGAGGTCATTCAGCCCAGCACGGTTTGCGCCACGATGTTGCGTTGAACCTCGTTGGAGCCGCCGTAGATGGTGGTCTTGCGGTAGTTGAAGTAGGTCGGCGCCAGGGTGGCGTTCTCGACCTGTCCGCCGGGGAAGCCGCGCAGCGCGGCCGGCCCGACCTGGTCGCCCTGCCAGCCGGCGTCCATGGCCTCGTGGATGAAGGGCAGGCTGTACGGGCCGGCGGCCAGCATCATCAGCTCGGTGTAGCGCTGCTGGATCTCGCTGCCCTTGATTTTGAGCAGGCCGGCGATGTCGAGCGGGTTCTTGCCGGATTTTTCGGCCGAGAGCACGCGCAGCACCATCATCTCCAGCGCCACCACGTCGACTTCGAGCAAGGCGATCTGGTCGCGGAAGCGCGCATCGTCGTACACGCCCTCGGCCTGGGCGACGCGCTTGAGGCGCTCCAGCTCGCGCTTGGCGCGGTTCACGTCGGCGATGTTGGTGCGTTCGTGGCTGAGCAGGTGCTTGGCGTAGGTCCAGCCCTTGTTCTCTTCGCCGATCAGGTTCTCGGCCGGCACTTCGACGTTGTCGAAGAACACGTCGTTGACCTCGGATTCGCCGTCCAGCAGCTTGATGGGCCGCACGCTGACGCCGGGCGACTTCATGTCGATCAGCAGGAAGGAGATGCCGGTCTGCGGCTTGCCCTCGCTGCTGGTGCGCACCAGGTTGAACATCCACTCGCCGTACTGGCCCAGGGTGGTCCAGGTCTTCTGGCCGTTGACGATGTATTTGTCGCCTTTGCGCTCGGCCTTGGTGCGCACCGAGGCCAGGTCGGAGCCCGAGCCGGGTTCGCTGTAGCCCTGGCTCCACCACACCTCGCCGCTGGCGATGCCGGGTAGAAAGCGCTTGTGCTGCTCGGCGTTGCCGAAGGCCATGATCACGGGCGCCACCATCACCGGGCCGAAGGGCACGATGCGCGGCGCGCCGGCCATGGCGCATTCTTCCTCGAACAGGTGCTTTTGCACGGCGGTCCAACCCGGGCCGCCAAATTCCTTGGGCCAGCCGTAGCCCAGCCAGCCCTGCTTGCCCAGAATCTTGGCCCAACCTTGCATGTCCTCGCGCGTCAGGCGCTGGTTCTTGTGCACCTTGTCGGCGACCTGGGGGGGCAGGTGCGCCTTGACCCAGGCGCGGATGTCGTCACGGAACTTCAGTTCCTCGGGGGTGAAGGCCAAATCCATCGTTCAAGTCTCCTTGTTGGGGGGCGTTTTATCATGTTCGGCGCCGTTTTCGGGTCCGTCAGGTGACACACCCAACTCGGCGCACAGGCGCGCGACGGTGGCGCGCAGGGCGGCCACCTCGGATTCCAGCGCCGCCAGGCGGGCGCCTTGGGTGGCGGTGGCGGCGTCGGGGGGCGCGAAGGCGCCAGCCGGGGCAATCGTGTCCGGGTCCACCGGGCCGCTGAGCAGGTGCGCCCAGCGTTCCTCGCGCGCGCCGGGCGCGCGGCGCAGGCGCACCACCAGCGGGCCGCCTTTTTCGGCGCTGCGTTCGGCCAATTCGTCCAGAAAACCCTCGACCGAGGAGATGTCGGCGAAGCGGTGCCAGCGCTCGGTGTTGATGCGCAACTCGCCCGAGGTCTGCGGCCCGCGCAGCATCAACAGGCCCAGCAGGGCGGCGGACTGTTCGGGCACGCCCAGCACGCGCGGCAGGTTGTGCTCGTACTTGGCGACACGGCTGCCGTGCGATTCGACCACCAGGCTCAGCTGCCGCAGGTCGTCCAGCGCGGTCTGGGCCTCGGCATCGCTGACGTTCAGCACCGGATCGCGGCTGGTTTTCTGGTTGCAGCCGGTGACCACCAGGTTCAGCGAGAGCGGGTAGGTGTCGGGCACGGTGCGGGCTTTTTCCATCAGCGTGGCCAGCACGCGGGCTTCGATGGCGGTGAGGGGGCGCAAGGGCTGGGTCATGGGGGCAAGGATAATCCGGGCCGGCATGAAGAACATCGTCATCCTGATTTCCGGCACCGGCAGCAACATGGCGGCCATCGTGCGGGCCGCCGAGCGCGAGCGCTGGGCCGAGCGCCTGGGCGCGCGGGTGGTGGCGGTGCTCAGCAACCGCCCCGGGGCCGCCGGCCTGGACACGGCGCGCGCGGCCGGCATCGCCACCGCCGTGGTGGACCACCGGGCGCACGCCAGCCGGGAGGCCTTCGACGCCGCCCTGATGCAGGCCGTGGACGCGCACCAGCCGGCCCTGCTGGTGCTGGCCGGCTTCATGCGCATCCTGACGCCGGCTTTCGTGGCGCACTACGCCGGGCGGCTGGTCAACATCCACCCCAGCCTGCTGCCGGCCTTTCCTGGCCTGCACACGCACCAGCGCGCCATCGACATGGGCTGCCGTTTCGCCGGCGCCACCGTGCACCAGGTGACGGCCGAGCTGGACCACGGCGCCATCCTGGCCCAGGCCGTGCTGCCGGTGCTGCCGGGCGACAGCGCCGAGGCGCTGGCCGCGCGCGTGCTCACGCAAGAGCACCTGATGTACCCGCGCGCCATCGCCGAATTGCTTCTAAAAATATAGCTGACTTGGATGATTTCACGCCGGCCAGTGCGGTTTTTTGCCTGAAAACCGGCCGGCCACGGAATGCGACAATCGCCCCCATGCACCCCAAAGCCCTGCTCGACCACGCCGCCGAACTGACCCTGCGCGCCCTGCGCTTCGAGCACCCGGCCGACGCCGTGGTGTCGCGCTATTTCCGCGAGCAGCGTGCCCTGGGCCCGCGCGAGCGCGCCACCCTGGCCGAAACCACCTACGCCGTGCTGCGCCGCAAGCCCTTGTACGAGCACCTGGCGCGCTCGGGCCAGGGCGGGCGCCAGCGGCGCCTGGCCATTTTGGGCTTTCAGGCCCCGCGCGACTTTCTCAAGCAGGCCTTGACCGAGCCCGAGAAGGCCTGGGTGGACGCCTGCGATGCCGCCATGCGCGCGCCGGACCTGCCCGAGCCGTTGCGCCACAACCTGCCGGCCTGGGTGGTCGCGCCGCTGCGCGAGCAACTGCCCGAGCACGAGTTCGAAGCCCTGGCCGCGGCCTTGCTGGAGAGCGCGCCGCTGGACTTGCGCGTCAATACCTTGCTTCAGAAACGAGAGCAGGTGGCCGAATCCCTGCGCCGGCAAGGGGTCAATTCGGTGCCCACCCCGCTGTCGCCCTGGGGCTTGCGGCTGGCCGGCAAGCCGGCGCTGCAAAAGCTGGAGCTGTTCACCCAGGGCGCGTTCGAGGTGCAGGACGAGGGCTCGCAGCTGCTGGCCCTGCTGGTCGACGCGCGGCGCGGCGAGATGGTGGCCGACTTCTGCGCCGGCGCCGGCGGCAAGACCTTGGCCCTGGGCGCGTCCATGCGCAACACCGGACGGCTGTACGCCTTTGACGTGTCGGCCAAGCGGCTGGACGCCCTCAAGCCCCGGCTGGCGCGCAGCGGCCTGTCCAACGTGCACCCGGTGGCGATTGCCCACGAACGCGACGACCGCGTGCGGCGCCTGCGCGGCAAGATGGACCGCGTGCTGATCGACGCCCCGTGCTCGGGCCTGGGCACGCTGCGCCGCAACCCGGACCTGAAGTGGCGCCAGTCGCCCGAGGCCGTGACCGAGCTGGTGGCCAAGCAGCAGGCCATCCTGGACAGCGCCGCGCGCCTGGTCAAGCCGGGCGGGCGGCTGGTGTACGCCACCTGCAGCCTGCTGCAGGCCGAGAACGAGGCGGTGGCCGAGGCCTTTGACGCCGCCCAATCCGATTTCGCCCCGCTGGCCGTGAGCGAGTTGCTCGGCGAGCTGAAGCTGGCCGAGCCGGCCGCCCTGTGCACCCCGGACGGCCGGTTTTTGCGCCTGTGGCCACACCGGCACGGCAGCGACGGCTTCTTTGCCGCCGTGTGGCAGCGGCGCGGCTGAGCCGCGCAGTGGTGCACGGGTTAACCCCAGCTTGAAATGCGTGTAAACCGTTGATTTTTCAGGTTTTTTCGGCCCTGGCTCAGGGGCGCCGCATAGAATTGAACCTTGGGTGCCCCGGGTGTGTCGAACTGGCGCCCTGCCTTGTTGCCCGATCTCTGAAGGACTGTTGCCTGTGACGACCCCGTTTCTCGATTCCCCGACCCTGGCCGCCCTGACGGACTGGCTGGCCGGTGGCCTGCTGCAACTGGCCTGGTGGCAGGTGCTGCTGGTCGGGCTGGTGCTCACGCACATCACCATCGTCAGCGTCACCTTGTACCTGCACCGGCATTCGGCGCACCGCGCGCTGGAGCTGCACCCGGCGGTGCAGCATTTCTTCCGTTTCTGGCTGTGGATGACCACCGGCATGACCACCAAGGCCTGGACCGCCATCCACCGCAAGCACCACGCCAAGTGCGAGCAGGCCGAGGACCCGCACAGCCCGCAGGTGCGCGGCTTGCGCACCGTGATGTGGCAGGGCGCCGAGCTGTACCGCGCCGAGGCCAAGAACCCCGACACCCTGGCCCGCTACGGCCACGGCACGCCCGACGACTGGCTGGAGCGGCACCTGTACGACCGCCATTCCGTGCTGGGCGTGAGCCTGATGCTGATCCTGGACGTGCTGCTGTTCGGCGCCCTGGGGCTGGCGGTGTGGGCCGTGCAGATGGCCTGGATTCCGTTCTGGGCCGCCGGCGTCATCAACGGCGTGGGCCACTACTGGGGCTACCGCAATTTCGAGGCGCAGGACGCCTCCACCAACGTCAGCCCCTGGGGCTTGATCATTGGCGGCGAGGAGCTGCACAACAACCACCACACCTACCCGACCTCGGCCAAGTTCTCGGTCAAGCCCTATGAGTTCGACATCGGCTGGGCCTATATCCGTGCCCTCAGCGCCCTGGGTCTGGCGCGCGCCAAGAAGACCCCGCCGCGCCTGGCCTACGGCGAGGTGCGCCCGGTGGCCGACCACCAGACGCTGGAAGCGCTGATCGCCCACCGCTACGAGGTGATGGCGGGCTACGCGCGCCAGATGCGCGCCGTGTTCCAGCAGCAAACCGCCCACGCCGACGGTGGCCAGCCGCTGCGCGCGGCGCGCCGCTGGCTGCACCGCGACGCCGACAAGGTGCCCGCCGCCGCCGTGCCCCAACTGGCCGAGGCCCGCGCCGCCTACCCGGTGCTGGACAAGATGGTCACCATGCGCGAGGAGCTGCGCCAGCTGTGGCTGAACACCGGCCGCACGCGCGAGCAACTGGTGGCCGACCTGCAGGCCTGGTGCCGCCGTGCCGAGGACAGCGGTATCGCGGCGCTGCGGGAGTTTTCGTTGAGTTTGCGTGCGGTGAAAATTTAACCCCCCCGAAGCGCCTGCGGCGCCTCCCCCCAGGGGGCGGGCCGGCCGCTTCGGAGCGGCCGTGCGCAGCGGCCCCTGGGCTGGCCTGCTCCGCGGCCTGCTGATCGTTCGCGACCTGGCTTCACTGCCTGCGGCATGTTGCGCCTCCCCCCGTCCGGGGGCGCAGCCGGTGGCCAGGGGAACCCCGGTCACGGCTGCCGCTGGACTGGCCGGCTCCGCGGCCATTGTTGCCCGGCGGCATGTCGGGGTTTTCATGCCGTGTGCCTATTCGCTGTGGAAGAATGGTCCGCATGCAAACCTGGGACGTGCTCATCGTCGGCGCCGGCATCGCTGGGGCTTCCTTGGCCTGGCGCTTGGCGCAAACGGGGCGCCGTGTCTGTGTGCTGGAGCGCGAGAGCCAGCCGGGCACGCACAGCACCGGCCGGTCGGCCGCCATGTTCATGGAAAGCTATGGGCCACCCGGCGTGCGTGCGCTGACCCGCGCCAGCCGTGCCTTCTACCTGGCGCCACCGCCCGGCTTCGCCGACGCGCCGCTGCTGCAACCGCGCCATGCCCTCTTTGCCGCCTTGCCCGAGCAGCTGTCGGCGCTGGATGCACTGCAGGCCGAACTGGCCGCCGCCGGCACGGTGCTGGAGCGTTTGGACGCCGCCGCGCTGGCACGTGCCGCGCCCATGCTGCGGCCGGGCCGGTTTGGCGCCGGTCTGCTGGATACCAACGGCTACGACATCGACGTGAACACCCTGCTGCAGGGCTTCCTGCGCGGCGCCCGCGGCCATGGCGCGGCGCTGCGCCCCCTGGGCGAGTTGCGCTCGGCCACGCGCCAGGCCGACGGCCACTGGCGCGTGGAGGTGGCCGATGGCGAGCTGCTGGCCGCGCCGGTGCTGGTCAACGCCGCCGGCGCCTGGGCCGATGAGCTGGCCGAACGCTGCGGCGCCCGGCCGGTCGGGCTGCAGCCGCGCCGGCGCAGCGCCTTCACCTTCCGGCCGCCGCCGGGCACCGACGTGTCGGCCTGGCCGATGGTGGCCTCTGTCGACGAGGCCTGGTACTTCAAGCCCGACGCAGGCCAACTGCTGGGCTCGCCCGCCAACGTCGATCCGGTGCCGCCGCACGACGTGCAGCCCGAGGAGCTGGACATCGCCATCGGCATCGACCAGATCCAGCAAGCCACCACCTTGGAAATCCGCCGCCCCACGGCCACCTGGGCCGGGCTGCGCAGCTTCGTGCCCGACGGCGAAATCGTCATCGGCTTTGACGGCGCCAGCCCCGGCTTCTTCTGGCTGGCCGCGCAGGGCGGCTACGGCATCCAGAGCGCGGCCGGCGCCAGCCTGCTGGCGGCCAGCCTGATCGAGGGCGCGCCACTGCCCGATGAGCTGCATGCCGCCGGGGTCGACCCGGCGGTGGTGTCCCCCAATCGCCTGCGCTGAACACGCCCCAAGGAGCACAAGATGCAAGCCACGAGCCCGCTGGACCACACCCTGGCCGAGATCATCGAGCGCTACCGACAGGCGCACCCCGCCAGCGAGCGCATCCACCAACAGGCGCTGCAGGTGCTGCCCGGCGGCAACACGCGCAGCGTGCTGTTTTTTCCGCCCTTTCCGCCGGCCATGGCGCGTGGCGAGGGGTGTTACCTGTGGGATGCAGACGGACACCGCTACCTGGATGCGCTGGGCGAGTTCACGGCCGGCCTCTACGGCCACTCCGAGCCGGCGATCCGCGCCGCCATCACCGAGGCGCTGGCCGGCGGCTTGAGCCTGTCGTCGCACACCGCGCGCGAGGGCGCGCTGGCGGCCGAGGTGCAACGACGCTTTCCCTCGATGGCACTGCTGCGCTTCACCAACTCGGGCACCGAGGCCAACCTGATGGCGCTGGCCACCGCCAGCGCCCACACCGGGCGGCGCAAGGTGCTGGTCTTCAAGGGCGCCTACCACGGCGGCGTGCTGGCGTTTGCCGGCGGCGGCTCGCCGGTGAACGTGCCGCACGAGTGGATCGTGGCGCGCTACAACGACCTGGACGACGTGCAAGCCAAAGTGGCGCCGCACCGGGGCGAACTGGCCGCCATCCTGGTTGAGCCCATGCTCGGCTCGGGCGGCTGCATTCCGGGTGACCCGGCCTTTCTGCTGGGCTTGCGCGCGCTGGCCGACGAGACCGGCGCGCTGTTGATCCTGGACGAGGTGATGACCTCGCGCCTGTCTTTTGGCGGCCGGCAGGGCTTGCTGGGCCTGCGGCCTGACTTGACGACGCTCGGCAAGTACTTTGGCGGCGGGCTGTCGTTTGGGGCCTTTGGCGGGCGTGAAGATCTGATGCGGCGCTACGATCCTCGTAGCAGCGAAGCCTTGCAGCACGCCGGCACCTTCAACAACAACGTGCTGACCATGGCGGCGGGACTGGCCGGCCTGACCGAGGTGCTGACGGCCGAACGCCTGCAGGCGCTCAACGCCCGCGGCGAGGCGCTGCGCGCGCGGCTGAACGCCGTGCTGGCCGGACACGGCGTGGCCATGCAGTTCACGGGCCTCGGCTCGCTGATGCAGTTGCAGCCGCTGGCCGGGCCGATCCGCAACGCCGACGATCTGGCCGTGGCCGACGACCGGCTGAAGGCGTTGGTGTTTTTCGAGCTGCTGGCGCGCGGCGTGTTCATGGCGCGGCGCGGCTTTGTCGCCCTGTCGCTGCCGTTTGACGAGGCGGCTTGCGATCGGTTTGTGTCGGCGCTGGACGGCGCCGTGCAGGCGCACCGCGCGCTGCTGCCCATCCGCGGCTGAAACCGCGCAGACCGCGGCCACCCTGCTCCTGTTGTGACGTAGCGCGGTCGGCGCCCCTTGATCGGCGCGGCGGCGCGCTGAGTCAGACCCCCGCCAGCGCGCGCAGCCCGTTCAGATCGACCAGGTTCAAGACCCGGCCCGAGCCGCTGATCAGGCTACGCTCGCGCAGCTGGCGCAGCACGCGCGACAGTGTTTCGGGGGCGATGCCGAGCTGGGCGGCGATGGTGCGCTTGCGTTGGCGCAGCAGCACGGCCAGGGCACCTGGCTCGTCCTGAGCCGGCTCGGCATGGCGCAGCAGCCATTCGGCGCAGCGTGCCTCGGCGTCCTTGACCAGCCGGCTCACGGCCAGTTCGGTCTGCTGCTGGTGGGCTCGCGCCACGTCGCGCAACACGTCCTGCGCGGTGGCGGGCAGGGCGCTCAGGCTGCCTTCGAATTCGGCCAGGGGCACGCGGGTGGCGTGTACCTCGGTGTCGGCCACGGCGTCCACCACGGCCGGCAGACCCAGCACGGCACAGGTGGCGTTCAGCCAGGACGGCCCCTCGACCAGCCCCATCTGGTGCGCCAGACAGCCGTTCTCGGTCAGGCCCAACGCCACGCGGCCATGATCGACGTGGTAGACGTACGTCGCCTTGGCCCCGCGCTGCATCAAGGCGGTGCCGGCCGGCACGGTACAGGGTTCGCCCGGCCCATGGAAGGATTTGGGAGGCAGCATGGGCGCACTGTGCCGCGCGTGGCCGGCCATGGCCTTGATGCACATCAACCGCAGGACGTTCGCCATCCCCTGTTCGCGGGGGCGAGGGGCGGCCCTACAGCACCAGCACGGCGCGAAAGTCGTTCACGTTGGTGTGCGTGGGGCCAGTGATCAGCAGATCGCCCAGGCCGTCGAAAAATCCGTACGCATCGTGGCGCGCGATGTGCTCGGGCAGGCTCAGGCCAGCTGCCCGGGCGCGGGCCAGGGTGTCGGGGGCGACCAGGGCGCCGGCGTTGTCTTCAATGCCGTCGATGCCGTCGGTGTCGGCGGCCAGGGCCCAGATACCGGGCTGGGCCTGCAGGCCCTGGGCCAGGCCCAGGCAGAACTCGCCGGCGCGTCCGCCGCGGCCAGGCCGAGCGCCGTCGGTGGGCGGCGCGCCCAGGGTCACCGTGGTTTCGCCGCCGCTCAGCAGCACGCAAGGGCGCTCGAAGGCGCCGGTGCCGGTGGCCACCGCGCGCGCCAGGGCGGCGTGCATGCGGCCGATCTCGCGCGATTCGCCCTCGATCTCGTCGCCCAGGATGTGCGCCGCCAGCCCCGCCGCCCGCACGGCCTCGGCGGCGGCCAACAGCGACTGGCGTGGGGTGGCGATCAGGCGCACCTGGTGGCGCGCGAACAGGGCGTCGCCCGGCTTTGGGGTTTCCAGCGCGCCGCTTTCCAGGGCCGCCACCACCGCCGGCGGCAGGGCGATGCGGTAACGGCGCGCGATGGCCAGGGCCTCGGCGCAGCTGCTTTGGTCCGGCACCGTGGGGCCGCTGGCGATCACCGACACCTCGTCGCCCGGCACGTCGCTGATGGCCAGGGTGAGCACCTGGGCTGGCCCGCAGGCGGCGGCCAGGCGCCCACCCTTGACGCGCGAAAGATGCTTGCGCAGCGTGTTCATCTCGTCGATGGCGGCGCCGCTGGCCAGCAGTTCGCGGTTGATGCGCTGTTTGTCGGCCAGGCTCAGGCCTTCGGCCGGCAGGGTGAGCAGGGCCGAGCCGCCGCCCGAGATCAGGCACAGCACCAGATCGTCGGCCGTCAACCCCTCGGTCAGCGCCAGCAGGCGGCGCGCGGCCTGTTCACCGGCGGCGTCGGGCACCGGGTGGGCGGCTTCGACCACCTCGATGCGCTCGGGTGCGCCGGCCTGGCGCGGCGGTGTGTGCCCGTAGCGCGTGACCACCAGGCCCCGCAGGGGCGCGTCGGCGGGCCAGGCGGCATCCAGTGCCTGGGCCATGGCACCGGCGGCCTTGCCGGCGCCCAGCACCACCGTGCGGCCCTTGGGCGGCGGCGGCAGGTGCGCGGCCAGCACCTGCGCCGGTTGCGCGCGCGCCACCGCCACGTCGAACAAATGGCGCAGAAAGGCGCGG